>Ga0126338_10002874_pt1 | contig 11979 bp, 7 predicted proteins | sample OrbCmetagenome_2_FD_92529 | JGI IMG/M metagenome (GOLD analysis project Ga0126338, IMG submission 92529) | Coral microbial communities from Petempiche,Puerto Morelos, Mexico - Orbicella C C metagenome | ecosystem: Host-associated > Invertebrates > Cnidaria > Coral | place: Petempiche,Puerto... | reverse complement strand
GTAAAGTAGTCACACAAGTCATATAATTTAATAATAAAACTCTATCCCGACCGATGTATCGATTTTGGTCACTCCAGTGACCACAGATTGAAAACGTGACAGAAAATTGGCGTTACTTTCGATCCTCACCAAATTTGGACAGTGGGATGATCTCATCATTAGCCAATTACAGGCCATTTTTCAGCTCTTTACGTCATATCCCCCCCCTGGGGAGAAGTTTGTCAAGTTAGCTAATTTAGCATGCAAGCCACTGTAATGGTGGTCTCCGTCGGCGAAATGTTTATTTGCTCAAAATTGGGGCAAAGTCTTTCGGAGATGGAAGTCAGGACATTTGTAAGGATACAGAAAGTAATTTGGGACCAGTTGCTGGCTTCTAAGGCTGAATTTATCCAGAAGTAAGCTGCATTTTCGTTTTCGTGCTGAAAGCCACGCGATGAAATATTATCGGCTTGTTCTGCTGTCTTGTTCTGTTTTTTCTCTTGGTCTTTTTTGTAGCCCGCCAAGGCCAGTCTTTCGTCTAAATCAGTTGAAAAAAGTTCAAAAAAGATGTTCCCATTCAAGTTTAAGCTCTCAGGCGATAAATCTGGAGTTTTTTAGCCGAAACGTCGGCTTTGTTATGTTCGTTTTTTTTTGGTTGCTATGGGTGACCGTGGCTTCCTTTGTTAGGTCAAGTCTGGGGAGTGAGGTCACAAAAAAATTCTAATTTATTCTGGTTTTGTTCGATTTCGCTGAAATTTTAACACGATAAAGCTGGATTGTTAAGGAATAGATTTACCGTCTGCCGATGTGTGGTAGCTATTAACGCTAAAGTGATATATCGCTTTGAAGTCAGGGTTTTGAAGAGATTTTTTTGCAACATGTGGGTTCAGCGTGATTTTGTAATCAGAGGTTTTTGTTGACCCCGAAGGAAAAAATATCCGGAAAAGCTCATTTCATCGACGATTCAAACAAATATAAATATGTATATGTAACGAGCTAAATTTCTGGTGAAAAAATATAATTTTTGACGAGCGCTGGGTTTTTAATTTTTTCCCTTGAAAGTCAGTATTGGAGATGAGATTTATTAATGTTTCAACAGCTTTTGGCTAGTAAACGTCACAGGTTGCGTGACTCAAAATTTGGCCGAATGGAAGCTTGGGTCTGGTTGCCAACAAATCTGAAAAAAAAAAAAAAAACATGGGTAAACCATGAACCGCGCTCGGCCCATGGCCGCGCGGTTAAAAATGACATTTTCTGAGTAAAAATGGGGTTCAAGTATGGACCAAAGTAAAAATAGTCTAGTGTAAGGTTTGGTTACATGCTTGTTTTGTTGATAGGGATCTCTGGTTTGGTTTGATGGCAATGCTGGTTATTTACTGCCAGGGAAGTTGTCGGCCTTTGTGGGACAGGATGTCAAAGTACAGCATGAGGAGGATGGGCAGGTAATAAGTCCCTGTTAATAAAATATTTTAAGTGTTTATTTTTCTGAAAACACTTTTCTGTAGTGTACATTGTTGCTCTGACTGGAACCTTTCACGGTTATCCATGTTTTTGTTAAATTTTTTAGCGGCAGAATTAAGGTGCAGTAGTGCATTCTATGGTCTTCTCTCTTAGAGGAACTGATATATTTTCAATGTGTAACTTATGGTCCTCACTCTTTTACGTACTTTGCTTGCAAAACTTGCGACTCTCTACCTGAGAACAATAGAACAGAACCTACTACGGAACGCCAAGTAAAAACAGTCTCCTTTCACTACAGGCATTATTGCTGATTACTACACTAGTTATTTATTTTAATCAGTTTATTTATATATATTTTACATATAAATTAATATACATACATAGATAATGTAGTCAAACATAATTGTTTATATTCCTCGGGGATATAAGGTTTTTAGCTTCTCTATAATTTCAAATCAAAATAAAGTTATGTATGTAAGTATGTACATGTAATTACAGTATTGAAATATGTAAATGCATGTAACTGAAAGATGTTTTTTAATACAAACAAATACTGCAGCAACTGACATTATAATGTTCACTAAAATAATTAAAATTAATGACCAAACTGTACTCTCACCCTGCAAATAAAAATTGCTGTTATTTGTGTGCACGGGGCAATATTGCACACTTGGTTCCCTGCTCCTCTCAGACTGCAGGTTAATGGATGGTCTTATCACCCTTTCCTGTAAAAAGTAATTGTTTACTGAACCTTTGCTCTTGCATGGCTGAATTTTGGCTCCTTGATGTAGAAGACACAGTACACATCACAAGAGAACACTGCCCCACAAACCTGTTGCCTTCATCGTTTTCCTTGTGTTTTTCCTTTTGTTCTCTATTGTTTTATGTCAGCTGTGTCTTTTACACCAAGTAAGAGCCTGAATGTGTTTAAAAAGTGGAATTTACCGCCAACTAATCAATCATTAACATTTATGTCAATTTTCAACCATTGTTTGTTGAGGAAAACCTCTTTTAAGTCTACTTGCAATTTATGACTCATCTGAGCTTACTAAACATTTTTAAGAGAGTTAAATGGGTTGTCATGGATACCCTACACAGTTTGGCTAAGATTGCTTGTGGCTCAACCATCCTTTTAAGCACATCCCCCAAGCTCATCTCTTGTTGGTGAGTTCATTGGTATATAAAACCAGGTCCATGTACCCGTTTGTACCTAGGGGTTCCTAATGAAGTAATGATAATGATAATAGTTTTTTACTTCTTATATAGTACTATTTACAATAAGATGACAGAGTTCCCACTAGTTTTGATAGTTAAGGGTCCTTGGGACCCCTACATGCAGTTCCAAAGAGTTGGGGGTTCTTTTTGCTCTTCATGGGTCCTCTGCCTATTTACTAAAATTTTCGGAATTTTTTTCCTGCATCCCACTTCACCAAAAAAACTGTGCGTCCTTTTCATTTTTTTTTGTTTGTATAAGAAGCACACCTGTGCATTGATGGAAACTCTGGATGATCTATAGTGCTTTACAACAGGTATTAATAATAAATTAGATGATATATGTAGTGGTTTGTTTATTAGGAAAAGACTTCTTAAATGTGTTGACATTTTGTTATTAATATTTCCCAGCTGCACACTGTTCGTGCTAATGCTGTCCTTCCCAGACAAGAGCTTGGTACACATGGAGTGGATGACATGATAAAGATGGAGTAAGTTAATTTGCATTAGACTCAGTTTTATGATATTTGCAGAATTTATAAAATGCTCCCTCATCATAGGCCTGCAATGCATGCAGAGAGCTTTATTATCTAGCTCTTTGCACGCACTCCAGGCCCATGATGAGGGCGCATAATGATCTCTGTCAAATCATATTTATCTATTTTATCATTAATGAGGCATACAATGACCAGTGCTGAGCTAGTAATCTTTATTAAAAGGAATACTTTATTATTAATAAATCATTGTATAAGTTAGACTTTTATAAATTTAATGATAAAAACAAAATGCACAACATTTGTTGCATGGGATGTTTTTAAGGGCAAGGGTGAAGATAAGCAAGTTTATGACAGTATGTATAGCGAAATTTAGTTAATTTTGATTTATTTGTTAAATCTCCAGTGACTTGCATGTTGGATCGATCTTGTACAACATTCGTAAAAGATACAGACAAGACCAGATTTATGTAAGCTTTGTTATGCTGTGATTATTACTTGATCTGGTATTTTAAGTTTTTGTTTATTCCTCTGATACTCTGTTTTAATGTAGTTACAGTTACCATTAACAACGAAGAGTATCAGCCTTCCTATTACAGTCAGACTGTGTGCATTCAAAATATGTACTGTTATATTTTCATAATTTTTTTTATTAAATTAATGAATGATTTAATATACTTTTTTGTTATTCTAGACCTATATTGGTAGTATTTTAGTGGCAGTAAATCCTTACATGCAATATGACATCTATGGCCCTGATGCAGTTCACAAATATTGCGCGACATCAACAAGAAGTCATCCACCGTAAGTAAATTCCATCTTAGCACAAATTCCTTAGACTATGAATGAATTTTTGAATTAATACAAATGATAATTTGATACAGTATCATTCAATTTGGGAAGTAATCGTACTCATAATTGAAATTGTTGCTAATTTTGGCTTATTTTGAAATTTGAAACTCCTCCTGAACTTTATTTATTATTGAATTTGCTCTTAGTTTGATTACTTTACTTATTGCACAGTTTTGAAGTTAATAAATTTTATGATGTAATCATGTTCTAGGCATATTTTTGCTCTTGGGAATGCCGCTTACCAGACTATGCTGAGAACAGAACACAAACAAGCTATTATTATCAGTGGAGAGAGTGGTGCCGGCAAGACAGAATCTAACAGGTTACTTGTTGAATTTTTGGCAGCTGTCAGTCAAACACATGGAAGCCTAGTAACTAAGCAGGTAACATGCTTCAAATTTGTATCTTTAAGATAATGTTAAATGTGCAAAGCAGTATGAGACTAATAAGGTTAATAATGTCCTTACTGTGACAAAATTCCAATATTTATGGGTTCATGGTAAGAGTACATGAATTTTGTGACAAAAAGGAAAAAAAAAAGAGGAAAAGTGAAAAATGAGACAAGGAAGTCAACCAAAACAAAATGATATTAAAAGGAAAAGTGATTAAAAAAAATTAATGAAAGAAAAGTGATCCTACGAGAAAAAGGAAAAAATATTGATACCAAATTGAAAGTGAAAGAGTAGAAATGAAAACAATTAAGAAAGAGAAAGTGAAAACGGGAAGCACAAAGAGAACTGCCATTGGTAATTTAAACTTGAAGAATTATTGGTCTAAAAAGGTTAAGCCAAGTAATATGAGTATGGAAATTACTGTGAAATTCAGTTTTAAAGAGACTGAATTTTTTAAGAAGTCAAGAAAATTGATTGGCAGACTGCTTCCCAGATTCACTGCACCAACAGATGAAATTAAATCCCTCATTTATAGCAGTAGTAGAATTTAGAACCTGAAATGTCAAAATTATATTCTCCTAGCTACAGCTGTGTTAAAGAGTGGTTTTTACTGGAGTGTCAGGCTAAGCCAGTAGTACATGTGAGATCTTTCAAAAGTAGGTGTCCTGTGGATTTGCAATGCAATTGGCTTAAACATGCACATCAATTTGTCATCCAATCTGGGGTAAAATCAATTGAAAACCAATCATGACTCACCTTCTCACGGTTTCCTATGCTTCACCTCAGCTACATGTATTGAAAATAGAGTTTTGATTGGTTCATTGGCTTGTCTGCATCGTGTGTGATTGACTAGTTAAAAGTAATTGTAAACAAGTTTGATTTGGGTAAACTATGATACTCAATTAAAAGCCGCTCTTTGACTAACAATAAGTTATTTACAGTCATGTGAATGCCACATGTAACTTTAGATGGTATATGGTACTAGTTTAAAATTGCCTTGTACACATTCTACCTTTAGATTGTAGAAGCAACACCTTTGCTGGAATCATTTGGAAATGCTAAGACCATGAAGAATGACAACTCAAGTAGATTTGGAAAATATTTGGAGATTTTCTATGATGGGTAGGATATGTTTCTTACAGATAAACGTATAGGAAATTTTTGAAAAACCTTGGGATCTTTCTCTGTAAATAGACCTTCTACCTTCAAGGTACAAAAGTATTCTAGTAAGCTATACATTGACACAAAACAACTTGCACTTGCAAACTTATTGAAGGGATCATTTGCATACATAGTCTGTTGTAGTCGCTGTTGCACTACAGGAAAGGGTTACTTCTGATCATCATCATTGTCTTTTTATTTGTCACACCCAGAATAATAATTAAGAATAATAAGTAAACTTACATTATCATACGGTGGTGGGGACCAGTGAGGATTAAATAGCAGAGGCCACGTCAGTTGTTAAATAAGTATATTATTGACATGTAAATTTGAAGTTCTGCGAGCATGCCATGACCAATTCACCATTTTTTCATTTACTTCTAATCAACTGATTCAATTTGTTTTTCACCTGGTTATATTATGTATTAGTTTGTGGCAGTTCAGCACAGATTGATATCTTGCTTTTGTTATATTTATATACTTACACGTAAGTATAATGCTTTTTTTCAGTGATGGTAAAATTTCAGGTGGAAGAGTGTCTGAATATCTTCTGGAAAGATCAAGGATCGTAGGACAGGTATTTCACCAGATGGATTGCACAGAGAGTTGATAAGTTTGATATCAAACATGTCTAGAATACTTCCAGAGATGAGAAAGATTTCACAATGACACTGTGTTGCTTTTATCGTGACAGGCAAATGGCGAAAGAAACTATCACATCTTCTATGAGATGCTGTGTGGATTACCTGAGGAGCAAAAACAGAAATTCAGTCTTACAACTGCTGCAGATTTTATGTACCTTAACCAGGTAATATTAAATTACTATGTCCATGTATGTGTGCTTGTGAGATGGCAAAACTTGTAAACTATTGAAATTACAGGCTAAACACATGTGAACCTTAAGCTTTTGCATTGTTAAAATAAATGAGCTTGAGATTTCTATGAGGGCTAGTTAAGAAAGCAGATGTAGAATGCAAGTTAAGAATGTAGAATGTAGATGTAAGTACAGTAAGGTACAGCCCAAGTCAACTATCACACATAAAAATCAAGAGGGTCAATAATCTATAGTTAATCATATTTAGTATAAATCTCCCATCCGTGCAAACGTTAATTTTTTATCTAAATCAGGGCTTGAAATTGCGACTCACTGGTCGCCAATGCAACCAAAAATTGAGCACTGCTGACTAAATTTTCAGAACTGGTCGCCAGCTGGCGACTTGTGTTTTGTCCAATAACTAAAAGAAAACCATGACACAGCTTTTGTTTTTAATTCTTTATATTAGGAAATCAGTCGGATATGGTAGCTAGTATACAACTCACCTTTCCGTCCGCACTAAAATGTCTGAATATTACAAGATAATCAAGAAATTTGAATCTATTTCGACACGTTGATACTGCATTCACAGTGCGCCGTATTGTTTTAGTGGCTTCTTCCAAAACTGGGATCGCAGGCGCACTTCAACACCGTGTGCTTTTCATTTGCCATGAAAATGGCGGCAGATACCAATCATTTGAAGGAATTACACAAGTTTTTACGTGCAGGGAATGAAGATTCAGCCAAAAGGTTAATCCAAACTTTGAATCCTTCATCAGTTGTTGATGTAGGGAAAGTGGATTTCACCAAACTGCCAAAAGGATATCCTAGGAACTAGCTTAATTCCAGACATTGATGATGCATTTTGAAGAAGTAGCAAAGGGAAACTACGCAAGGACTCGTGTTTGTTTCACAATGAAAACCGCGGACTTAAAACGATTTATGCTTCGCTTTATTTAAAATGACTATGGAGACAACCAACACCTTCGAACAGAGACATATCACCTGAGAACAACGGTAGCTTTATAACTAAGTGTTACTCGTGTTGTTTCTAATTATTTTCGCTCTTCAATTGTGACTCTCCTTGCATGCACAGTAACATATAAAATCATGTTCTTGTGTAAGTTATATATAAAATAAGTTGGCAACCAAAATTTATGATCTGGTGACCAAAATTTTTCCGTTAGTCACCAGCTGGCTCCTAAATGAAAAAGTTATTTTCAAGCCCTGTAAATCCTCTTCACTGACATTCACAAAGGAAGTGTTTGCCATTTCGTTAACAACCTCACACAGCTAGGCTACTCACTATCTGTAACGAAATAGACAGTTATTAGCATTGCCGATAAGTGAGCATTTGTGATAGAACACTTGAGGATGTACTAAGATTGTGCAGTTGCAGAAAGTGTCCATACTCCCCCACAAAAGGGATTGGAATGTCTTGGGGGCTTGTGGGGAGGGGGGTGGGGGCGGTCAGTAAGACCAGAAAATTTAAAGAAATGTTTGAAGCTTACTTTGAGTTTCCAGAGGGGTGGGGGGTCTAATTAAAAATCCCTTCATTCGAGGAGGTATGAATATTTTCCGGAATGACACATTTATATTAATTATCATTAGGTGCATGGCCACTCAATAGCCAGTCAAATGGTGCATTTACTTAATAATCTGCCAGTGGGTTTGTCAAAGATACTTAATACTTGCATGTGATTGTTGTACAAGTCATAAATGTTTTATTCTTGTAACCTATGGGTGATATATTTTAGTATTCCACAGTCTTGATTGTAACACAAAACAAACAAGTTCATGTACATGTTTGAAATATTTCAATCTCAATTTATTGTCTTTACATAGGGTAAAGCAAGTGTCATCCCAAACAGAAAGGAAGAGTTTCACTTTCAGCAAGTTATCAAGGCCATGCATATTCTTGGAATATCTGTAAGTTCTTCACACTCAAGAAGAGGCAATCTGTTCAATGAAAAAGCCATTTATGTTACAATTTTTCCACCAGCAGTGAAACTAAATCACCAGCAAGTAAGTTTTTTTTTTTCCACAGGAAAATGAAAAAGATGCCATATTCAAGATCCTGGCAATCATTTTACACTTGGGAAATGTGGACTTTGGAAAAACAGAGGTGCATGTAGTATTTAAAACTCAATGACTGGTCCCGAGGGGAACAGTGAATTTTGTTTTTGGAGAATCTCAATGTTTCCCACAACAAAGTCGAGGGAAACATTGAGATTTGAGGGAAACAAAATTCACTGTTGCCAAGCGACCAGTCATTAAGTGATTTCTTATCAAGCAAAACAAAACAAAGGCAAATTTTGAAAAATGTGCTGAGACTCCAGTGACAACATCAGGCCACCTTCAACTGCATGCTCTGATCATGTGCAACAGCGGTCAACATTTTGCAGGCAACAGTGAACGTCATAGTTTTTGCAATGTTGCCCGCTCATGGCATTTGGCGGTAAACAGCTTTATTGTTAGATGTCATGTGACCATGAACTAGCCAATGAATGGGTGTGCTGTAGTGGGAAAAATGCCAGCTATACAGCAATAAAGATTGAAGTTAAATTTATACCTCTTTGTTTTCTCTCTTCTACTTGCCATTATCTTTCCTGTATACTGTATGTCAGTAAGAATTTCTAGCAATCATGATGTGCACAGTTCTATATGCACAGGGCGGTCAATAGGGGCTGTAACCTGTAGCACCTGACCTACGGCTGAGTAAGCTGTATGGGCCTTTAATGTTATGGGTGAACTTGCCTGTAGTTGATACAATTAACCCATAAAGTTACAAGTTTGTTTTAGGTGTCAGAAGATCAAGGCTACAGGTCAATCAAAACTTAATGTCAACCCTGATGCATTTAAGAGTCCATTCAATTTTAAATTATTCGTATTTTAAAAGTAGTAAACATAAGATTGCTTCAGGAAGGTTCTATGGATCAGAATTGTTGTTAGCTGACGTGTATTTTGTAATGTTGCATATGTCTCACTAGGCCAGTGGACAAGAAGCTGCTGTCATCATGGGACAAACAGAAGTCTCACTTGTGTCTCACTTGTTGGGCCTTAAAGTTCAAGATCTGGTTGTATGTTTGACCCACAAGGAAACAGTAAGTTCTAATTAGTTTGAGTAATGTTTTTTTTGCTGGCTGAGCTTGCGAAAGAGGCAGGAAACAAGGTTCTCTCACACTGAATGGGGGACCTAGGTATGAGTCAGGATGTTGGTTTCACGCTCGGTCACGTGACTCAGTTTTTCCTTCCTTGCCAGACAGTGCAACAGTTTTCCCACCCTCCCACCCCTTAGTGAATTCTTGCCTAAAGTTTATAGAAGTGTATCAACGTTTGGGTAGTTTTTTTTCCAGTTGTTGACTCCGATTCTGTTATTGTTTCGATGTTGATAGAAATGTCAATAAAGTGCATTGTCGTGTGGCAGACAAGTGGCATTCAGTGTATGAGAATGTGCTACTTAATGCCAAATTTTAACGACCATGCATGAGTCTGGGATCTGAAAATGAATTATGTGGAGGCAAAATACATTTCATGTGTTGAATGCTCTTGCCCAAAACACTTGAATGTGTTGACACAAAGGTAAAGGGCAATTTGAAAATGACCTACTGGAGGTATTTGTTTTGACTTTTTCTTCTTTTCAGGTGCAAGGAATCAATTATAATTATATTAAAATTAATTATTTATTACAATTATTAATAATAAAGAATTTTTATTAGTTTACAGTTTGAAGTATTGAAATTAGGTCTAGGGCTATGCTGTTTGTTTGACTTGCCAGCCATTTTAAAATAATAATTATTATAATGTTGCAGCACTTTTCATTGATAAAACTGACTTATGATTGTGTCTTTTCATTCCAGGAAGTGGGAGGCTCCAAAGTGCGAAGTCCGAGATCAATAAACCAAGCTATAGATGCCAGGTAATGATCAAGGCCATAACCCATAACCCAGTTATGGCTGATCTGAGCATGACTGATGGGTCCTCGATATATTACGAGGGAACTTGCCCGTAATGTGATGTACATGTAATTCACCCAAAAGGCAACGAGTTTGTTGTGGGTGTCAAGGTCAAAGCAACCAGCTGAGTCCAAAATTAGAAACTGGACTGAAGATCATTAAGTATCAAATACAAATTATGTATGTAAAGGTGTTGAGAGATTTGAATACAATTGCATATTTCACAATTTTGTGAGGTACTGACATGGGTACCTGTACTGATTATCTCACATACAGACTGACTTCTGTCCATTCCAACAAGCAATTGCTTTGTGCACTTTGCCTCAGGAAAACAGAAAATTAATATACGAGATGGCTTTCAATGAAAGTACAAATTCTGTTTGTTAATTGAAAACTCTCAAAAACAAATATTAACAATCATAATGCAATAAGATATAGTAACAGTAATAGTTTTAATAAAGATAGGCAAGCGTTTATCGCTAGAAGAAAAAAAAAACTCTGAAATCTAGAGCAAGGTGAATCCTTGGATTTTGGACAAATAATATTAAAACCATATTGTGCCATATAACTGGACTTTTCTTTTGCAGTTGGAAAATAATGCAGTAAATAAAATGTGGTCAAAAATAAAAATTATTAAATCTTTGTGTGGAATTTTTTTTGCATGTTTTGAGTTATTGTATATCAATGTGCTGACTTTGAAGGCAATAAATTGTAAACTGTAATTTCCTTTTTTACAGGGATGCTCTGGCTAAAGAAATCTACTCTCACCTGTTTGGGTGGCTTATAAGCAGGGTTAATGATATTGTGTACAGTGGCAAAAAGCAAACTTCCATTGCTGTACTTGATATTTTTGGCTTTGAGGTGAGGTCCAAACCCATTATGCTAATGGCTTCATGCTGACATTTTGATTTCAATGTGTTTAGGTATATTAGGACAGACACTTGGTCTCATATTTTAATGTTTTCTATGTGTAACTTATAAATTATCTAAAACAAATAGAGGGGTAATAATTGAAGGATTTTGTGCAAAAAGGGCGTACATCGCCCCAAAAGTGATATACACGTACGCCCTTTTTGCACAAAATCCTCCAATTTATTATTAATCTTAAGTTAGATATTAACTTAATAAGTTTATCAAATTAATCCATGATGTAACACTTGTAACAGGTGGCTCTAGTAATTTTTACTAACTGTTTTTTATACTGTAAGTGCTGTAGCACAGCGCAAAAAAATCTCTTGTGGCCATTTGCTGACTTGTGAGCCACTTCCTGTACCTGTATACAGAGATGCTAACCTAAAAAAAATCAAAATCTGGGAGATAACCAATTTTTCCTTTTCTGACCCTATAAAAAGTTGTTAGAGTAGAGTTCTGCTAATTAAACTGCCAAAAATGCTTCAAATATTCAAATCCCCCCCCCCCTGCAAAAGGCAAAATATCAGCCAAAATATGTCTGAAAAATGTCAGTATCTTATGCTCTGTCACTTAGAGCTAATTTCCCTGAGACTAAGATTACAAGATACAACTTAAGGAATAAGTCTTCCGCAATGCCCGCCATTCACTCGGACCGTTTCAAGAATACATTCTTTAATAGGATAGTTTTTAAGTACAATGTAACTTTGTAAATAGTGTACTTTTTGTATTCGATTTTTGTATTTGTT
>Ga0126338_10002873_pt1 | contig 11980 bp, 7 predicted proteins | sample OrbCmetagenome_2_FD_92529 | JGI IMG/M metagenome (GOLD analysis project Ga0126338, IMG submission 92529) | Coral microbial communities from Petempiche,Puerto Morelos, Mexico - Orbicella C C metagenome | ecosystem: Host-associated > Invertebrates > Cnidaria > Coral | place: Petempiche,Puerto... | reverse complement strand
TGACAAAACTTACCAAGTGCTACAGAAATAATTAGATGAGAAAGATTTATTTCCTTTGACATTTATTAGCAGTTGAATTTTGCCAATGCTGCTTTTGAAACAGTTCAAATTCTAGGGCACCTGTCTGTACTGAAGTCTCAACAGTTTTTACAATGACATCTTCGGGTCCTGAATTTTTCAAAGGAAGTCTCAAACAAAAACAGAGTCCTGAAAGTCTTTTTGGAAAATTGCTGGACTTTTCTTTGTGATCTTTCAGCCTGAGAGATTTGATTAGAGGAAAACACGAGGCCACTAGACAAAATCAAAACTGGTGCAATTCGATGATAAATTGTTCCGCTGCGGTTAACATTACCAGTCAAGCATAGCTATATCTTGTTGTTTTGTTATTAGAACTGGTTTAAGTACAATGTAATTACCAACATACAGTAAGCCTGCATTGTGCTTTCAAGCCTTGCTAGTAATTCTGATGCTGTTGAACCTAGCAAAAAAATGCTTGGCTAGTAGAAAATGTTTTTGGCTAGTAACATCTAAGTTGTTACTCTAGAGCCACTAGGCTACTAAGTTGCAAAGCTGTGTCGAGCCCTGGGTCACCATGGCAACTGAGCCACAGCCCACCTCCAAGGCACCTGTCAGCACAACACTGAGAGAACTAGTGAGCAAAGCTAGCAATATTACATTGCTTGCTACAAGCAATGTAAGGAAAGCACACGGCAGTGCCCCTACAAACCTCCCTGGAGCCCCAGCATAATACTAGTGAAGCCACTGCGTGCATTGTCTAAGTTTTACCCTTGCCTAAATTCCATTTAGCCCCACTAAAAATCCCAGTGGTGGGAGGCTGCTCTAGCTCTGTTCCAGGATGGCATGTGAGGTAATCAGCCTAACATGATCACATTTTAAGTTCCGTAACATGCTACAACATACATTGTGAAAGTAATAATAATAATAATTTACCAATTTATATAGTGCATATTTACATATTCTGATCAACAGCACTTTACAATCACCATAAAAATAAAATAAAGATATAAATTACAAAAATACTTCTTAAAAAGATAAGTCTTAAGTCGAGATTTAAAACTGTCAAGTGATGTTGCTTGACAAAGTTCTACAGGTAGGCCATTCCAGAGTTTCGGAGCTGCTGCTGAAAAATGATCTGGCTCCCAGTGTTGTAAGCATCTTTCCGTTGAGAAAGAGAAAGATGTTTACATTACAACAGGTACCATGCTTTGTGTTCAGTTACATACCTCATCATTACTAACAGGAACTGATTCATGCAGAAGATTTCCAACTTCAAATAGTTTCTCATTCCTCAGCTGTTCTACATTAACCACCTCCTCATTACACTTGGCTATATTTCCATCAATTAGTGTTCGTACATTCTTGATTTGGGATACAGTAAGACCCTGTGTGAAAGAAAGCATGATTTCCACATTTTCATGTTGTTTCTTCCAAGGGATTTGTGTCAGTAAGGACCCTAACAAGATCTTTATAAATTCTTGCCAAGATGCTCAAAGATCCTTAATATCCTTGCCATCATTTGACAGTAAGGATCTTGAGGGACCTTCAAGAATCTTCAACTTTCTTGCCAGGATCTTCAGGGATCTCCAAACATTTTGCTCAAAAGATCTTGTCAAGATCTTTCATTTAAGGATCTTTACAAGATCTTTGAAAGATCTTTATCTTTAATGATCTTTAGATCTTTAGAAGGTCTTACTAGTACGTGTCTCCACCGGGGTAGTTATGGCAACGTGAATGGCAAAAAAAAAAGTTTTGTTTTCAATGACAAGTTGGTGGCTACGTTAAACCAAATCAGTGATTTGAAGTCAATGATTTTTTGCCAGTTTTGAATGCTGGGCATTTTGATTTAGGATTTCAAACTTCCCACATGCTGCCCTGTTTAATTGTGCAAAGCTCGATTGGAAACTATTTATAACTGTTTACAATTCATATCCTGGATGAAGTTGTACAGTCCCGATGAGAAATCTCCTTACATGTATGTAGTTTCCACATTGAGATCACTGACTGCACAATGATAATAAATTACCATAAAGTAGACATGGCAATGCCCAGGTGATTTAAACTGAAAACCAAACACTTTGCTTTTGAACTACCTACAAGTAAAGGGATATCAACTTAAAGTCCAAGATCACTTAAGGATGGTGCCTACTTTTGTTAGTGCGCATATTTCTGCTATTGCTTTCCACACATCACGCAAGGTATGGTTTAAGCGTCATGCGTGCGCTGGGTTTACATTGATGCAATCAACTACGCTACCAATTACACAACTAAAAGAAAGCAAAATTTTCCTACTGTGACCAAATCAAGTTTAATGAACCTGTACTTACACCAGGAACACCAAAATAGCAGCATATCGATAACCACTAAATGTTAATGTCTTCTAGCTGAAAAACTAGCTGTCATCTGTTCAAAATTATACTGAAATCTAACTGTAAACATGTACCTGCAGATGGTGTAGTGCACGCGCAAAACAAGTGCAAAATACAAAAATGTTTTCCTTACTGGGGAGGTGACTGGAAAAAAAATGTAACGGCACCAAAAAGCTTTCAAAAAGACCAATAACTTTCAAAAACGTGTGGTTACCTCCACATTTTATGTTATGAAATGGAAGAGGCAAGCCTACTATATTTACCCGTATATAATGCGCGCCCATGTAGAATACGCACCCTAGTTTTTGACCACTTTTAAAAAAAAAAATCACAACCAAAACCATGGCTGAATCCTCACATTTTTTTTATTGATTTAATCTTAACTAGAACTTGAAATTCACATAGGCATCTACAACAATATACTATTTGCTTCTTCACTGTAGTTATCACACGTAAGACTTATTTACAAACTTTGATGTGACTTACAATTATTTGTGTTTTCTATTCAATAAAATGCTTCTACAAATGCGATAATCTTGAAATAGTTTGACCTAAACTCACAACTGATATCACCAAATTTAAATTACCTAACAAACATTCTTAAGCTTATAAAACATACTTTGTACTCACAGTACTTTGGGAAGCTAGCGTTCAGTAGCATTTTGATGTGTTCGAATGTTCTATGTCTTTTAAACAATAAAACCTTCAAAATCTGACTCAGAGTCTGATGCAAATAGTTCTTGGACGAAAGAATCGTCAAGTTCAACAGTGTCCTCAGTTGAATTATACACTAAATCATCTTCTGTTCCATCCATATTATTCGTGATGCCACACTTCAGGAAAGAGGCAGTGATCATTTCTGCTGGAATCTCGTTCCATGCTTGCATAATCCACAAACAGATGAGTTCTTCTGAAGGCTTCTTTTGTCGCCCAGTTGCCGTAACTTCATGGATTCCATCAGCCATCCACTGCATCCATCTTTTTCTGACTCCATCTTTAAACGGCTTGTTTAAAGGTACATCGAGGGGCTGGAGAATTGATGTTAACCCGCCCGGAATAACAGCAAGATCAGTGTTCTCTCGTTTGAACGCTGCTTTCACGGTGTCTGTCACATGGGCTTCAAAAGTGTCATAAACAAGCAGGCTCTTTCTCCTCCCTAGGCCACCCTGCCGCCTACGCCATGCTTTCTCGATCCAAACCTTCATCTGCTCTGAATCCATCCATCCTTTCTGCTGGGCTGAAACAACGACTCTGTGTTGGTTGTTGATCTTTGGGACAGTTTTTCTCTTGAAGATGACCATCGGCTTTATTTTTGAACCATCCCTGCAGCACGCCAATACGACTGTAACTCGATTTTTCTCATTTCCTGTGGTGCCGACTTTGATGGTTTTCTTGCCCGTGTTACTGATCGTACGGTTTGGTGGCATGTCAAAAGTGAGTGGAGTTTCATCCATGTTAGCAATGAGATGGAGTGGGTAACTGTGTTCTTTACGGCGATCAATGATAGAGCGATGGAATCTGACAATCTTCTCTTTGTAATTGGCTGGAAGACATTGTGCCACGGTTGTTTTTTGTCGAAGTGACAGAGCATTCCTCTTCATGAAGTGTTGACACCAGTGATTTCCAGCCTTGAATTGTCCTTCAGGAATGTTGTACTTCTCATCCTTTGCAAGTTCAAGGGCTTTCAGTTACACTAGGGATGGCAGAATGGCATGACCATTGTTTCTCTTCTCGGTGATCCAAGCCAGCAGATCGATCTCCAACTCTGGCCATGCAGCTCTCTGTCCGCGGTTCCCACACTTCAGTCATGGCATCTTCTCAAGGTTTTCTTTACTTTTTTGCCAAAGCCTGACATTGCTCTCGGAAACACCGAACTCCTGTTCAGCAGCACGATTTCCATTCTGCTCTGCGAACTGGATAATTCTTAACTTGTCAGACAGAGGGTAACTTTGACGTTTTGCAGCAGTAAGTTTTGTTGCCATATTGCAGTTCAGATTGCTCGAGGTTGACACTCTCACATGTCGTTTTACTTATCAGCTGTTTCTTAAATACTCAGTTTAATTTATTCATGGATCAAAATTGAAAACTTTCAATTGGTAGTTTATTTTACCATGTCAATTAAAAACAAATTACTACAAAGCTTTTGTGTTTGTTTTCCTTTTATCTTATGCTAATGAGATGCGATGCAATGCGATGCGATCCCTGTATAATATGCACTCGAAATTTGAAGGTTAATTTCATGGAAAAAAAGTACGCATTATACACGGGTAAATACGGTATTCAACACGTGATTAGTTTCTGGTTGTGAGCAAAAGGTATTTAGACTGTATTTTGGCTGAACCAGAGGAAGGGTGTCAAAGGCGCTAAAAGCGCTGTTGCAACGATTTTGTTACTAAAAACATACAGTACCATTTACCATTTACCATGCAGTTTTAAGATCTTTATAAATGTGTTTGCTTTTCTGTTTGTAAAGGCGAATTCGAAGGAAATCTCTGAAGAAATAGCCTTTCCTTCTTTTTTCAGAAAATGCTGATGTCAGCATTTTTGTTGAGATTCAAGGCTAAGTATCTTGAAAAAATGCATGGCTACCCCAATTTTCCTTTGTGGATTCCAATAGCCCTTGCAAAGGTCTACTTTTCCGCATAGTTCTTACCTGGCACAAAAACCTTTGTATTTACAGTACCACCTGAAAGTATTCACCCATTTCCTGCATTCTCGCTATGGGGCCTCCACGCGTCTTTCCCGCACTCGACCCCATCTTTACCTAGGTAAACCTGAGGACGGTATTCGTCCTGCTGCAGCAACATTTGGATGAGGTATTACCTCGATAAAGAAGACACCTCAGGTTTGGATAGCATTTTGTTTTCTGTTTCTTCATGACAAAGCATGCTTGAATGCTCAGTCTTGAACCTCCGCATTTTCATCGCAAAGAAGCATTTGATAAAGCCGATCAGTCATGTCAGTTACAAGATTGATAACACAAAAAAAATTGGTAGCTGCATTGTGTGAACTTCCCCAAAAATATCTGTAACTTGGTAAAATATATATGTAGTGTCTCAGTACTTAAGCGCTATGTTTTAAAAGCATTCCATTTTGCCATGAAGAACGTGACAGAGCATATGTTCGCCATCTGATTTCAAGTCCACACATCATGCAAACGACTGGGAAACGACTAAATGCTAAAGGCCGGAATGGCTCTGAAATTCAATTTGAAAGAAAAGAAAGCGGGGCAATACATTTAACTTCAATTCCAATTTATTTTGTTGCCACAATACCATTCGTACTTCTCTGTTTATATGTGCTGCCCTTTATATCGGGCAGTTACAAAACCGGGTCAACTCTGACCGCTGATTTAAGTAAAAATGGCAATTGCTGTTTATGCTGTGTTCTTGTATACATGTAGCTGTTATCGAATCAGCAATCCAAGTTTTTCTGGTCAAAGTTTTGTCTCTGGTTCCTTGCAGCTGATCGAGATTGAATGCAATATTTGTGGAACCTGCTTCAAGTTCAAACATTTTCTCAGGAGACCAAACCATGAATAAGAGAAACCTTCATCGGCTTTTTTATATCTACCTGTTTAATTACAGCACTCCAAAGATAACATAACTTAGCACAAAATGAAAGCAAGAACAGATCACAAAACCAAACCGTCATTAATTTACCGCTCAGCTCGTTTTGCTTGAGTGCGTCGGTGACATGTCAGTGACATGTGATCAAAACATACGTGAAAGTACATTGTCAAACAAAAGTCTCCTGCTTTGAACATGGTCTGCACTTCAGAGTATGTAAAATTAAGAATCTTAGCTCTTTTTAGACTAAATTTCAAAGTGTGTCAGGTTGTGCATGAACTGAGTCATGAAGGGATTAAAATCACACGGAAAACGGTCGGGAAGTTCTTCAAAAAGTTCAGAGATGAAGACTTTGTGTTGTACAATTTACCATGTTGTGGCCGCCACTACTGGTAATAACTACACGCTCCAGTTTTTAACCCTTGAGTTTGTGAAGACGACTTGAATTTAGTTAGATCAATTTATAAACTCGTGAGTGTTTTGCAAATTGAGGAAACCTATCAGTCGATCAATTATTAGATATAGTTAAATGAAATTTAACATAGTTAACGACTAGGAGCTAGTCTGGTCAGTAGCGCTTTTATAGGCGGTTTTTAGTGTCTTGGCCGTCTGTGAGCGTTTGGTTAGCGTTTGGTGCGTTTTGTAGCATTTGATATAGTTCAATGAAATTTTACATAGTTTGTGACCAGGAGCGAGTCTGGTCAGTAGCGTTTTTGTAGGCGTTTGTTAGTGCCTTGGCCATCTGTTAGCGCTTGTTTAGCATTTGGTGTGTTCTGGGGTTCTGTGATGTTTGCAACAGTCATATGGTCATGAGAGCCCTGGGGCTGACCTTGTCCAGCGGTATATTTGGTTAGTACATGTGTTGTCATCCCATGTGCTCGCAGTGTGTTCATTGCTCTGTTAGCGTGGCGTTGTGGATTGAATTATAGTTTAGTGGTTCTCAGCATTCCCTCCCTATCCCCCCCTTTCTTTTCAGCATTTTTTTTCCACCAATGCCATCTGGCTTGAGTGTGACGGGTGCCTGTAGGGGGCTTGGCGCGGGGGGCTTGTGACTTGGTTGCAGGTTGGGCAGGCCAGTCGGGTGTTCTAGCACCTTAGGGATGTGACTGCGGTTGCAGCCCCCGGGCTTCGTAGGCACCTTCCCTCCACTAGCGACTTGGGCGTTAACTGCTTTGTAATTCGTCAAATTACTTTGTGGCAACCAATGAAATTTGCCTGGTCCCATGGTATACTTACCGCTAAATTTGGGGGATGGGTAATGGACCGAATTGTGAATGAGACGCTGGATAAACAATCGTCAAAATAGTTTTTGGCATGTGATATCTTGTAAGATATATCTTGGCCACTGTCTTCATTGAGAGCTCAGTGAGAAAGTAACAACCTTCGTAAGTGGTCGCGATAGGCTTGTTATTTGGCTTGTTACAATTCTAATCAAAATGTTGGAAAAAGCTCAAAAATTGCTTTGCCGACAAAAGACATGCTGCTATTTTTGAATTGAATTCCACGGTTTTTTGGAAGTAAGGGTTATGGTATGTAGTAATCTACGCATTTTTTGGTATCAACTGTTTTCTTTTTTATCTTTTACCTTTCAAAGAGTTTCAGTGTGTTCGTAGTTTCTCCCGCTTCGTTTTTCTGAATCTCCAGATGTTAGAATCATACCCGTTTGATTTCCACTGATTCCGACAGAGAATTAAAAGGGTTTTTCCGAGCAGCGACTGCTCTTTATTCCTGATGGCATTCAGCTCATGTAATCTTCCTTTAGACAAAGATTCCTACAGGGAAATATATTATTCACCTTTATACAATTGATCAAAAGGAGAAGCGAAACCATTCACCACTTTTGGCTAATAGATTTTTTTTTAAACATTTTGTGTGACCTTTCACGGAAAACAAAAGATGCTACATGTCTGATTTCCACTGATTCCTGACCTCTGTTGTTTCCAAAACTAAGTCCCGATGTTGCATTACTACTTTCAATGCATCAATTTTAAGATTAAAAAAAAATGAACTAGATGACAAACAGTTACATTTTTACCTGAAATTGGTAACGTTTGGTACGTGTAGCCACAATTGCAGATCAACGCATTGTTGATTATGGCAGGCTCCAACCAGTTGCCGTTCTAATCAAGTGACCTTCGAAACCCTGTGAATCCTATTAAAAAGGCTATGAATAGTGTCGTTAGAGTTCGTAAGAGGGCTTACTACTAGTCAGCACATGTACATTTCGAAAGAGCAAAACAAACTAGAGGATAGGCATTTACATGTTAACCATTCGACTTTCCATCGAACGTGTTTCTTGACTCCAGATTATGATGGAGTTTACAAGCAACGTTGATGAAAAAAAGCCACTCTACTTGATACACATACATTACTTCCCCGAGGTATTACCTCGTCTGTTTTGCTGCGGTATTTTTTCAATTGCTGTCGCACTCGTCTTTACCACGGTGCTACATATTTTCACCCGCAGTGGACGCGAGGTGGGAGCATGTGGCAAAGACAAGGTTTTGCTGCAACCTGATGGGTCCATGGTTTCAGGTGGTACTGTAGTAGGCACTGTCCTTAAGCACATGTATACTTTGGAACTTAAACTGTTTTTCAGCCAAGACTAAATAGAATAGAATTATAGAATTTCAAAGGTGTTGGTATGTGGTTTGTTTTCTCTTTTAGGGTTTCAACATTGGGCATTTGGCCAGAAAGAGAAAAAACAAGGTCAATTCGGTAGACCTACATGTAAGAAGACTGTAGTTTCTCAATAATTGTAAGAATTTTGTGGTAGAAAGAATTGACAAAGAGGGAACTAAAGAGACCTGACAGACAGTTGTTCTTGATTCAACGTCTCATGCTCACTGTTCCCAGATTCCTTTACAAGGTTGTGAACCAAAAATTAGTGCATTTTCCCTTATTTCAACAACAGGATTACAATATTGAGCATTAAGGCAAAGCAAAAACTTTTTGCGTGGAGAAAAGATACATACATATTCTTAGAACTACAGTAGCTGTTAACAAGTTGTACAAAATGCACCTCTAACATTTCTGGAGTTATGTCCTCTAAGCCATCAACTATATTTTTAGGCAGCTCTTCACTGTCACCCACTGGCTCTTTACGCTGCAATACAACAAGAGATCAAATAACTATTAAAGGTGAACACTAGTTACATGTAACAAATAGATTCCATGTTGCTGTGTATCTGCTCAATAACAGATCACAGATGACATCAAAATGTGGTAACAACAAAGTGGCACACAAGGTGATAGCCGAGTGTGTCACTGAAGAGACACCTGGCAACAACATGGAATCTACTTGTTTTATATAATAGAGAACCAAAAAGAATGTTTATGACATTATCTATGCATCTGTCCTCCAACAGATCATAAGACAGTAAGAACCAATCGAAATGCGCAAATAATTTGAATTATTATATACTAAATAATTTGACTTAAATATTTAACAAATAAAGAAGCCAAAGCTGTGTATTACACTGTGATAGAACATGACGGCATTTGAGAACACGAGGGAAATGTAGAAAACACAAGCTGTAGGCAGGTGTTTTCTACATTTCTTGAGTGTTCTCAAATGTATGGAGTGTTTTATCACGGTGTAATACATGTCTTAGGCTTTTTCACTTGGTTTATGATATAAAGGTAATGTGTCAAAAACCAATAAGACATGCTTTTTCTATGTTTTATGCCGAGATAAAACATGGGTTTTTAACCAATCAGGGTGTGTACAGGGTCCTATCTATAACATAATAAATAATAAATACACAAACGATCCTCCAGTTTTCAAAATGGCACTCTTTCTCTTAAGTCCCCGCTTTCTTTTCAGACAGGATTTTACAATTTATTGCATAATCAACTGACATTAAGAGCTTGCACATGTAAGTAAACAATGTAGGGACATACACACAAATAGTGGAGATTCAAACTTATTTTTCGTTCAGAATTTTTTACATCATTTTTGACAGTTGATTTCTTTAATATGGACACCATAGAATGGAAATGAAGTGTGCATAGAGAGGTCAAGATATGACACCATTGTTATGGCTAAAAATAACAGCATAAAGACTTTATGCTGTTATTTTTAGCCACTTAAGTCAAAACTGATCAAAAGTTAAGTCTTTAACATGCACATAAATTGTTGCATAGAAATTAGATGGACACCATTACATGTTGTTCAAGACAGTGACAAAACTCATTGGTGTTTCAGCAGAGAACGTACATGTAACAACAACACCAACAATGTATTTACAGTACCTCATAAAAATAGAATATTTCTAATAATAAGTAATAATTTTTTATTTGGGGAAAACAAACAGAGCTGATGTGCACCTAAAAAAACTATACAAAGCTAAACTAGTCAGGCACCCATTTAATAATACAATGCAATCAGTCTCCAAAGAACTAGTCAGTCTCAATGATAAAAGGTGATAACAAATGCTACTTTTAAATATTGTACGTGTACATGTATGCATAATAGAACAACAGCTTAAGTTTGATATTTCTATCCTTCTATTTTTAAAGAAAGAAAACACAACATAGTATATATCATCGACAATTCAGGAACTTGTTACACATTACTGTCATGAAAATAAAAGGATTACAAAAATGGCTCTGCATACAGTTCACAGGCTTGCACATCATCTAGCTTAAATTTCAAGACCACTGAACCATATCAAAACATGACTTGCAATTTCTGAAAATAATAAACTCTTCTGAATTTTCTTTGACAATCGACACAACTATCTTGTTCCTTTCAATATACATTTTGAAAATTTTGAAGTTTCGACTTTATTTTCCCACTTTTGTGCACCGACAAAATTGCTACAAAATGCTCTTTAAACCATAACCTGGTCATTTTTGAAGCATTACTATAATTCAGGGAAATAGAAATGACGTTCAAAATAAAGATAAAACAGTAAAATCAGTCTGCGATCCTAAGAAAGAGCCTCAGAAATGGACCAAGACAAGAAAGTTCGACATGAAATTGCAAGCTAGGCATCTGTGATTACCAGATGCTGAAGAAACATATGGTTTGTAAGTCATTGCAGATATTGTTTTTGGAGGGGAGTCATCTTTCTGGGTGAGTGAAATTTACACTGGGTGAGTGCAGTTTAATTAAGAGTAACTTGCCCAAATAGCGAGTGCTGTCAAAATATAGTTTCCAACCCTGTTCATGATCAAATATAAAAATGATGGCTAGATTTGCAATGGGTTCACTCTGAATTCAAGCAGATTCAAGGTTGCAGAGTGAGTGTCTGTCTATGAGTACTTTAGTTCACTTTAATATACAGTAGCCTGCAAACAGACTCTTCACAAGGTAACTGAAAGAAGGAGAGGAAAGGGGAAGAAGAGCCTGCCTGCGCTGCTTTGAATTCTGAATTGGTGCATCCAAATTTTGGATGCAAAATACTGATATTTAACTGAGATTAATATGTTGTCATGGTGACATTATCCAACTGTGATTGGCTTCTGTTTAGTAAAGCAAAATGATGGCCTACAGAGATGAACTGTTGTGCCAAAATTTAATCTCCTTTGAATTTGAAGGTTGAGCAATGCAAGGCAATGCGTTGGCTTCCCAGCTACAGTAGAAAGAAACGATGACTTGCTGTCTTACACAGGATTCACTAAAAGTCTTATTTTGCAACTCTTTGTTATTGTGGCTGAAATGAAATGCCATGTTAGTTGTCTGACCTTTTCACAGCAGTTGTGATTTACAGTATTAATAATAATAATTTATTATTACAGTAGTAATAATATCTTTTCTCTTACTGCACACAAAACCCATCAAAACCCTTCTTGCCAGATAAAATAGATTTTTGTGGACACAATTTTCAGTGAGGCTTAACAACATTGGCTTAGATTTTCTTTCTTTACATATTAGCCATGCAAGGCATATTTTACGTTTGTGGGTAGTTCGAGACTCCTGGCGAAAAATGTGTTAACCATCATACAAAACTATGACAAAGCATGGAATGGATACTGGTATGATTGTCCAACTTTTGCATTTTTAGATGGAGTAGACAG
>Ga0126338_10002872_pt1 | contig 11981 bp, 4 predicted proteins | sample OrbCmetagenome_2_FD_92529 | JGI IMG/M metagenome (GOLD analysis project Ga0126338, IMG submission 92529) | Coral microbial communities from Petempiche,Puerto Morelos, Mexico - Orbicella C C metagenome | ecosystem: Host-associated > Invertebrates > Cnidaria > Coral | place: Petempiche,Puerto... | reverse complement strand
TAAATCTGAACCTGTTCATTTTGCAGGCGGCTGTGGTTACTGAGGGCGTGGCTCGATGGGAAGATAACAAGAAATGGCAACAGAAAGTGGAAACGCTGCGAGGAAAACTAGCAGAGAAAACACGCGAGCTGGAGAAAGCAGAAAAGACCATCACCATGTTACGAGATGCGGTCAGTAGGGCTGAGAAGGATAAGGCCGGGCTCCACAACAGGTTAAAAAGGTACTATTTCAATGAAACGAATTTCAGTGAACGCTTCACATGTGATACAAGTTTGTTTTTTTCATTGCACTGATGTCGTTGTTGGTTACAGTTCTGCCAAATCAGTGGTTGGTGGTCCGCCTATGGTCACAAACGAAGTTGTACAGGACCTTAAACAGAACATCTACAAGCTGGAAGAAGAGGTATCAAAGTTATTACAACTTAAAATAAATATACTTCTGGTGGTATGTTGTTTCTATCTACAACAACTAGGTTTTTCTAACAGCTCATGAAGCAAAGTTGTTAACAACAACTTCCTCATAAAAAGAGGAGTTTCCATTTGATTGTTGGTGATAGCTGGAGTTGGCTTGATTTTGCCATTTAACCTGTCCTATGTGAGGCAATGTAACTCTCTACAGTTATTCCTCGGTCGTTCTTGTGAAAGCAAATTCAAGTTGGCTATGTGCTTAAAAATGTTCAATCCGGTTTCAAGATGCGAATTTTTCGCAGTAACCAGCACACAAATGGACAACAACCTTAGCAAGGAAATCATCAGTTACTTTCTTAGTTCTTCCTCTCTATTATTGGAAATTTACTCTGACCATGTTGTTGTTGACTTTGCACTGTTTTGTCGAGTCAGAATCAGATGTTAAGGCGACAGAAAGTTCTTGGTCATGACAGACAAATGGAAGCGTTGGAGGTTCGGAACAAACAACTAATGGAGTATATTGAAGGTTTAGAGCGAGACCTTGCTGGCCGCACGGCTGAACAGGTATTACTGAGAACTGTATCACATTTTCCCTTGTTCAAAGCAGTTTTCACTTGAGTGTCAAAAGTAATTCGCATTGCTTTGGTTTTGCATTACCACACTTAGCGATTGCTCTAAATGATATCTAAACCTGATAATCTTGTTATTAGGTAAGGGAAGGTCTGCTCACTGAATTTTGTAACTTTCTCTAATTAATTTTGACGTTCAGCTTAGTGACGTAAAAAAAGACCGACAGGGAATAAAACGCGAAGGAGGATTTTTTGCTTTTACTTGTGAAACAAGTTGACTTTTGCTGGCTGTCTATGAACCCTCGACTGAGCTCTCTCACGGTGAACTCTCTCTCTCTCTCTCTCTCTCTCTTCTTTTCAACAACAGCGTTCAGTGGATCATGCAGACGCTGACATGTATCGTGAATTATATCAGAGAAACCAATCCCTTCACAAACAGCTCTTGGAAGCTAAGGAGGTTCGTCGAGGTTTATTTTTAATTTTTAATGGCAGTATTTTGAATGTCCGTTCAATTACAACTTCTCTTCTTGTTTCAGTTTACAAGACAACTTTCTAATGATACTTGTCACAGTGTAATTTTGGTCAAAACCGACCGTGTTACAAGAGATATTTCATTGTGGTTGTTACCAGCTTCCTTCCTGCCAAAACTAAACAATGCAGCAATGGAATAAAAATAATACTCCTTTTTCATTGAATTCATGAAAAAGAATCTTGTCACATGAGTTTAACAATAGGAGATTGAAGGCCTGTAACAGAAGTCAGTTATTGCCAGTTATTCATTTAGGCTTTTCATCTACAAGTTATCGATTGCAAGAGCAGAAATCCAATATGTATCTGCCAAAAAAGAAACAATCACTTATTTCTCTTACTTGCAGGAAAATATGGAGTTACGTTTCGACTACGAGCAAGCTAGAAAGGAAAACCCTCGCCTCAAGGTAAAAAAACGGACGGCCGTAACCATTTAAACCGAGCGTCATTTTTACCGACGAAGTATGTTTTCAACAACTCTTTTCAAAATGGAAGCTTTGTTGACTTCGTGTGGGAAGGCAAAAATGTAGGATTTTGAAATAACTACATCCACGTCATTTCTCTGCATGCTATGAGAATCTTGTATGTTGTTCAGTTAATAGGCAGTATCAAACCTTTTTTTGCTCCCTTTTAGTGTTATGTCTGGGTGCGTAAATGTACTCTGGTTATTATTTCAGGCCCGTGTGGAAGACTTGCAAGAGTACGTGGAAATTTTAAAAGCGGAACTGGAAGCAAGCAAAAAGAGAGAAAAAGCTCGAAAAGTGAGTTATTCGGATTCGCATAACGTATTTAAAGAGTGTTTAGCTAATAAGAGAACTTTATAGAAGCGCGATAGCGAGATGGTACTCTGGAAAACATATTACGCTGTCTGGCTTCGAACCCTGGTCGGAGTCATTGTGTTATGTTCTTACACTCACAATGTCTCCCACCACCTAATTGGGTACCGGCGAATTTCATGCTGGTTACCTTGCGATAGTCCTGCATCCCGTCCCCATGGGAAAGCGGCAACATCCTTGTCGCTTTGATCTAGCGCCAGTGTGAGGAGCCAAAAGGCTGGGGATTGCACAAGCGAGAGACAGGAATACAACGCTGCCAAACACTTCAAGAAACTTCATGCCTTATACCCTCTAACCACTCGCGTTGTAAATTTGGTGCATAAGTGATAAGACGCAGGAGCGAAAATTTTAAACTCTTGGTCTTTAGTCACCATGTCTTTTTGGAACGTTTTGCTAACAGAGGGCTGACGAGGGGAAAAACCGTTTATCGCAACTTGCTTAAGAGAATAATGGATAGTCGCATATCTTTCTCCTGTTGCAACTAACTGAAGTTCGCGACTCTCTGGATAATTTCACGGGCTTCACTTTCATGGTTCGTTGGCGACTCTTGAATTTACTAGTCTAGACGATCAATTTCTACTGGAATGCATCGTCAGGTTTAATGTAATACAAAGCTGGAAAATGATGGTGTAAATGAAGGCAGTTTTCTCAAACTCTTGTGTGAGAACATTTCTGAAACCTCTTGGTACTGCCATTTTATCTCATCAGAAGAGCCTGGGTACTGGTATGGGTGGTCAGAGTGTAGAGGACCTGGAGCGAGTGATAGCAGCCATGAGGCGAGTGGTGGAAAGACTTCAAGGAGAGAATGATCACTTAAAGAAAACTGTTGGAGCAGGAGGACCTCAGTATGGCGAGGTGTTAAAAGAAAACAAACGACTCAAGGTTCGTCGCGTACTGTAGTTGTTATTAGCGTTTGTTGTCCGACGTTTATTATAGATGCCATTCAAATGTCAATGTAGGCCAATGTAGGTCAGTGTTGCCTTTTGCCTCTGTGTCAAAACGAGTCTTTGTGTGAAACCATTCATATGGAATTGTGTTCCGTCCACAGGTTCATTTTCATGCAAATCAAACTCATTTTCATTAGAAAGGTTTTGCATCAAGACTCGTTGTGAAACAGAGGCACAAGGTAACTCGGAAATGGCCCATTCGCAAGTCAAACACAAGAAAGAGAGGAAGCCCGATGCAGATATTCTGAACAAAATTATATTCTAATGATTGCTTTTGTTACTTTCAGAAAACAGGTAATGAATCCTTATTTGTCTTAGCGGAAACTCCGACAACACACTCTCTTTTATCGGACATCCCCTTGCTTTTCACAGCCAAGCAAACAAATAAACATTGCGATTGTAACCTCTCATAAGTAAACACGTCCATAAGAAGAGGACGAGTAATTGAGTAGAGCTATACACTCACAAGACCTGCCTCCCTGAGCCATGTTTTGTGCTCATTTCTTTAGTCTCCAGATTCAATCCTTACTTGAATATAATGTTCTTGTTTATACCAGCATGAATTAGAGAAAGCAAAGACCAGTGACAAGACCCAGTCCATGCGCGGAGCTAGCGGTCAAGGCAACACAGCCAAACTGATGACTGAAAACGAAAAACTACTCAAAGATTTGAAAAAGGTAGGAATCATTGCAGTCATCAGTTGTGCGTTTATGATTACTTAAACATATGGTACGCCTTTTCAGCCTGTGTGTTATTCCACTTGATTTGTTTTTTTCTTCTCAGGAAATGGAGGAGGTAGAAAAACTAAAAACAGCAAACGCTAATCTGGAACAAAGAAAAGAAGAGCTGGTGAAAGAATTAGAACAGGTAACTAACGTTTAGCATAACTTATCACTTGTGCAAGATAAGCCTGAGGAAGAATAGTAAAACTATTTGAAACGTCACTTTAAAAAATGTCCCGTTGGGACGCAAGAACTTTAATTTTTTATATATATCTCACGATGAGAGGTAAAAATCTCAGACACGTTAATTAGGTAAAGTGACGGTGGGAGGGGAGACTTTCAAACAGCTTTTTAAACACTTTGTCGTTCATTTTTTTAAAGCTACAGCAGAAACTGTCCGATTCAAACTTGGAAGGGCTTGACAGTAAGGAATGGAAATCAGTCGTGTTACCAAAGATATACGAGGAAAAGATGCAAAAACTGGAAGCAGAATTAGAGAAAAAGGTAAGGGTCTTTAAGTGTGCTCCATAACTTAACCATCTTTTAATTAGCATTAGAAGACAACATTCAAAGGAGCTACGTCACGCTTTGCGCATCTTGAAAAGTTTAGCCTAAATGTTTCAAGTTCGTCGTTTGTGATCCGTGTCAATCTTTTCCATCCTTAACCACCCTTGTTCCTTTATGGTTTATTATTATTTCTTTGGTGTTTTTCTATCTCAGTAAACTACTATTTTCAGGTTTCCTTTCATTTAAAGGTAATTTTGTACGCAGCCAAAATGCCGTGACTGAGCTCCTTTAAACATTGGATTAAATGATCAATGGTTTCATCAGGTAGCGGCCAAGTAGCTGTGATATATTTGCTTCGATTTTCGTCACGGAATAACTGACGCTCGTTTATCTTATTTAGACAAATCTTTTGAAAGATATCAAAACGTATTTAAAAGCAGCTGCCAACAGAGAAACCGAATTGATGAAGAAACAGCAAGAGCTAGAGGAAAAGGTAGGTTATTAATTTTGAGAAAAAAACAGTAAGATGTTGTAAATAGCAATGAATAAATAAATAGCAATAAATAAGTATATATATAAATAAATAGCACTAGTTTGATGGCACAGCAGATCAGAAAACATCTAGCCCTATACGGACGACAAGAAATTACGACATTAAATTTACTTTGCGCCAAAAGGCTAACACGTTGTCATTGGCTGAATGGGGCTAGTTAAGCATGGTAGTCATAATGCCATGTACAGTAACCCCCATTTTATGAGCACTGGTGGTCTTCCCTGACTATTACCCGCAACAACATTTATAACATTTTATAAGTTTTTTTCTCAAATATGAGTCGATTATAATTGTTGAAAAATAGCAACAAATTATCTTTGTAAGATGTCTGTAATTGGACGTTTGTTCTGTGTTCAGTTAATTGAACTTCGAGTGAGTTATATTTAACAATCCATTTTATTTTATTTGGCCAAAGAATCGCGGAAATTTATGATACCAGGCGTGTACAAACTGAACGCCGTCTGGTCATCTTACAAATGGTCACTTTGACGAGTTCGTTTCTTATTATGTAAGCGCGTACTATCAGGGTCCTATCCGTAAGCCCTGTCCAAAAGGGTAATATTTAGCGATCAAACATTGTTCTGGTGACCAAACATTTTCCCGTTTGGACACCTTGTTTGATCATGTTTAATCGTGTTTGATAAAATTTGAACGACAACAAACATTTGGTTAAACATTGTCAAACATTTTGTTCGTTTGAACGGTGAACAAACAGAGACCGTTTGGCCACTCAACATGTTTGATCGTGTTTGGTCACCAAACATTTCCCCTTTAGACAGGGCTTTAGAGTGGATTTGGTGGCTTTTTTTCTGAGGCTTCAACACTGTGGAAACAACTTTTATCGTTTACTGATTTTATCCGTATTGTTTCTCATTTATAGTGCGTTAAGGTCAAATTTTCTTGTTTGCAGGTTGCAATCTTGGAGAGATTTCCCACAAATATCAAGACCGATAGTGATGTAGTTAAAGAACTTCAACAAACAAGGCAAGAAAACTGTTCCTTATATGTATTTGCGTAAGTCTGTTGAAATTCAGCCTCCATTTTACTTTCAAGTTGATTTCAGCTGTTTGTACTAATTTTTTTTCTTTGGGATTGACTGTATAGTAATTTAAGCTCATGGTGAACTTGTTGTAACTCAGGTTAAGGTTAGCAACTCTTGAGTCGGAGAAAGAAGAGATGTTACACGAGGTGCGACAGCTGAGAAAAATGGGTCGGGCTGGTGATCTACCACGTGACTTGGTAAGTTGTCTGCTGGTAAATCCTGAGAAAACGATACACTTTAAAAATGCTCTGCTGGCCTGGCATTGCCGGATGAACTCAAGGAAAAACCCTCTTCAGTTGAGTCTGATGTCGTAAATCAGCACTCTTCAACTTCAAGTTTGTCCATATGGGAATCCCGTTGCTATCTCTGACGTCACCCATGCTTCCAGTCCTAATGCCTTTTTCAGGTGCCTACAAAGAAAAATTAAACGAGTACGACATTATGAGATATGAGCCAGTACCCGTAGAACAGGATAAGCCTTAATTCAATTCAATTCAATTCTTTAGTTACGCTATATGGGGCATCTAGATACATTTTATACGGTAAAGTAATGAAAATAGTAAAAAAAAAAAAAAATAAGAAACATGAAGCCGTAAGAAAATAAAACACATGTGAGGGGTGGTCAAAAATTAACCTGGGTTCAATTAACCTAATAAGAAGACGCAGCAAGATACCTTCCGTTGTCTAGAAGGCTACATTTGAGCGGACAGGAGAAAAAAGTTTGAAGATGATTACCCACTCCAACTAAAATGTAAAACTCGTTACAATTGCTTATAACGGTAACTTGTCTTAATCACAGTATTTAAATTTCGATTTCGCGGCGTGTTCTGAACTGCGTTATTTAACAGGCTATTTAAAGACAGTTTATCCTCCAAACATTCTAGCATCCCTTGAAAATTTTAAACATTTACAGTAAGGTTTCCTCACGCTTAGAGATAAAATTTTTTAAGGGTTTAATTATATCCATATTAGGAAAATGAAGAAGTTCTTGAAAAGTTACGAAATTATGACAGAATGATGGCTGATGATGTGGAACTTAGGTAAGTTTATTAACACTCTATCCATGCCCGAAAAGTGAAGTAAGGAATGAGGAATTAAAGAGAGAGAAACAAAGGTAAAACAGTAGTAGACGCGGTTACCAGCGGCTGTTTTGGGAAATAAAACCGCGCTCACCCTCCCCCCACCCCTCTTGAAAAGTCCCTTCTCGATGAGGAACACGACTGGTCCTGAGAGAATGGGGGAAATTGAGCCTAAAACAGAAAACGCGCGCACAGGGTGAATTCTAGCAAATTTTTCTCAGTTAATTGGTACTTTTAGAGAATTTTTTTCTCCAACACTGTTTGCTTCTACTTTGTTTCTTGGGTTTACTAATGTCTATTTGGATTTTTCTTGTAGAACAAGGTTAAAAACTGTGGAACTAGAGCGGGATAGAATGTCACACGAAGTCACAAAGGTACACCTTTCTTGAGAGAGTCGTGATATTTTTTTACATTGGAAGAATCAGTTTATAGCTGGAAGCATTGACTGCGCACGAGAAAATTAGGAAAAGATCATACAGTACGCCATTATACAGGGCGGGGCGGAGCAAAGTGTCCCATGCAGCCAAGTGTTGCGTCGATTATACTTTGATCCACATGTTTCTTTTTTTATGAAGCTCTGGTTTAATTACTTTGGGTGAAAGGGACGCGAAAAGAAGCGGGAAAATGGGAGGGGGTGAAGGAGGCCCGTTCCTTTACACACCCTCCCCACCAGTAATAGTCTTCCATTTAAACGCGTTTTAGTAGTGTATGTCTTGACGTAGGAATTGTTTTTTACCATTTATTGCAGTTACGAAAGGAACTCGGAGCCTTTGATCCTGCATTCTTTGAAGAGATTGAAGACTTGAAGTACAATTATCAGAAATCTGTGGAAAGGAATGTGTTGTATGAGCGACAGTTGAGACAGTTTTCCCGACAGTTTGGAGTCGATGTTAATATACCCACAGAGGATTAACCAACGTCGAGTGAAACCTGAATGAAAAACTAGGAATTCTCCTTATAGGACCACACAAACATGCTTACAAGCAATAGACGTCCGGCGGAAGTCGTGTGTTCGACCGAAGGTCGTGCGTCCAACCGAAAGTGTTGCCTTCGACCGGAAGTGCTGCCTTCGAGCGCATGCACTGGGACGGCAACTTCCTCCGCTATGGTAGCTTGCATGGCTGTCAGATAGGCTGTTTTTAGTCCAGGCATTCCTGCGTGGAGCATACACACTCAACACACGGGCTTAATAAGTTAAAAAATATTAATTCTGCTTATAACTCATTCATTTGTCCAAAAATTGAAACTGTAAAAAAATGTAAATATGTATTTTAAGTCCTGAACATAAATTATTTATAATTTATTTTAGATTCTGTATTTTATATTGCGTAGGAATATGAAATTGGTGTGCCTCTGCCTATTAGATTTGTAATTTAAAATTTACGGAGACATTCAACTGGCTCAGGATATGACAATAAAAATAGGTTGGCAATGCGTACATGTGTCTGGTGCTAGGTAATTGAGTGATACAGATCAGATATAATAGACCTTTTTGATCATGTGACGCTTTTTCCGATTTGTTTGTTTGTTTTCATTCAAACAAATATTAAGCCTCACCGCTCGATTTACGAGGAAAATCTAATGTACATTTCTTTGTAAAAGTTGGCAAGTTTGGAGTCCCATATTTTCATGAGTTTGAAACGGATACTTATGAAACTTTCGCATATTTACTAAATCGGCTAGCCTGCATAACAGGCGTTCGGGGGTTGGAGAAGTGGGACCCGTAATACGCCTGCAGCGCAGGCTATAAATCGACATGATTTACTGATGTGGTTTTTTGTTTACATTAAAAATACGAAAAATTGTTGATACTGCGTAGCATCTTCAAAATGGTCCATTAAATTCTGTGATACTTATTCGGATTCAGAGTTCAGAATTGAGTGTATAACATGGGGCATGGAGTATACAGGAGTGGAGGGAAGGGTATGGCGTACGTGAAGGAGCGCGTTGAAAGTTTATTGCACTGGCGTCATGCCATTGCAGATGACCGCAACTTGTTCATCAATGATTGGGCGTTTATGTGTTACGTATATTGCAGTATCACTTGGTAAAGAGTAGAAGTATTGATCCGTCAAAGTTCAACTACTGGAAAATGCTGGAAACTGTTGCTAGCCGTCGAAAGGGGCTACCCATGTATGATATTTAGAAAGGAGGTTCACTTTCAGTTGTAATTGTTTAGCGTTACGTGAGAGGATTGCCATTTTCTACGAAAAAATGGGTTACAAAAGATTAGGGGTTTGGACCTTAGGTGGCGCCTCCCCGGAATAAACGTCGCTGAGCACCCACAGCCCACCCCTGGAAGGGAATACTAGTGCCGTGATTGTAATCGGTATTTAATGAGCAAACATGATGGGGTTCTTCGACGGAAAAACACATCGGCCACCTAAATGAGATACAGCCGTGGGGTGTCGATGCACGGCTCTATGCGCCCAAGACAATCTTAACTGCGATTAGGGCAGTAGTTCTGCCTTCAATCGTTTTTACTTTCATCTTGACAAAGACAGGTAAAAAGATTTTTTCGTGCGACAGTCTCAGAATTGAGGAAAATTTCTTGAAAATCCAATTACCTTGTAGGGGTGGACAAATCACTAATCGTCATAGGCGAGAGCTTTGTTGTTGTTTTACTTTGTTTTGTTTCTTCCACACTGATTGGTTCAAACGACTTAAGTTGGAATTCACTGTTTGTGTCCTGTTATCTGATTGGTCAGTTTTGTCCAAGTGATCCCGGTTAGTTTAGCTGCACCGTAAATGCTGGTATTTCAATTTTAGTTCGGCAATGAGGTAGATTTGGGCAATATAATATACATTTAGGTTCCTTCGTGTGATCAGCTTTTCCTTCATTTCAGCATAAACAATTTAATGGTATGATTAACAAATTGACGTCAGTTTTTTATGCGTCTGTCCTGTTATTGATGATAAATTGCGTCATAGCATTGTCAAAGTGGCTGTGGAACCACGAGACGTAGGCGAGTGGTTCCGCAGTAAACTTGACAATGTTATGACGAAATTTATCATCAATAAGAGGACAGACGCACAAAAAAACTGATGTCAATTTGTTTTTTACAATAACAAGACCCTAAAATGGTTAAATGCCGGGAATAAACGAGGGGAAAAGACGCCGTAAACTTGCCGTAAACAAAGATAAGTGAATTTTATTCAAAAAGACGCGAACATCGTCAATAGATTTTCTCACTTTTTGATTGGCTACTTAAAAAAGTCCATAAAATCTCATTGATTTAAAAGTTGACAGTTTGACAGCTGAGAGTTGAACTTGAAAGTTTGCATAAATTAACATTTTATCCGTCTGTACTCCTATTGATGATAAAAATGAGCCAATCAGCGCGCGAGGAATTAGACAGTTAATGTAAAAATACGATTTGCACGCGCCAAATGTCACCGTAAGCTTTTGATTTCTTTGCATATGTAAATTTCATAGAAAAAAAATAAAATCGAATTTATGCGGAATTCCTGGCGTTATTGAGCTTGCTTTGGATAGATTTCCCAAATTTGTCACAAAAGGACTCACTTTTTGTAAAGTTTGGTCAGGTGATTAATTGGTGGCTTTCGATACTTTCAAGAGGGTTAACTATTTACTTTGCCAATGAATTGCCGGATGCTCCATTCTATGTCGTCAGACAATAAAACCAGAGTAGTCATTGTCTTTGGGTCTGTTTTAAAACGAGTTCATTTGATAAACCATCTAAAGAATGTGTACCGCTATGTTATTAAAGCAAGAGGACCGTTAAAACGATTTGTTTTTGGTTTCCTGATTTTTTGATATTCTTTATACAGATCTGTCATTTGTGAGTAACAAGTCCAGTCCTGGATTGGGAGTCTAGTTGTCGTGAATAGCCTGGGCTCTAGTATTTCAATGGTCACCTTACTGTCTTAGAAGTGTAAATTTTCTGCTCTTATAACTTTTTATGCAGTAGCTTGGTAGTTTTTGTGTGGATATCAAGATATAAGATTGTGACGTAAAACTTCATCTCTCGATGGTAGAATATTATCTCTTCAACGGGTAAAAAACAGAATGATGTCAAACATCGGCAGTTGTAGTCTGCTATGGCCCCCATCCTGAGACGAAGGCCAACATTTCAGAGCTCATAGTGTTTTTCCTCGTACCTTGCTAGTTTTTTTTTTCTTTACACCAAAGCAGTCTACTGTCGCCTGAAACTTCATCTGTCAGTATAAAAATCCCATCTCTTTTACGGGTTAAAAAGAGGATGAAGTCCAAAAAAACAACCATGATAGTCTAATGTGGCCGCCATCTTGCAACGAAGTGTAAATTTTCTCGTCTAATGACGTTTACTGCAGTAGCTTGGTGGATTTTGTGGGGATATTGTACATTAAACATTGTGCCACATTGTGCCACACTGTGCCACATTGCGCCACATTGTGCCACATTGTGCCGAATTGTGCCACGTTGCCCCACATTGTGCAACATTGTCCCACATTGCGCCACATTGTGTCACATTGTGCCGAGTTGTGCCATATTGTTCCACATCGTGCCACAATACACAACATTGTGCCACATTGTGCCACATTGTGCCACATTGTACGACGTTGTGCCATATTGCCGGACATTGCGCCAAATCGTACCAAATTGCAGCACATTGTGTCAAATTGCGCCAAATTGTGACAAAATGTGCCACATTGTGCGACATTGTGCCATATTGGGCACATTGCACCATATTTTTCCACATTGTGCCACAAGGCGCCACCTTGTCTCGCAATGTGGAACATTGTGCCATATTACGCCACGTTGTGCCAGAATGTGCCTCAATGTGCCAC
>Ga0126338_10002871_pt1 | contig 11981 bp, 13 predicted proteins | sample OrbCmetagenome_2_FD_92529 | JGI IMG/M metagenome (GOLD analysis project Ga0126338, IMG submission 92529) | Coral microbial communities from Petempiche,Puerto Morelos, Mexico - Orbicella C C metagenome | ecosystem: Host-associated > Invertebrates > Cnidaria > Coral | place: Petempiche,Puerto... | reverse complement strand
GCTGCTTCAAAACTTAATGACAGCCCTGGCCAGTAATACAATTAGAACCGATGTCACAACCAACCAATGATTCCCTTAGCGATCGCTGCAAGCTTTTTGTCAAGGTGTGTACAGGGAGATCAAGCGAAAGTTGTACGCAGGGTGCAGAGAGGATCCCAAAGCACGTATTGAAATTCAAGTTGATGATGACGTTTTCAATACAAGTCTTGGAAGGATTACGTCCAAACAATATCAGAGAAATAAACTCATATATGAAGTTCTTTCTGATGAAACTCTGGATTTTTATATCGCCACAAAGTGGAATGAGCGGATCATGAATGAAAACAGTGATTTTACCTATGTTGTACCAGGTACTTTGAGATTTTGGCTGACAAAAAGAAACCCCATAGTGAAATTTAAATTAATTGGCCATAAATATGTGAGATCTGAAATCGAAGACGGGCATCAAGTCATTTTTACATTTGTCCGTGGAGATGGCAACAGATGTGGATACAAAAATATGGTGCACCACTAATATATTTGATTTAACACATGAACATTAATTTTTCTGTATTGATGAATAGTTGATTATTTTACTTGCCTGTGAATTATTTACATACAATGTAAAAATGTATACATTGATATATTACATGATTACTGATTGATTAATTCACATCTTGGCTTCCATTTACCATCTATTTTAACAAGACGTGCACAGAAAGTAGAAGCATCACATTTCCTGCATTTTGCAGTACATGTTTTGATGGTATGGCCAGAAGTTGAACAGTGTCCACAATTGTAGCTTTCCTTCACCCTTTCCACACCAGCCACCTACAAAAGCTGTATTCTGTGTTTTTTCAAGAAAAGTTGCCTTAGTGCAGAAACCCCTCTATGGTTTGATGATCTAAAGTAGTCCTTCAATACAGTGTCATTGTACTTCTCCATACCTTGCTGGGTGTAATATGCTAAATTTTGGTAAAGCTTTAAAAATTCAGGCACATGAGCATACTAAGCATGCATATAAGGTGTCACATCTTTTGCTCGGTATAGGTCAAGGAATTTTTGAAACCATTTTTTTTATCTTGTCTTCAAAGCTAGAGATACATGCAGCATAATCTGTTGTGTAGTCTAGTTTAAGATCACCTATAATATCCATGAAACTACTGCAAAGGGCTTGCAGCTTATCTGTGTATGATATTCTGATAATATTGAATGGACATTTATGTGCTGAAAAACCAAGAGTTTTTCAGGTCCTGTAAGATCTCTGTACTCCAACTTCTTGGTGTCCTTATTGATTTTCCATTCAAAACTAATTCCAAGGTCTTTTAGAAACTTTTCATACCCAGCCATGTGTCTATACCTGTTTTGACAAAACCCATTTGAAAAAGTAGATACCTTGTCAATGGCATCTTTTCCGCAAAGTTCCCTGATAAGAAGTTGAATTAAATTATCAGATATTCTCAAAAACAAATGTAGTGTATCAATCATTACATGGTCAATGGGAATAAAGTTAAATAATAGATTGGTTTTACAATTACATTGTTTAGATTTTGCTTGCTTACCTATTTCTTATGATTCTCTTGCCCCAAGAGATTTATCAGTTAAAGACCACTTTTTGCTGATGTCAAACCTTTCATGTTTTGGGCACTTACACCAAATAAAGGCAAAATTTTGATTTGCAGCTCCTAGACCACAGACACAGGCTAGAAACTTCCAGTCTCCTCCTAAAAAATACTTGATGCTATACTTATGATTATTTACAGTTATTTCTTTTAAATTTGACATTTCATTATTTAGATCAGCAAGGCTTTCTTCAAGATTGTCATAGTTCTCTGTTGTCTTGGTTATTGCTAAAACATAGTTCCCTTTTTCGTTCATTGCTGCATCCTTTTCATTCAAAATTGTATATGTGACATTTTCAAGTTTAAGTCTTTCCCAATGTTAGCACCATCACCACTGATCTTTACTTTAATAGTAGTAGCCTTGACCAATACTCCATTTTTTTGCAGCCTTTTTATCTGTTCCTCAAGACTCTCCTTGAAAGAAATCTGTATTCCCTCTGCCTCCCCTGGTGTACTTTTCAGATTCCAATCGGCATTTAGCTTATCTAGGTGTTTGCATATTTTATATTTTGTGGGCATGTCTTTACACTTCATGGCCAACTCATGCCAGGCTTCATTAGATATACTAAATTTGTCGTTTAAGTAAACCCACATATTGATGTCAACAATATCACTGTCATTCAGTTCTTTTGGCTCAGTTTCCAGTAGTTTCAATTTTCCCTCTTCTACCAATGAAACAGTTTCATACTGCTGAGTGTCATTATTAAATACTTCAACCTTGGTGGCAATAAAATCATACAGGCCTAAAAATGACAGTGCCGAGTGGCAGTCTTCTTTAAATCCTTGCCTTATCCTTGCCTGGTGCTGTTTGGTGTAATCAGTGAATTTTTACTTTTGTTTGGACCTCCTTGTCCCTTTTTTTACATCCTTGCTGCTTTTTTCACTAATCTCCTGAATTTTTCTTTGTACTGTTTTTTTTTCTGTTTTCCGAATCCCTAATGACATCTTCAAGCTTCGGCTCAATTTTTAGTCTCTTTGGCTGCTCTGCGGCTAAATCCAGTTCAGCTTTCTTTTTCTGCCCACGGAGCTGTTGGTTTTCCTCAATCAATGAATTGTTTTGAAGCTCATGATAGAAAATTTTGAAAGAGTAGTTTTTTGCCTTGCACAAGTCAATAAGCTTACTTATACTTTCCCCCCACTTTGTGAAAATTCCTTGAATGCTGAATGGAGGAGAGAAATCTTTTTCCTGAAGACGTTGATAATTCTGCAATTTATGACAACTCCACGAATCCCAGATTCCCTCAAGATTTTTTCCACTATTCCTGCAATTACAGAATCGGCACTTTTGTCGTTGGGTCCCTCAACAGGATTCTTCGACAGGGAATATACGAGACAGCTGATTAAAAAATTAAAAAAAAAATCATTTGATGAAAAACCAAAACATTAACAAAATGAGACGGGTTTGAATTAACGCAATTTTACTTACTTGTTTATTTCGTAAGTAAACCAAGGCAATTCATCCCCTTTTGGACCACTCATTTCCTTGCCAAAATCGTTTTGTGCATCTACCACCACCGCGAAAAGAGCCAGCGAGGACAAAATCACCAGCGCATAAGTCCCGTTTCCCGAACCCAAACAATATTCAAACCTCATGTATTATACATCAAATTGCACCAAATTTATTCCTCTTTTCATATTTCGCGGTAATGACCAGTTTTGTGCATGCGCCTTAGAGTTCTAGCCCCAGACTCTATGGCCAGTGCTTGCATGTGGCATGAACCTCTCTTCGACATGTCTGAATTGCTAACCAAAACTCTAAAAAACCCGTGCGAAATATTCTTATTATTGCCTTCAAATACAGTGGTATAGAAAGCTTATATATGTTAGTTTTATAAACTGAAGGTAAGAAAGATAGCAATTCAAATGGAATACACGAAAAAGAAGAAAATGTTCGAAAATTAGTGTGTTTTTGACTGACCCCAGACTGCGTGACACGTCACGAAAATCTGTAGAGGCAGATGTTAAGCGTAAGTTTGATATGAAAAGTTATTTACCATCGGATTCCCATACAAACACTGTAACTTCTGACCGCTTTGCCCACTCGTCAAGATGGCGTCGAAAACCGTGAGAAGGTCTATAATTTGGCCGCATGCAACAATGGCTGCGTAGGTGCGTCCAAAATGAGCAGTTTCACCACAGGGTTGTATAGTACTCTAAAGATAATCTCTGATCAACTGGTTACCGGTCAACTTACAACACAGACATTCGTTAGCTCCATGAAGTGTCCGGGTATTCTGCAATTGCTCCCCGCATACTTCAACTCGCTCAGCTGGGTGACGCGCGCAGACAGCTGAAAAGCTCCGTTGAATGCTTTCTAATCCTTCCAGTTTCTGAAAAAGAACATCACGCTTTGATAGGCATTTAAATTCAATAATTTATCGCCCTACCTGACCGAAATTGACAAAAGCCATTTAAAAAATACAACGAATGTTAGGCGAACAGAAATACACAGCTGAAGATACACGAACGACGCCAGCTGTTTGTAGGTTTCTCGCTGGTTTACTCGAGCGCAAAATTGAACATGTCAAGTCCCTGTATCTTTGAATCAGATCAACCTCTTACCTGTTTTTTGCTCTCTCCCAGCTTCATAAAGAAAGGTTCATAAAAGAAAACTTAAGCCTAAAGTTTCCCATACAACAACACACAAATGCTACCACCGCCACCAACCGCTACAGCAAGGATAGCTCGTAAACATGTGCTGCCTCGTTTTAGTTAGTCAAACCTGGAAACGAGGCTAAGGTGTTCAGCCTGCCAATCACAAATCCCAGCGGACTTGGTCCCATTTGATTGGCTTATTCACTCAGGTCTAATTTTAGCGCGTTGCCACAAAATTCTGGAGAGCGACGGGTGTAATTTTCTGTTTTACTATATCTCTCAGTTAGTACGCACGCTGTGATTGATCAATTTAGTGGGCCGTATTCTACTGTACGGCCCGCTAAAATTTAAAGCCGTTATTGTTGCCACAATGTTTCGTGATTTATCGCCAAGTTTTCTCAACTTTTTTTAGCAAGTAAAAGTTTAAAACTTTCTTTTACTTCTGAAATTGTATATTAAAACCTGCTAACGACGTAAGAGTCACTTAACAACGATTTCAAATTGACTCGTTTTGTTTGCACCATCATAACGTTCATAAATCTGAATAATTTTAATATCCAACCAAAAATCCGTTTGTGTTCACAGGCTAACCAAAATCACCTCTTACGAGATTTGCTTTCGTTCTCGGCATGCTGAGATAAATGGAAACAGATAGCTCGTTGATCGTAGGCATCAGCTAAATGTTATTTTAATTAGCGGCAAAATTTGAATGTTACGGTGAAGTGACGATGATAATTCATCGTTTTTGTTCTTCCAAAGGCATCAGTGTTAATACAAGTTTTATTTTCACTGTATTTTTATTATTCACCTTATGTTATACTACCTAGATGACTCTATTGTTTTAACGAGAAAAACGCTATTTCTCCACGACTTCTATGTTTTATGCGACCGTTGTTTCGGCTTTGCACCATTGCACAAACAGCCAACAAAGTGCTTGAAAGGTGGCGTGTCCTTGCCTTTTATAGGATCGCTCCGTGTTTAACAAATAATTGACGTCAGTTTTTTTATGCGTCTGTCCTCTTGTTGATGATAAATTGCGTCATAACATTGTCAGAGTGGCTGTGGAACCACGAGTCGCATCAATTTGTTTTTTTACAATAACAAGACCCCAAAATGGTCAAATGCCGGGAATAAATGAGGAGAAAAGACGCCGTAAACTTGCTGTAAACAAAGACAAGTGTATTTTTGTCAAAATGACGCAAGAACTGTCAATAGCTTTCCTCGCTTTTTGATTGGGTACTTAAAAAAGCCCATAAAATCTCATTGGTTAAAAAGTTGACAGTTTGACAGCTGAAAGTTGAACTTGAAAGCTTGCATAAGTTAAACTTTTTTCCGTCTGTACTCTTATTGATGATAAAAATGAACCAATCAGCGCGCGAGAAATTAGACAGTTGTTGTAAAAAGTTTATTTTCACTTCATAATTTACTAGACACGCGACAGTTTCTGTTATCTTCGTTTCTTGAACATATGTCTTGGACTGTAAACAGCTGTGTTTAAAGTCACTATTGACTTGCTTCCCTAACCCTAAGCGCAGATTAGACAGCGGAGAAGCTGAGAGATGGCCATGTAACAGATCAAAACTATTGTGGATTAATCGTCCGTGAAATCTTATCCTGCAGAACAGGCGTAATTTTGCTGCGTATTTAGGTGAACAGAGGCGAAAGCAAGGTGACCGCGAAGCGCGAGTCGCACGCGAAGGAAGAGCGCGCTTTCCAATCTGGAAACCAATCTGGGTGTTGCTCGAACTTTATTTGAAAATAAGCTTAAAAAAGAGTAGGCTTGATTACCTGCCGCTGTTCAGGAAAGGATCCCAGGCTAGTAAACGGGACTCAAGAGTGGCGGAAATCAGGCCAAAAAAACCGAAATGAGAGCGTTTTTTTGTAATGCTCATCTCTTCGACTACACGCTTAAAATAGTGGCGTTTCGTCCGTGAACACCTTAGTGAGACCAAAATCTTTGATTTACATCCCTGAGCAAGACCACGAGTATCCCCGACCTTTTCATACGGGAGTTTCCCCCCCCCGCCCCCCCCCCGGGAAAAAAAAATCGCCGTGACTTGATCGTAGTTCACCGTTTCTCAGCAAGATGGCACTGAAATTATATCAAAAAACCATCCATGATTCCTTTCAAAAATGACGCTACGCTTGTACTTTTTTCCAGTACAACCTTTCCAGAAACAACCGTATATATAAAAGTCGTTCATCTCTAGTTATGAAGGCTTGGTGGAGGTACTGGAGAACTTGTCTGAAAGTGTCGAAATTGACATGTGCAGGACATTGACATGTGCATGATGCCAGATGACTGTTTCATGGGCGAAGAGAGAAGTGTGCATGAAAGGAATAAAAAGAATGAGAATTCGTATTTTACAGTACTGAGAGAAAAAAACGAAGTAATATCTCTTGATCTAGACGACCTGTGTATAGAATAGGAAGGAATCTTGTAGCTGGACTAAAACAAAGAAACACGGGAAATTAATTCTACCGTTGGGTGACGATCGTCCGGGGGGGGGGGAGAGGCTTTCAAGGTGATCTGTTCCTTGAAATTTCTGTTCATCAGCCGATTTCTTGCCGGCGGGGAAACCCCTATAGAAACACACCGCCATTTACTTAACCCTAAGATGGAGTATTTCCTGTGGTAATAATGGAAATTACTTTATTCTTCAAGTTTCCTCGACCAACACTGAAGGTGCAAGTATGGGAGTGGAACCACACTCATCCTCCTAATACCCCCTCCCCCACTGTAAGTGTAGACATTTCCCTAGTACGGACTAATTACTGTTCGTACTCTGCTCGCCTGGAAACCCCAGAAAAAGCAAAGCGAGAAAAGCATCCCATCGCCTGATTGATTTATATCATCATCTTGACTAATCGCGCTTATGAGTTCTTTTCCGGTAGCTACAATCACTTGAAATCATTTTTTAATGACTGTATTTCAAATTTGGAGTATATGCACCCAGAAAAGACAACCACTGAAGTCGGGCCTGTTTTTTTGCGTTCCCATTGACTTCCCCAGTCTCCACTGTGGTGCATCCAAACTTTACCACTTAGGTTTATCAGAGCAAATGGGCAAATAACTCAATGACCTACTGAAGAAGAACGACAGCACCAACAACAATATTTATTTTGCTCTATTACTAAAATAATTTTAATCAATATATGAATAAAAAATACATTATATAGGCGCCTAGTCACTCAGTAACAATTACTTAATACAACCAGTTGGTCAGGAGTCAATCCCGAGAAAACCAGCTCAAATTCCCGTCTTTTTTTCTTCTCTATCCTTATAAGCTAAGATGAAGAAAAGAAAAGGAATTCCTTTGCAGTGACTTTATAAAGCGCGCTGTCACATGCGAAAAAACCAAAGTAGCAAATTAAAAAAAACGTTTCTTTCGACAATAAATCGAAAACTGCTTACAACGGAATTTAAAGCCATAAATCTTCTAAATACAATTTTCATTGCTACGTGATTTTGAAAATTGTTAACGAGTTTTTCTTATAATTACGCGTCCCTACAATTATGAATTATAGATGTTACAAATTAAGCAGGGAGGGGAGGGTGCATTTAATGCGTTACTCGAGGGTAAAGAGGGTGCACGGTCCCATTCAAAATGGGCACTGACACACTTTCAATGACACAGGTCAGGGGAATGTCGCACGGTGCATCATCGAGCTCAAACAGGACCACTCTACTTCCCTGTTGTCCCGCGGACAAGAAAGATGCCGGCACATACAGAGTTTCTTGAGGTCCAGCGTCCGGCCAATAACGGCCGAGATTAAACCCGTTGACGTAAAGTTGACCCTGAAAATTAAATATGATTAATCTGGTTAACCAGACCACAACAGCAAAACGAAAACATATTGGTCACCGAGATCTGATCCATACCCAAAGAGATTGTTCATTCGTGTTTCATTTTCAAGGTGAATTCTTTTGTTTTAGTCCCCCAAGGCTCAGAGCCATGGTAGAATAGACCATATTCGTATTCTCGGTATTGAACTGGAACTAGCTTGAAATGGAGGCTCATACGGGTGAATATCATTAAAAAGAGATCAATGTCATTTGCATTTGAAAAGACTCCCCATATTAGGCTCAGTTGCAAGCTAGTTCCAGTCCAATACCGGGAATACGAATATGACCTATTCTAATGTACCGAAACTGGCTTATTTACTTGCAACGGGTTCCAAATTTTCTCTTGTTTTTACATGTAATGCACGACAAATGTTGCAGCATTTTTAAACTTGTTTTAAAATCTTAGAGAAGCGTAGCTTCAGACAACACTTAATGCGAAACGTTAAATAAACGACCTTTGCATTATTCAAGCAGTGCGAGCTATTTAGATGCAAAAGTCTCTTGGGACAAGGTTGTGCTGTGCCAATCCGCCGTAAGACGTGAAATTTGTCTGAAAGGCCTACTTGAGACGTCGTGCTTCTGCCGTGCCGAACTAGATTCAGGAATAAGTTCGAGAACAGCACGCGTCCGGCAGAAGCACGGCATCTGAATAAAACATTTCAATTATGCTCGGCCAGCACTGTTCAAGCAGTTACGTTCGACAAGCTCTGACGTGCTGGCACGACTCTGGCATGGCAGCGATTCAAACGTAGTGCTTCTGCCGCCCTAAACAAAGGTCAAAAATAATACTTAGGTACTTTGGCGGTATGACATTCCACCGGGCGTAACAAGGAGAACTGTTTGTGGCTTCAGTAAATCCTGCATTTGGTACGACACTGGCACTACGTCCGAAACAGAGTCGTTTTTCTGCCGTGCAAAACGTGGGTTCTAATTTAGCACGGTAGAAAAACGACTCAGCGCGACGTCTGAACTGGGACCTGTTTCTCGAAAGCCCCGGAAACCTAGCGGGCCCACAAAGCCATTTTTAGTTAATCGGTTTTTAAAGACAGAGAGGTGTATACGCCTGAAACTTCTTGTATGAAGGGAACCTTTGTTCATATTAAGAATATGTGAATAAAACAGCTCTGTAGTCATGAAGTTTGAGATTTTGTTATGGGTTTTCGGGTGTGAAAACTTTTTGGGACCTTCGAGAAACTGGCCTCTGGGCTTTAGGTTAATTAGCGAATATGCAACCATACCTTATGCCAATTCCGAAACCTTATGAATGTGTCTTTTGGGATGCCATCTGGTGTGGGAAAAATTAATCCTGAATAAAATGTAGGCGTGAAGGTATCACCCACTTTACTTGTGGAATGAATCTGCGGTTTTTCCCACCCAGTAATGTTGTCTAAGTTCAGCGGGTACATTTCCCAGCTGGTGAGGATCTCCTTGTTAATGGTCACATTTCCAACAATTCCTTTGGGATCCTGCATGTCAGAGCTCCCTGTATGATGACCTTGGTTCTCCACCAGTATGTCCAGTGTTAGACTTCTTTCAATGGTTAACATTGTACTGTTCGGGCCTGATCGGTGTAAGGTTGCCTGTCGCACCTATAACATGCAGGAAGCAAAAGTAATTTTCCACAGTTGCCCTCGGTTTCAAAACAATTTCTGGAGTAAATGACACTTGGTTCTGCAGCTGACCTCGCTTTGTTGAGAACCTTCGCCTCCCACCCATGTCGCGCGGGTTCGAATCCCAGACCCAGGGTTTCTCTCTGGGTTCCCCTGGTGTCCTATCTTCTCGTTCAGCCGAAGAATATCCGATTTCCCCCGGATGGAATGGAGGTTAATCCCTCGGCAAGTTTTTGTCATGTTACCATAGCAATCCTTCTTTACCCATTTTTAAACTTAAGGGGGAAGGAGAAACTGCCAGTGTACGTATCTTGGTCAGAAGCATAGCACAGTACCTTGAAGTCAGAACAGAGCCCTAAAATAATGGACTTTGTAAACAAATGCATTTGTATAATTTTTTGGTTGATTTTGAAAATAACGGGTAAGCAACTCTCCTTTTAAAAGGAAAAATGAAGACATATGCACGTATTCGTGAAGCCTCTTAAACTCTTAAGGATGGATGCTGGGTTCACTAAACGAAAAAAGTAAAAGCGCGATATACCTGTCCAACAAAGATAATTCCCCGGTCTCGCAATCCTGCGATTTCCAGCTCCACCTGTTTGTGGGCATACTTTGAAGGAATCTGAGTTCGGTACAACATAAAGCCATAGTTTTGTCCAACGTTCTCCATGGTTTGGGGAAAATGAGATTTTATTGGGCCAACAGGAGAGAGTTCTTCCAAGACTTCAAACAACGAAGCCACCTGAAAGAGAAAACAAAGCTGACATGAGGATTTTGACAAAATAAGTGTAGTAAATCTGAAAGAAAAAAAAACATATGAACGACGACAGGTTTTCAGGTTTTCTGCGCAATGCTATACAATATAATATACCCCAATTCAATACGACACAACCCATTGCAGCACAAAAGAACGGCACAACTCAACCGGCAGCAACACAACCAAACACACGTATAGCATAACGTAACGCATCAGAAGATCAAAACAGAAACACGATTATTGAGCAGGAGCTTTGCTTTGCCGATGTCAAATTCAGCCGGCGTTACCCACCAGATCATCTCTCCTCCTGACATCGCGACTTCATTTCCTTACGAACAAATTGGAAGTAGATGCAGAGATTGAAATCTATGTTACATTGGGAGCGTTTTTCTCTATTTCCACAGGATGTTGATATCCCAAGCGAAAAAAAATCTTGGAAGCCGCGTTATACTTAAGTTACATTATCCTACTACCAATTGCACCTTGGTCATATTTATGGTTCCATAAGCGTGCTTAGTAGTTGGTGGAGGAACAGGCATTGGCGGGACTCCCTGGTGTTTCAAGATCACTTCTCTCATGACCAGGTATTTGTGTGTGGGGTCCCCAGCTTCACTGATTGGTGCATCATAGTCGTAGCTTGTTATCTGAGGTTCGTAGACTTTGCCTATGTTGGCACCTGCATGAGAACAACTATATATGTAAGGAGGTCTTCCTCATCAAGAAGAAGAAGAAGAAGAAGAAGAAGAAGAAGAAGAAGAAGGAGAAGAAGAAGAAGAAGAAGAAGAAGAAGGAGAAGAAGAAGGAGAAGATAGAGTTAATAGTAAAGACATTTTATTGCCCGATATCAAAAAAAAAATGTCACGACTTGTTTTTTAACGCATCCTCCTTCGCTAAAAACTGGTGTCATATTGCACCCCTACTCCCCATAACGGCCACCTCTCTGTAACGTTTCACTGTGTAAATGATAAAATTTTACTGGTAGATTTCCGGGGTAGAGTTCCAGGCACAAATAATACCAAGATTTCATCCCTAGCTTTCGGGGGGTACACCATTTCTATATTTAAAAAAATACTGGCTGTAGCATAGAAATACCTGACACAATCAAAATATATCAATAAAACAGAGACCAACGACGCGCGGTACGGATCAAGTTTCATGACCTTTTACAATATAACACGGGAACTGGGAAACACCATTCACCAGTCGTTGATTAATTGGCCGTTGTGAAGAAGTTATTTTGATAGTTTAGGGCGCGGTTTAGTGGCCGTTGCCGTTGTGGAAAGTTGGCCGTTGTAGAGAGGTTCAAATAAGAGTGAATGTATGGACCATCCGCAAGGACGAAAAAAGTGGCCGTTGTAAAGAGATGACCGTTGTAGGGAGGTGGCCGTTGTAGGGAGATGGCCGTTGTAGGGAGTTGGCCGTTGTAGGGAGGTGGCCGTTGTAGGGAGGTGGCCGTTGTAGGGAGTTGGCCGTTGTAGGGAGGTGGCCGTTGTAGGGAGTTGGCCGTTGTAGGGAGGTGGCCGTTGTAGGGAGGTGGCCGTTGTAGGGAGTTGGCCGTTGTAGGGAGTTGG
>Ga0126338_10002869_pt1 | contig 11984 bp, 8 predicted proteins | sample OrbCmetagenome_2_FD_92529 | JGI IMG/M metagenome (GOLD analysis project Ga0126338, IMG submission 92529) | Coral microbial communities from Petempiche,Puerto Morelos, Mexico - Orbicella C C metagenome | ecosystem: Host-associated > Invertebrates > Cnidaria > Coral | place: Petempiche,Puerto... | reverse complement strand
ATTGGTTTCTCCATATAATAAAAAGAACATTACACGTTGGCTCGAAGATATGAATTTTATGTTCTTGCCACTCGAACATAAAATTCATATCTTCTCGCCACCGTGTAATATCCTCTATATATTTTCTATTCTGACACCTTTGACACTGAAGTTAAATTTCTTCACATTTACATCAATTTAATAAGCGAAAAGACCTAAATGTTTCTATAATACTCATACTTAAACCTGAATGTTCTACACATGATCCGGCAAGAGTAATTTTCTCCTTTTGCCCTGGAACGTTCCGAAAAGTGTTAATTCATAGAGAGGGGGAGGGGGTGGTGTGGTCGATAAATTCAAGAGGGAGTTCTAGAAAAAAATTTCCGTCCCAAAGGGCACTGTTGCTTGTGGTAAATGACCAGGTTTCGGCAAACAAAATAATTGGACACATGGAAAATGAGATCAGGATTACTCTACTTTATGACCCGGCTTCTATGAGCAGAAATATGCACAAAATGACCTTTAATAAAATGTATGGCTATGCACTGTGTGTCAACCAGTTAGTTAAGATGACAGACTGGAACAGTACAACACCCGGCTACAGCAGACATGACGAAGAAAGGCGAGAGTTACGCCGTGATGAAATCATTTGATGCATGTAACAATGTACAGCGAGTTGAATGCAACAAATGAGTTGACGTTCTAAGTGAGGGGTGTCTTTATCATCTTTTTTTTGCAGGAGTAGTAGTAGTCGTATAAGTAGTACTACTCTATGTATAAATGACAATGTAGAAGGTTCCGAAAGGAGTGAACAATAGCCAAGCAAGATTCAGTCAGAGAGTGTGCTTTTATTATGACTTTATTATGGCCTCAAGTTAGCATGCGCACAACACGTCATCCTCTTCAACACTATATCGTGATGACCATATGTGGTAAGGAAACCTTGTCTCTTTAACTGTTATCCGTAAATGACAGAACTGAATCATGCCTTGCAATGGCATAGTTTGCGCCACATTGGATATGTGCCAAAGAAGACTCGCTCGACATCTTGCAAAGCGCCGTTCATCGCGACGATCTAGTAGCTTAAACATTGCTGAGAAAGTGTCGAAATGTCATTCACCACTTAATAAGAAGGCTCTCTAATCAGCGTCCTGATGTCATGACTGTTATCAAAAGAAAGGATGGTATATTCGAATGGTAAGAGTATGCTTTTCTTCCTTGACTTACTGATCTTGCTGCAGTAATACGTGCTAGGGCATCAATGGATAACGTTATCCATCAATTCTGATGTGTTAATTTGCCACAGGAAACTGGAAAATTACATGGTTAACCTTTGATGTTTAACCGAAGTTTAAGTAATGTCCCTGCGCGCTCGATTTCCTACACGCGTAGTGAACCCCGAGTGGACAAAACTGATACATTCGATGTATATGCAGCTGCTTCTGCTACTCGCCCTTGTGTGTCATGTATGATCAAGTACAGTGTATTACATCGTTCATGTATCTTCTCTACCTTCAATGATCTTTTCATATTTTTAATATAAAAGAGACATAGAAAATTACCGCGCTATAAAATTTATGATGGTTTGAGCCCTGCACGTGATATAATCTCAAGCTCGATGGCAAGAAAGTTGGGCTGTGTAAGGGGAGGACATTCTTTGTAGTTGAGGACAAGGTTCTCAAAAGTAAGCAGATTATTTCCCTATTGTACACCCTTACGTAGACTTACATGATTTAAAATTCATTTCCCTTATTTCATGGCTAAAGATGGCACCCCTGCAAAGTCAAAAATTGGATTCATGAGGTGCCAAATTTCGCTTTCACATTTCTTTATAAATAGGCTATGCGCAGCTATATCCGGTCACGCTTCGTAGATAACCAAAACTGGACAAATCTTCGGTTTAATGACTCAATTTACGTTTGAGTTTAAATTTTGTTTGGATAACAATTCCAGAATAACGACCTTGAAAACAATATGAGTGATGAATTAAGCCGAAGATAGCAAACTGGACACTGATCCATGGTCATCACCGACTATATCAATGTACTTGTACAGTTTGATGCAGACGTTGTTAAAATCACTCGCCCTTATATTAATCACGTCCGGATATTTTGATGAACTCATTGTGTCAGTCTAAACATTGAAAAGTTTGCACTGAATTGTGTTACACGTTTTCTGCTATCACGTGCACACAAAACTCCGTTGAACTTGGAACGCCCCATTGAGATATCGGGTGAGCTATTGTACTTTAATCGTCCGCGGACGAAACACACCGCGATTTCACTGGAATCGCTTATATCGTAATACTTGTAACACAAATGGCGTTTGCAAGAAAGCTTTCAGCGTCAGTAGATCATTCAAACAAGAACAAAAGCATCACCTCTTAGGCTTATTCAATGAGTAAATGAGACATATATTGCGTAGTGCTATGTGTTTGCGATTGCGAAAATGTGCTTAAATAAGCACATTCCAATTATTTTAACGCATTAATGGATTAAGAATTAATGGTTGTGCTCATCTTTATTTTAACTGCGTGTTGCACGCAAGCAATTTGATGATAACTCGGAAATCAACCCAGTAAGAGTTAAGTAAGGTATTTGAACGCAGAGTATTACATCGAAATTATATAACTCAAGTAAATTCCTAAAGAAACAATGACGAATATTGGCAGCTTTTTGACAAGAAAACAAAGCATCTATTTTTGTCTTCCTATTACCGCAACACATTCTACAAGCTTCCAAATCAGGCGAACGGAGCGTTTTACCATTAAAAGACTCAGGGGAAGTCCAAGATGACAAAACGTAGGTGTATTCTGAGGTATTTTAGGCATTCTTAAGCACAAGGTCAGCAACAAACCTTAACAAACCTTAGGTTCTTTGTTTAAACACTGATGAATGTTGAATACGCCACCATGATATAACTGTCCACATGGACTGGGTGTCCACCTGTCATGTCAAAGTCATCGTTTGAGATTGACACTGTCATTTACAGTTCAGTGGTTCTGCATTTACACAAGGAAATAAGACGAACATCGACCAGTGGAGACATACACGTCCAAATGTTGTGGAATGCATGAGCTGTCATCAATATTCAATAATGCTGTTACTGATTGACAGAATGAATTAACTTTCAAAACGTCAGTGTGTTGTCTTGATCTTGACAGCTCAATTGCGCCTGGTCTTCCTTTTTACTATAACTATTAGATTCTCTTCTGTGGTAATTGTTAGCAGCTAAGGGAATGATAGCATACGCTAAACTTAACTGGACACACGCTGCATTCAGTGGATGCTGATCTTATCTTTATCGCCATGAGATCCTCTGCCGCACCGGTGCAGAACAGAGGCAAATTCGATATGTTTTAATTGCATCAACGGCAAACTTGCAGGATGGGTCAGAATCACGCTTGAATAGCTGCAGCTGTGTTAATTGATGTTATGTGCAAGATACAACTACGGTCGGACACTTCCTTACTTATACCTCAAACGTATTAACAGCACAGACGTACACCTCTATATGTTTTGTTTTCATCAAGTTGGACATGTTTACATGCAGTCTGCGTTTTCAAGGCAACTAGTGCTGCAACCGTGTTTTCCTACTACCAACAAGAACCTGATGATCCGAATTAAAGTCGATGGAATAAATTAAACGTGTCGAGCATCATAGCCAGCGCAAGGATCAATCTCTAACTTCTCTCTTCCATTATAAATAAAAAAAAAACTTGAACATCTTAGTAAAAGAGTCCACTAAAAAACAAATAATTGAAAAACGTACAAAACGAGAACAGAAGAACCTTTTCTCGACTTCTTGCTCACATTTAAACTGAAATACGTTTCCATGTACGATTGTCGATTCGGTGTTGCTAATGTAGGCCTAAACCATCTAAAGTAGAAAAAAAATTAATATGTGCTCGGTAGGGCTTAGTGAGTAGCAAATAAATCAGGTTAAAGAGGTCATTATGGCCAAAGCTATCAGTCGAGATAGACACATACAATGGAAGCTCGCTTCAAAGAGCGTCGCACATGTTCGTCATCAGCGATACCGAAGTGCTGGAAAAGAAAATGTAACCTCCGGTACACTCGTCTAAAAACACGATCAAAGTACTTCCAAAAGGATTCTTAGCGTGGAGATGAAATCTTGATCAGCTGTCATCGACATCCATTGATAAAATTATTCATATTCTTAACCAGGCAAAGCTACAGAGGCTTTGCTTGGAACAGGTACCGGTATATTTCTGCAAAGGCTGTTGAAAAGATGAATGTTTATCAATAATATAAGAAAGGGGGATTCCCCAAAGAAGAGAATTGAACTTATCTAATAATACACAACGCAAACTAATTTAAGAGCTTCCTAGAAATCTTGGTCACGTCAGCTTCTCGGGAGCTTAAGGCTGCTTTTCACTTCTCCTAAGCAAAAGTAGCAAACATAGTAGAGTATTGTTGTGGAGCGTCTTTTTGTTAGGAAATTTTCCCAACAAAAAGACGTCATTCCGCGTCCTTATGTTTATGCCTATGCTTAAACAAATTAAAGACGGAGAACACCAAACAAAAGATTCAATGAGCAGCACATTGGCTGTACATGTGATCTTTAAATCTTTGTTTATTTCTAAGCCGTTAGCTGCAAAACAACAACGTAAAATGACCCACTTCTGTTTATTTTGGAGAAATTGAGCCACGACGGTTTGGAATCTTTCTTTGGAATTGAATGCTGTCATTTCATCCTGAGCAGGTCTTAAGACCATTTGGAGTACTCAACAGATCTAGACATTTGCGAAATTCGAGGGTAAAATATAAGTCGATTTATTACCAGGCGTCGTCCTCGGTGTCGCCGTCGTTTTTGTCACGGTATTACGCGTGACTGGAGCAGCTGTTTCGGACAATAACAACACGAGGGCGATCGCGTCCCTTGTCATGTTCTTAACGGTACCTTTTAAATTTATAATGTGTTTCAAACAAAGCAGAAGATAATAACGCGAAGCCACTTAAACTGTTTTTAAGAACACGTGTTGGTGCATGCATAATCAAGTTTCTTTTTTCTTTCCTAGAGACAAAGAAAATAAATGGAATAATCAGGTATCCTCAGTGACCATTAAAGTGCAGAAGGTGCTTGTCAGACTGAGCTGATTGCCATATGTGATGCTTTATAGACAAGAAGCATAACTCTTGTTACATAAGAGTCAAACCGCCCTTGTGGTCATTGGCTTGAGGCCATATCAGTAGATAAGAGCTTATAAAGAAAATCGTATAGTTGCAGTGAGCGAAGTCGCGTTATAGCGGTGTTTTGCATAATATATTGAAACACGGTTAACAAGCTAAGTTATATCTCACAAAAAATAAAAGAAGAAAAGAGAAATTTCTGCTTTGCAGAAGTTAAAATTATTGGCTCATGATGATGACGATGTGATGACAATGACGATGACGATGAAGATGACGACGATGACGATGATGATGATAATTATGATGAACAATGGTTAAACATTTACCAATTTTTTTTTAACTTAGACACAGAGTTTGACGCAAACGCTCAAGTGAGTCTGGAAGAAATCCAAAGTTGCTATGTAAAAAGAGCTTTAAGTAACTGTCAAGTAGGTATTGTCCTGAGCTAATATGGGCCATGCTCTCACGCACGTGCTTCCTATAGTTTACACAAAGTTCAGATCAAACACAAGGTAAAGATTCTTGTAAAAAGAAAAGACAGACGAAAACGCAAATTGAAGACCGATTTTTGTGACCTGCCCAACCTTGGCAAATCTTAATATTACAGTCAAGTAACCCGTTACGTCTCTAACCCTTTAATTAATGCACATTTCTATGTTAGATTCTTTACCGTTGATTCAAACTGAAGAAAAAGTTATTAACTGCTAGCTAGTGTTCCATAGTCTTTGTCGGAAGGTTAACTTCTCCTGAATATGAAAACTGCAATAGTGAGGCTCAAAGCATATATAATCACTGATCCTTCAACAAGTTATAAATTTATCATTGTAGCTTCCTTATTTAAATTAATTTACTGTTCAGGTTTTTGTGGGATCCACTTTGCATAACTGTTTGTTTGTTGGGTGTGTTTCGCTAATCAGTTTTCACCTTCAGTACTATGAAAGCAAACCGGAATCCTAGCATTCGTGCCACGTCAGCTCGATTTGCGTAACCGTTGTTCAATTGATAACTACAACTGAAATTACCGCATGACCTCTTGCAGGGAGCAATGTTAATTTCTCCTCAAAATTTCGATCCAATGTCAATTATCGATGGCGGGCATAAAGGAAATAAGAATAAAAGAAATTATCAGAATGTCTCTTAAATCAAACCACGTGCATGCAAAGAGTGCTTTGTCCAGTGCTTTGTGCTACGCGACTCCGTAACCAAATTGACCATAAGCAACCCCAGGGACGTAGCCAGGGAGGGTCCTGGGATGCCCGTGACCCCCCTTTTTTAGGCGAACAACCTACAACAGGTGACGAAGACGACATGACAATCTGGTCAGTACCCTCACTTTGACACAGTGTGCCCCCCCCCCCTCCCTTCGAAAAATCCTGGCTACGCCCCTGAACCCACAGAGTGTAGTATAGACAAACATACGTGCACGTACATACGCGCGGGCTATAATTCGAAGGGAAAAAACGAGGATCCGTAACTTACAGCACGGACCGAGAAAACGAGGTTAGTAAGATATTTATTATATCTCTACTGTGTGTCTGACGGGTTCGGGATCGATTTCCATTTACGCGGAACGGCTTCAAATATCTGACGCACCTCGAAAACAAAACAAGTCAATTAATTTGAAATCGTTGTTAAGTGACTAGCTCTTGAGTCGTTAGCAGGTTTTAGTTCACAATCTCGGAAGTAAAAGGAAGTTTACTTTACTTTATTTTTGCTAGAGAGGTTAATAACACTTGGCGATAAATCACGAAACATTTTGACAACAAAAACAGCTTTAAATTTTAGCGGGCCGTACAGTAGAATACGGCTCGCTAAATTAACCAATCACAGCGCGCGTACTAACTGAGAGATATAATAAATACACGTATGAAAGAAGGATGGTCAAAACAGACTTGACTGTAGGGAAACACCAAATGTAACTGGCTTAGCGCCTCGTACATTTTAAGTCGCATAACCAAAGCAACACAAAATTGTCGAAACTACAGGAAAGACAAATAGTGTCGACCGACTCATATGAATCGTTCGAAAATCAGTCGACTTTCGACCGACTGTCGACCGACTGAGGTGTCGATGGAGTATCGATCGAGGATCGATCGAGGGTACTAGACCGCAGATGCCTTTAGTACACATGACCCAGATAAATATCCATCTACATCCAGATATAGGTAAGTTGGTTTACGACGACCTTGAAAAATCAACAACCACGAATTCTTTCTTCGCTACGGTGGACGAGAAACGGGCATCCGGTTTTCTCTCAGTAACATGAAGCCTTTTATCTTGAGAGGCACGTCCACTCCTTCGATATCAGACAAGCCCTTCCTGATAACAAGTCTTACAAAACGCTGAGGAAAGTGAACATAGGGAGAGCTTATGGAAGTGATAATATAACGCCACAAAAATGGAAATTCTTGCCAAGGAGATGAGGCATAGTATTAGCTAGTATTACAAACATAGGCAGAATGAGTTATGAAGAAAGCGCAGACTCATCTAAATAGAAAATCTGTGATGTTAAAGATTTTAAAGATTTTAAGGTGGCGACAGGGATGACTGGGGTAACTGTAGACCTCTGATAACGTTGAGTATCCCAAGCAACATCTCTTAATCGATCATTTGTGATAGAATTGACCCCCATTTAAATATGGTACTCCATAAAAACCACTGGCGTTATAGAAAAGGTCTCTCTTCAGATTCACTCCTCTTGTGCCTGACAGGATCTTGGAAACTTTCTGTGGATGAAGGAAAAGTCATCGGAGCGATATCCATCGATAGAGTTTAGAAGGGCTTTTGATTCCGGAAAGTTACATTGCTGGCTCCAGAGTTATTTATCGAGTCAAAGACAGTTTGTTGAGTTAAACGGTGTTTATTCACTTCCACCAGACAAAAAACATTGAGTATTCTTTTCCAGGTTCGAGACTCTTTTCCATTTACGTAAACGATTTCTCTGAAAGTGTAGCTAAAGGCGAAGTTAATCTTTATGCGGATGGTACCACAGCTTATGTGATCGGAAACAGTCATGACAAAGTGGTAGCAAAGCTCAATCTACTCTTTGAGGAGATCCATACCTGGTGCGGACTCAAAAAAACTCACTGGAAAGTCTGAAATGATGATCTTCAGAGCAGTCAGTTTGTGCGCCCTTTATCGCCTGTTAGATGTGGCAATAAGATAATAGATTTAAGTAACAAAACAAAGTTTTTAGGAGTTTCAACTGATCACAAACTTTCATGGAAGGAGTATGTGAACAAAGTAAGCAAGTCAGATTCGCGTTTTGAGAAAGATGAGTTACCTTCCATCACGATTATTGAAAGAAATTTATTTTTAAACTTATGTAGCAACTAACTTAAGACACTTATTCCACGTTACTTTGACTTATTGTATCTCATCAGTCTCAGTTTCTATGGTCACCGAAGTGGAGAGTTTGCACTGATGTTTAAGCGAGCAGAATTATTCACAAACAGATTACACTGGATTCTGATGTCTTCGAAAGTATAAACTGGCAAGACTTAGTATATCTTTATCGACGAAGATTAGATATTGAATGATTGAAGGTTAAGCAAGGCATGAACAAGAGATTCCTTATTTTTTCACTTAAACTGAATCCAAAAGCAAAGGCTCTCTTCTCGCAAACAAATGAACTAAAACTGGGCGAAAAATTTGGGCGAAACAGTTTTTCCCTTTGGCGACCTTTCGTTTGGAACTAACTTGATAGACCTCGATAGTGCATCAAGGTGCTTAGAAAAAGCTCGAGGGTCTTAAGGCAGCGCTTAAACGTAACAAAGTCCAGTAAAGAGACTTTTTGTCTTTTTCTTTTTTTTTTCAAAGGAACTACTACAAATTTTAGCAAGGACCTGAACAATTTTATCTATTATTAATAATGATTTTTTAATTACTTAGTTATTAGTTAGGTTATATTAGGTAGGTCCACATCAACTGTATTATTGCCATATTTTGACCTTCGTTTTAAATAAAGTATGTCAATTTAGTACGGTATGTATAACACGCGCTTGCACAATCTCCAGAGCCACAGGTCCATGTTAAAAGTGCTTGTGGAGCGTCTGAGTTTAAGACAGTTGATAAATGACCCGCGATAAACGACCGGCTTAGAATCTAGGATAGATCCCCCTTCGCTGCGCGTGATCAAGACATGTCGCGTGACCTAATAGTATCATATATATTACTGCTAAAACAGTTATAAAATAAGCATTTTATTGATACTCAAGTCTTTAATTTTAGACCTAGTAGTAGAAAAACTGTAGCCCTCTGAAATCTTAGAACTGTCGACGTTGCTCCATTATAATCTGCCAACCAATTCGTATCATGCGCAGAACTGAATTCAGACAGGCTCGTGATGGCTGCAAGTACAGCGCTGGGCTTGTAACGTAAGCGACTAACGTGTACGAAAGTCGTCTTGAAGGTAGAATAATAATAACTATCTAGACAGAAATTTACTGGCAGCACTTAAGAGTAAAATTTTCAAAAGACATTAAAAAATAAAATAATCACCTTTCCTTGCTGGCTCTTTCTTGATTCAGTCCCATAAAAAGCTTTAACTTAGAACACTTTTGAAAAACACATTTTAAGTTTACTCGTGCGGATCAGGTGAGATTCGCATTTGTCAGTCACGAGAAAAGACCTCTTGTTGACACTTGACACAAATGAAATAAATACAAATAACGCTGGGGTAATGGACTCCGTAAAATATTGGGATTCTTTCTAAACTTCGTTATTATTATTATGCGAATTTAGATATTTTGGTTAAACTATATTATGCCTTAATATATCCCTTCTTAACCTATGGTTTAATTTGTCGAGGTAACACCTATTCTTCAACCCCCCAGCCTTTGTTTATTTTACAAAAGAGAGCAATGCTAGTGATGACTTTCTCTAAATTTCATGAGCATTCTAGTCCAATTTTCAAGCACTTAAATATTGTTAAACTACCTGCCTTGTCTTTCTTAATATTGCGGTCTTTATGTATAAATTTCGCAATAGACGGCTACAATCTGTGTTTGGTACTGCCTTCACTCAAGTCAATAAAAGACATAACTATAATACAAGAAGTGCTTCGGATATATTCTTTACTGTACCTACAGTAAGAACAAATTATGGAATATTCAACATAACATTTAAGGGCTCCAAAGTATGGAACTCAGTTAGTGAAAATTTAAACTGCTAATAAGAACCCAAGTAACTAATAATCTTTGACAAGATCGCTTTTTACTGATTCCTTGGAGTTTGAAGTAGAGAAGGTTTTGATAACCTTCTCTACTTCAAACTTCAAGGAATCAGTAAAAAGCGATCTTGTCAAAGATTATTAGTTACTTGGGTTCTTATTAGCAGTTGTATTGTTTTCCAATTTACCTGTAAACTAGTCTTTTGTTCATTTCTGTCACCTTTCCAAGTCTTTCTTTTGTAGTTTAAAATATAGCTGTTATTAGCTGCTATAGCTATTCTGATCCTCTTATATTAATGTTTTGTACTCAGATATAAATTTAACTATTTCAGACTTCCTTCATAGCGCAGAAATAGCGTTTTTCCTCTTCTTTTTTTCGTCTTATGCGTGCACTTGTGCTTCAGTTCTCTTGCTGACCTGTATTTTATTTCTATTTAATGCTGACGTTAACTGGCTGCCTGGCTCCGCTAGCCCCTGTGGTTATTCTAGTCAGCTAGTGCTCTAATTTTTACTTTTAATATTTTCATTGTTGTAATTTTTTTTTATTTTGAGCAAGAGTGTGTACAAAAATAAAGACTGATTCATCGATTTCCATCGGTTTTCATCGATTTTTATCGCATTTATCGATTTCTCTTGTTTCAATTTCAACGAAAAACAGAATGGACAAGAGATTTGCTTTGTTCAGGATAAAAAAAAATTAATTGTTGGAGCCCATTTTCCCTTGACCTATTTGCTTTCTTTCAACTCTGTAAGACGGTAGCATCGCACGGTCAATGAAGTATTTAACGTCTTAACAAAAACAACAATAAGTCTTACAAGTTTATTGTGTCATTCGCTTAGCTATTTCCCGGGCTTTTCATAGAGCCACCTGAACATTACTATAGTTGATGGTGGAAACGTTTGCTTGAACTACTGAAAGGCAGGCCAATAACAAAATTACAGAAAGGAAGATTCCAAGAATCACATACACTAGCGCCTCGACAAGAACCAACTCCAACATCAAAGACAATAACAAGTTATCTAGCTCAGTTAAAACGCATCCAAGAAACTCGAAAGCAAATCAAAAATGAACAAGAAGATCTTTTAGATCTTATAACCGCGCTTTTAAAATTTAACTGTTTCTTAGCACTACAGTCGCAACGCAGTGCATATTCCAAAGCAGTCCTTGATACACTATCAACACAAACTGCATTATTGCACCATCGCTCTAAGCCTTTGTGAAATCTTAAATTTAATTGTTTTTTTTTTTTCTCCCATGAGTAAAGGGCTAGCAAAGTAGTCACACGGGACACATAATTCAAGAATTACGTTATCCACGGCTATCTTTAGTACAGTGGTTATTTCCCTACCAATGACGTGATCCTTGCGTGTTCTGACACGTTCTTTGCTTGGCTTGCAAATATTTCATTTTCGTTCCGATCTCCAAACTCGCTTCAATGAAGCAGCACGACAATTTACTTCTCTTGTCTAAAAATACGAAAAATACTCGGAAAATTACAGTTAGAGATCAATGACTGTCGCTCCTGGCGAAATAAAAGTTCAAAACAAGCACGATTTTGTTCAACACTCTGCCCGAGAGAAAGTTGCAACGTCGACACATTCCATGAATGAGGTAATTGATTTTTATGTATCCAATACTCGCTTCGAATCAAGCGCTTCAATAACACAAAAAGACAATATAT
>Ga0126338_10002868_pt1 | contig 11985 bp, 15 predicted proteins | sample OrbCmetagenome_2_FD_92529 | JGI IMG/M metagenome (GOLD analysis project Ga0126338, IMG submission 92529) | Coral microbial communities from Petempiche,Puerto Morelos, Mexico - Orbicella C C metagenome | ecosystem: Host-associated > Invertebrates > Cnidaria > Coral | place: Petempiche,Puerto... | reverse complement strand
GGTGTTTCTTGGCTTCCCTAGGCAACTTGTTGTTGCCCGGAGCCAATGACGAAACCAGCTTCAATATCATCAATAGCTGTGCGAATCTTTAATAATAATAATAATAATAATAATAATAATAACTTTATTTATCCTGGTAAAGACCGGTCAGCCGATGTTTCCCGTGTTAACCTTTGATTTAGTTGATCAGTCTCATCATTGGCTTGCTCTAATGCCTCCTTATTATTCTTAAGTGACACTAGCATTTTCTCTCTCAGCTCTTGTGTCTCCGGTAACTTGTTTTCAAGCTGTGTTGATCTCTCGAGAAGTCCCTTCTCTTTATCGAAATTACACTCCGCAACGGCAATGGTCCTTTTCAAAAAGTCTTTGTCCAGCCTTTCTTGTTTCAGCTTTAGTGGTAAGTCGTCAATTTGTGCATCTTTAGTGCTTACGCTGCGGTACAACTGCTCCAATTCCTGCTGTTTGTCCATAAGAGAGGCTAATTTCGTTTTTTTCAGCTCCTCCGTCCGCTGTAACTGATTCTCAAGTCCTCTTAGTCTCTTTAATAGTCCTTTTTCCCTAACAGCATTACATTCGTTCACTTCAATGGCTCATTTAAGACACTCTTTATCATATCTTTCTCGCTTTAACTCATCAAATAAATCATCAGTCCTTTGATCTTTTTGGCATATTCTGCGGAAGGCCTCCTTCAATTCCTGATCTTGATGGATGTTATTGCAGTGTTCCTGGCATTTTCCTTTTCTTTTAATTGATTTTCAAGCGTTGCTGATCTTTCTAACTGCTGTCTCAAAGTTGCATCAGTCTGTTTAAATCGTATTGGTTCTGTCTTAGACGCTTGCTTGTTTCCTCAAGTAACATTTCTGTCTCTTCCACTCGACGCTCCAGAAATTCAGTCCTTTCTGTCTTCACTGTTAAAGCATCCTTTGTTTGGTGCAAATCATACTCCGCCTGTCGGAGAGATTTTCTGATGCCCTCGATGTCCTCCTCCATTTCTCGCACTTGGCTTGTGTTCTGTTTATCTTTTCCATGTTATTGCCCACGGTTTAAGGTGTCTTTTACGTTCGGCAGTTCATCAGGCGTGTCTTTCAGATCCTGATCGATGTGGTATTGTGGTCTTCTCCCAAACTCAAGACCTCTCTGTCGAATAAATCTACCTAAGAACTCAAGTTCTTGTTCATTCTGACGAACGCGTTTCCTTAACTTTTTAACATCGGAGCCTTTGCTTCTGCGACACCTCCTTGTACGCATGCTGTCTTCTCCAAGTTCACTGGTTTCTTCCGGCGGATATTTCAATTCATCAAAAAACTGCTTTTTGGATTCCACGGCTTGATCTTGTAGTAACTTGTTCTGAGTCGTCAAGTTTTCTACTTGGTTGCAGAGTTCTGTCAGTTGTTTATCCTTTTCCGTGACGTTAGACAGTTCTGTCGCCAGCGTGGAATTTTCTTTCCTAAGCCTTGCTAACTGATCTTCAAGTTGTTTCATGACGTTCGACGTTTCGCTCTGTAGTTCACTCATCTGGTTATCCTTATTTGATGCCCTGGACAATTCTGTGGCCAGCGTGGAGTTTTCCTTCTTAAGAGTCGCGAGCTGATCTTCAAGTTTATTTATGACTTTCGACGTTTCGCGTTTTAGTTCACTCATTTGGTTATCCTTCTCTAATACCTTGTACAATTCTGTTTCCAAATTGTGATTTTCCTTCTTAAGGTTCGCTAGCTGATCTTCAAGATGTTTTATGACCTTCGTCGTTTCACTTTGAAGCTCAGTCATGTGATTATCCTTCTCTGATGCCTTGTACAATTCTGTGGCCAGCGTGGAATTTTCCTTCTTAAGTGCTGCTAGTTGATCATCAAGATTATTGATGAACTTGGACGTTTCACCTTTTAATTCAATCATCTCATTATCCTTCTCTGACACCTTGGACAATTCTATGGCCAGGTTGTGATTTTCCTTCTTAAGGTTCACTAGCTGATCTTCAAGATGTTTTATGACCTTCGTCGTTTCACTTTTGAGCTCAGTCATTTGATTATCCTTCTCTGATACCTTGGACAATTCGGCTTTAAGCGTGGAGTTTTCTTCAGTAATCTCCTTTGACTGATCTTCGAGTTGTTTTATAACCCTCATGTTTTCTTTCTTAAGTTCGCTCAGCAGACTCTCCTTATCTGATGCCCTTGACAGCTCTGCGATCATCCTGATAATTTCATTCTCAGCTGTACTCAGCTGTTCCTCAAGTTGCTCTATTATCCTCGACTTCTCGTTTATTACAGTCTTCAAGTTGCTTTTCAAGGTCTGCTCACAATGTTTGAAGTGAGATACATCTGCTTCTAAACCATCCACCTGGCATCTCAACAACGTTTCTTGTTGACTAGACAATTCCAGGGATCCCTTCAATAACTCTAACTCCTCGCGTAAATGTCCGTACTCGTGTCGCTTATGATCCATCTTAGTCTCTTCTTTAATTCTTTAATGATCTCATTTAATTCGTCAACTCTATTGTTCAACCTCGCAATGTTTTCCCGACTAAACCTCAGGCTGTCCTTCAAATACTCAACATCATGCAATAGCTCTAGCTTGTCCTTCAGCGCGTTTTCCAGGCTCTCTTCTGCTTCACCCCACTTTTTCTCCTTTCGATCAAAATCATTTTTTAAATTTGTTAACTCTCTTTGCTTGTACTCATCCCTGGATTGAAGACATTTTAACTCAGCTTTTGTCGCTTCAAGCTCAGAATGCAAAGATTTATTCTTCTTCTTAAACGCCACGACCTCCTCCTGCATTATAGTGATCTCAACCAACATTTTGGCGTTTTCTTTTCTTCTTTCCTCTAACACTTCCGTCCCAACATGCTCGTCGCTTTTGACTGAACCCTTATTACTCTTTTCAGTTGCCTGTTTTAATTCTTCTGCCATTTTTCCGATGTTATCATCACGCGTACTAATGCTATTCAGCAGAACTGGGACTGAATTCATCTCTGTTTGTACAGTAAATCTCTGTCCTTTAGTTCCATTCCTTCCACTTAGCTGCTCTCGTATGTCAGTGACCACTGAACGCAGTTTGTTTAATTGTTCAATAGCGTCTTCAACTGTTGCCTTTTCTCCACTGACAGTACCACCTTTTTCCTTGTTGGTCACATGCGCTTGTATTTTGTCTTTCGTTGGGCTATTTATAACATGTACATGATGTTTCGTTACACTTTGCTTCACCTCATCTTCCAAGGCGTCAATCTCAGTAACTTCACAGGCCGCTGCTTTAACAGCTGCCAGTAACTCTTGATGCAGAAGATGTTCAGAGATGTTTACTACAGCTGCTATTCTTCGCTCGTAATTAGCTCGTCTGCATTCATCTGACACTCTCCGTCGTTTAAGACAAAGCTAGAATCGCGATTTTGGAATCGTTCGCCAACAAGCTCGTCCAAAGCGTCCCAGGAATCTGGTTCACCTTCGTCTTCCGAAATCACCTCTAAAATATTGTCGTTAATAGCTGCCACTTCCTCGTCGCACGACGACAACAATGACTATTCGTTGTCAATATCAGTCACCCACGATACAGATTCATCTAGAGTTTCTACATCAATGACTGATTGATCTTCAATTTCCTCAACTGCTTTTTCAGTTTCTGAAGAATGAGAATTGCTTTTAGGAGACGACATGCTTTCTTCAGTTCGTATGTCCTCTTCCGCTTCGTCAAGTAAACGGTCAAAGTCATCTATGAACTCTTCCTCTTTGAGCTTAGCCTTCGTCACTTTTCCTTTTCCTGATAAAAGCCTTTTGGTAGCATGGAGACGCTGACTGACCTCTTTAGATGGTGTATCAACTTAAGAAAATTTATCTTCCAGTGAAGTTTCTAACCTTTCATCCATTATTGAGTCAACTGACACAAATCCATCACCGCCATTAGCTTTAACGTCACTGGCAGTCGCCTTATTGTCTTTCTGGCAGCTTCTGCCCATTCCAGGAGCTACCTGTAGAACAGACTGTTCGTGATATTCTATCCTTTGAAACTCTTCGCAAACCGCCAAGACCTCGTCATCAATGCGGGAAACTGAAATATCTTGATGAGCAGAGGATACCTCTTTCTTGACGCCACTGACCCTAGGGAGAGCCAAATCACCCACTGAATCCAATTTTGTATCTTTTTCTATTTCAAGAGCAAATACTTCATTATTTGTTGATTTGACACGTTCACTAACAACAGAGATATTTTCGTCTTTGCGCGAGGAAATTAAAGTGTCTGTATGACGTCCTGGTGATGCCGCTGTAGACTTTAAAGCTGATGCTGGGCTAGTCTCAAGTTCAAGAGTTTCCCTTTCTTCTTCTTTATTCTTGTGGTTAGGTCTTTTATTATCAACATCAGATAAGTATGGAGCTCCACAGATTCTTCCTTGCCTCCAATAACACACTGAGAATCAGTTAGTAGCATATCATCCATTGAGCCCCAAAAATCAAGTTCATCACCGGTATCACAAATAGACTGTGATTTCTCTACTTTTGAATCTTCCTCACGAAGCAGTTCTTGAATTTCGTTGACAGGAGATTCGTCCTCAGCTCTTGCCACGGCATCATCTGCTCGGGAAGTATCAGTCGTGATCCTACCGACTTCAACTAAATTTTTAGAAGAATCATAACCTGCCTTTTCATCCAAAGAATCTTCGTCATTGTGTGCGTTTTCCTCTATCAGTTGTTGGTTTTTCTTATTCGTGGCATCCAGATCCATTAAAAGGCGTTGCTCATCTTGCACTTTTGTCTCAGCGAGTGGTCCTTCCATGCAATGCGCAAAGCCAGAAACTTCGCCTGTGTTATGCACGTCTTTATTTTCTGACATTAGAAACAGATTTTGGTCGTTCGTTTTTTCCAGCATCTTTTTCCCAAGGCTGGAAGCAGTACTCTTCGAGGCACAGTCATCCCTATCACCGGAGTATTCAGATTGAAATGCATCATTAAATAGAGCTCAGGAATCCAGTTCTTTGGGTGTATCAATAACGGGATGCAAATGTCTATCCAGGAAGGCCTTCTTTACATCTTCACCATTACCAGACTGGTGTGAATGGCTATAACGGAATGCTTCCTTGTACTCTGTAAGAGGTTTGTTGTTTGTATCCCTGTCTGAAATAAGCAGTGGAATGTTAAAATCCTCGTAAATTTCTTTATGTGAAGATGCGTCTTCTTTCAACCCTCTAAACTTCTCCACGGATTTGTTATTGCCATGATCTAGAAGCACTTCCTGCGTTTTCCTATCAGGAGACTCCAACGTAGATTGTGCGTCAATTGCCTTTGCAAACGCGCCAACTACCTTTGAAGCGTTAACTGTCTTTGCATCACCTTGGTTTTCCGCCACTCGCAAGGCTTCTTCAACTTCGTCTAAAAAGTCGCCAAATTCGGCAACGAAATCGTCTTCTTGAAAATTACCCTTTGCAGTTGACTGTGAATTGTACGCTTTTTGGTGTGAAGAGAAACGGTCTGAACACTAATTGAAATGACCGATGGGCAGATTTTCTAAACTGTTTGACGTGCAAGCTGCTTTCATCGGAACGGGTTTCAGTTCTTCAGGAAGCGCACCTTTGTTATAACGTTCGCTTGCTGTTAATGGCGGTTGTGAAAACCCCATTACTTCAATGCTGTCTCGTAACTCATGATGATCACATGCCAAGTTTTCCTCTGCTTCCACCCAGTTCCACTTCAGGTTTTGTCTCAATGTCAACTACTGTCTCTTGTTTCATTTTCATCTCATCACATTTAAGGAAGGCTAACGGGCGTTCCTCACTTAAAGATGGTTCCTTAATAGATGCAACATCTATTTCTTCAACGATGTCTTCTTGTTCCATCCAGCTCTCTTGGTCGCAAGTGTGGACACTGACCTCTTCGCAGACGATAGAGAATGAGTTTGGGTCAGATGAGCGACGACTCACTTCTTCATAGACGATATCCACTTGTACGTTTTCAGCTCCCTCTACATCAGTGCAAGCAGCGTATCGCTGTAAAAGCGCCTTTTGCATTTCCTTGGGTAAATCTTCGAAGTTCATGCCGTGGTCGTGGCTCCACGTTTCATCTTCAAATGGTCCTGTTTCCAAATGGTGGAGAGAGGAATTTTCTTCCAAGGTAAATTGGCCATCTTCATCCCGTACTTTGTCTTCTACTTCCTCTTCTGAAGGAACTGTATCTTCAAATATTGAGTTGAACTCTCCAGTTCCATGTGAGGTGAAAAGCGGTCGTAGTCCACCTGGCGTAAACCTGCCAGAGACCTTTCGCATTAATGGAGAAGGTTCGTTGGCTATAAGGCTACCGTTCTCTGTACAACTGGGATTCCCACTGTGAAAGCTTTCATCACTCGATGTCATATTCATGGCATCATCACTTCCATCGTTCACAAATTCATCTGGGACATCATTGCCATCTTCTTTGACATATTCAGGCCTTGATACACTCTTTTCAAGTGGATCTCCGGTCCACCTGTTTTCTTTGGAACGCGTGGACAGTTCCAGGTCTGTATCATCCAAACACTGCAGCGGGCCGTCATTATGTTGCTCCCCGCCATCAATTTGATCAAAAGCATCGCTTTTTGTCAATGTTTCTTTACCGTCAAAACATAGAGGAGGGATTTCGTCGTGAGCCATCACACTGTAAACAGATGTACTATCTAAACAATCTGCGGCTGGCCCCAATGTGCGGGTATTTGTTGCGAAAAAGCGAGACATTTTTTCGAGTTTCCCACTAGCCCTAACAGTAGCTGTTGAAACGACCTCCCTCTGAGAAGAATTGTTTACAAGAATCTCCTTGTAAGGAAGATAACTCATCATATTCCATGCCAGCTGTTTTCGATGCACATTCCTCTGACTTGAAATATCTTTTCTAGTTCCCCACCACATTTAGGGTTGTTGTGGGGTACAATCAGACCCAACTCTTCTTCGATACTGAAGAGTTCCACTGATATGTCTTTCAGCGTGTCTTCTTTCTCTAAACAATCGATCTCAACGTCTTCCGAGGCATCCTCGTTGTCCATTTGATTATCACCTGAGCGGCTGGATTCCTTTGAATTCTGCATAACAAATTCGTTGTATTGTTTCGTTTTCATTTCTTCTCCAACAGAACCTTCAGCCGCCACGTACTTGTCATTTTGAAGTTTTAATGATCTTTGGTGCATAGTCTCCACATCTTCTGGAGCAAGTTCTGTCACTTCTGTTTCACAAATGATGCTGTCCAAAACTGGCTCTTTCATATCTTCAGATATGTCGAGCTCTGAATTTTCAAATGCCACTGCTACCCCGTTAGACACACTGGGTCGGACTTCACGTGCGTTACGACGAATGTCCCTCTGTTGGATCTCGGACAGATACTTCATTTGAGGCATCCTGTTCTTTTTGATCAACGTCACAAGACGCAGTGAAGTGAGTGGTTTGATGTTCAGTCTGATTAACTGTTTGGGGTTCTTCAGAATTTTCCTGCAATAAACTGGCACTAGAAACTTCTTGAGCTTGATTTCTTACAGACTGGGAGGACACCAGATTTTTCTCAGTCACTGCTGAATTCTTAGCTCTTACTTTTTCAAGTTTACGAGCAACTTTTCGTTTCTCTTTTTCGATCTTTTTTCGCTCTCTTTGTTCCAACTTCTCTCTTTTGATAACTTTTTTCTCCATTTTCTCCAGACGTCGAAGTTGTTTGCACTTCTTTTCCAGCTGTTTTGCGCTGCTATATTCCTTAACGTCGTGGGACTCCTTAAGGCAACTAGTGGTTGCTTCAGTTGCATGTCTACACTCCTGTTGCATTTGATGTCCTGCTCCATTCTGGTTTTCTGGGTTCTCGTTTTCAGCTGCTGTCTCCTGTTGATACTCAAGCCGATCGGCCCATACTTTCTACAGTCTTCGTACAATTTTCTTCTTCTTTTTATCGATCTTCGCTTTCAACTTTTCCTCCTCGCGCTCTCGTCTTTTAGATATCTCATCTAAGCGTCTCAGGTCTTGTTTGATTTCATCCTGTCTGTGTCTCATCTCCTCGATATCATTGGTTGTGGTGTCTTCTCTCTCCTGACTCTGTTTGATCTCTTCTCGTATCTTGTCCATAGATTCGATAGCTAGTCTGTTTTCCTCGGCAAACTGAGCTTTAAGCCGTCTTGATTTTTCGTCCAGTGCAGCAATTTTTTTTCCCCTTGGCTCGATACCATGACAAAGCTACAATCGAACTCTTCGTCACTTTTTGCTTTCTCCTCCAAGTTGTTTTCTTCTTCAAGCACTGGTTTCACAGCATCGTCAACAAAACTTGTAATGGTAGCATCATATTTGACGACCTCGTTATTTTCACTGGTGTCATGTTCTGTATCTTTCATGGGTTCCTCTCTGTCCCTGTAAAACGTTAATGCATAATTGTTCCATTAGCAAACGAAACAAAAGGGCTCTAGAAAACCTTCTGTGCTGCATCGGCAGTGCAGTGAAACACTTAGAAATTGGTAAAGGAAGGTTATGCCCTGGAGAATTTGACGAATCTAAGGTTTCTAGCGGCCGGTCTTCCTCTAAGTTTCACAGCAGCAAAAGAGCTAGCGCTCAAAACGTCAGCTCTTACAAATTCACTATGGTGGTTAATTGACCTTTATCAACTTCAAACACACAGCTTCATAAGATTACATAACATTGTTTCACGTTCTAAGGCTTGTTAAGGCTTATTTTAAAAAGTATGCTGTATATAGTGAAATCGTTTAAGTAAAAATATGCAAATGAAATGGGCATACGATACATACAGCTTTTCAAAAATTTCATAAACTTTGGAAAGAATACTTCTGTGACCATTTTTGCCGTGTTAGTCCTCTGGCAAAAATGTTGAACATCACACACATTTTACATGTAATGTATTGTTTTAGCATTTCACAAGCCTCAGATTGACTTCTTCGTATCTGGGTTCACATAAAATCATTCAGGGCATCACTCCAGGCATACCTGGCCTCGTCGCGTAGCAACAACAAAGACGCCATTGCATCACCATGCTCCTCGTCTGTCATGTCAGCGTTCATGACACTCAGGTCGGCAATTATTTTGTCCAGCTCGTACGCCGCGAAGTCAGTGCAGATATCTTTTGGAGCCGGAGACGAAGTAACTGTTAGATCTTCCTGGATGTCTTTATGGCCAGCACCAAGCTCAATCGTGGCAGCATTGGCACTTTTTGAGGCGTTCCTTAATTGAAAATAAATTCTTCTTGTTGGTACATGTTTCGCTTCTGAAGTTTAGTTTATGTAATTCCTTATTTTTGAAAATTGTTCGTATAATTTTTTTGAATGAAAAGTTGTTTTCTGTTTTTCGCGATTCTTTCTGCAAGGTTGATATTAATTTTAATTCTTCATATACCTGAAGAGGGCCAGTTAAATTTGTCGAATCGTCGATTTTAAAATCAATTCTAAACTCAGAAAAATCCTGAAAATTAAAATTAAAGATAAGAGTTGAAAGTTTCAGAGATCATGACAGATATCCCTGCATACGACGGCTGCGCTCGCAGTACAAGCGGCAGTCAACACTAAGCTGTCCTACCGAAACGACACGGTAATAGCTTTTTTCTTCGCAGCTAACAAAAATAAAGACTATGCTAAACGTTGCTTTGGCCTCTTCTAATACTGAGTTTACTTGAGAATTCCGGGCTTAATTTGACGAGGAACAGCATATTTTGTTCAAAATAACACACTGTATTATCCTACCTGGCGACACTCGACGAACTACATGACGGTTAGGATCGTTACGAGTGTTTGTCTGTGGTTAGATGATTGTATCACTTTGTTTGACGCCTGGATGCTTTTGATCGTTATGCGATCATTAAAACACAACGTGAAGCACATCAAATGTGCAAGAACGCCTCAATTTTCCTATAATAATATAGTTAACAGACTTACATCTTACTTGACTGCTTCTCTTGACCATGGCGGTACATTCGGCAGTGTTTGTTCATCGCTGGAGACTGAATATCGTTCAAAGTCATCTCCATATTCACTTCCACTCATGTTTGATTCCGCTCCTCTCATGAGATCTTCATCTTCCACGCGCGGAATGTTACACTCAAAATCTGGCGTGATTTCATCTGTCCTAGCTGCAGATGATGAATCACTGGCCGAGGTTTCGTTGCGTGGTTCTTTTTCATCCTTGGAGACCTGTTTGTTACAATACGATTTACAAAAGCTTGTGAAAAACTTGACGAGGATTTGACCAACAGAATATCAAAACAATGTTCCTTTGCAAAGTTAAGGAGCTCCTTCTTGACTCCATCACTTAATACATAAATTGCTATGCACCTTAGTAACGCATTGCTAATAGCAGGAATAAGATTTGTCGTTTTTCCATAAAATTAAATGGTTTTCGTTGCAAATAAGAAAAAAAAAGTAATTCTTAAACGCTTTAGAATAACACCTCCCCAGGGTGTCATATCCTCGCCAAAAATCCCAGGGAGTAGCCCCAGGGATCTAGTGAAATCGACAACATTGGTTGAATTCCTTGAAACTTTAGTTCTCATTTCGCCTTAATAAATTTTGAGTTGGGTTTGAAAAAGAAAAGGGTTATTTTACATCATATCAGCAACAAGAGCGTGTCATTTACCTGCATTGTTTCTATCGGAGTAAGTTGTCTTGGTATTCGTCGCCTCACTTGTGGTGTCGGTTCTTTGGCAGGTTTACGACTGCTACGTTTCGCTGCTGTTGGAGGACTGGTACTGAATTTAGCCTTGGCTTGTTTTCCTCGCGTTTCTCTTAGATTAATACCTATAAGCAATTTTAACCATTAGTTTCCTTTCAGTCTTCCTATGTCCTTAACAGAGTATTTCAAAAAAAGACAAAATTTATCAACGCCACAAAACTGGAAAGTTCAATTGCACGACGAAAACCAACCACAAATGACAAAGAGACATTACTCCCCTCCCCATTCTTCTCGCGGTTTTGGTGTCAATTACGCGTAGGGCTTGGGGTTGAGTAGTCTCCATAGCAACGTAAACACTTGCCGCTCCTTGCCGTGTTATCTCGATGGTGGGAATTTTTAATCATTAAACCCCAGAACACACACAAAAACTAATGAGCATGTCAGCTAAATAGTTTTAAAAAGCCTTAGAGCTTTGGTTACTTGTAAAGAAGTAACTTCTAATCGCACATTTAGGCTGCAGAAATTTTGGAACCGCATTTTATCATTTTACAATGTAACGGAATTGATTTGTTTTCAGTGGCCATCTCAACCTGTTATTGCAGTTCTTCACGGTTCTTATTATTAGACTAAAATGTAATAAATACTTTAGAACTTACTGCGGATTATCGAGTTGTGTTTAATTTTAGTTGTTTTTTGTTTTCATCTTTTGCTTGCCCTTCGCTAGTTAAACAAGAAAAATCTGCTACAATCGCAAATCGGGGAGACATTCTCCCGTCCACGAACAAAGGAAGCAGTGTTTTGAAAACTAAATTTTTTTGTTCCATAGACAGGTATAACCTATAACACAATCTTCCCCCGATACTAAGAAAAGTTCTTTTTTTATTTGAGAAAAACAACAGTTTTGCTCTCTCGAGTTTTCAGTTCTAGCATTTGTCTGATTCCAACCGTCCACTCTAAGTCTTCTTATTCATTCTAACGTAAGCTTCAGCTTTGTATAAATTCCAAAGCTGATTCTAAAATAGATGATTGTTTTAGGTCTAATTTTCCCTCTAATGGCAAATTCAAAATCGCACATTACGATTACTAAATGATGAAACAATACAAACATATATTAAAGGGGAATAAAAACTGAAAATTCGGTCAGAAGCTAACATGGTTCTTATAAGCTTACTACATACAATCTACACTGTCATGATTCAAGCTTATGTCCAAAGAAAAAGATCAAATTGAACAAAATACCTGAGTCTCTTCCTAAAGGTTTTTCTCCCATTACAGCTCGCACATTCTTCTCTGGGAGTTTGTCCTTTTCGATCTTGTTCTTTTTCTGACCGACCTTAATCGGAATCCTTGATGGTCGCTGACTTTGAAGTTTTTCCACTGAATCCTTCGACAAGCTC
>Ga0126338_10002867_pt1 | contig 11986 bp, 5 predicted proteins | sample OrbCmetagenome_2_FD_92529 | JGI IMG/M metagenome (GOLD analysis project Ga0126338, IMG submission 92529) | Coral microbial communities from Petempiche,Puerto Morelos, Mexico - Orbicella C C metagenome | ecosystem: Host-associated > Invertebrates > Cnidaria > Coral | place: Petempiche,Puerto... | reverse complement strand
GGTATTGATATATCATAGGCTGGACGACCCACTCTTCCATTAGAAGCTGATACAGTTGGCAAAGCCCTAATGGGAGTACACTGAGGTGCATGGAACTGCTCTTAATGCAAACATTTCCCATCTGAGTAGTAAATGTTGCATTTGTCTCACCAGCGATTCTAGCGGCCGTATCCTCTCAGCATTCGCCTTGGTACCTCTGTCCAATGAGTCAACTAAAGGATTAGCCTGCGTAGCTTGCAATTTAGCTATTTTTAAAGCAGTTTGAGCGTGAGCGCACAAAGTGACAAAGCCGCGAAAATGAGCAGGAACCCCCCCCAGGCTCCTTGTGGCTACGCCGCATTTGGCACTCGTTATCGCGGCTTTGCCGCTTTCTTAGCGTTCAAATTGCCGAAAAACCGCCAAGCTACGCAGGCCACTAAACGATGTACAGAGTAATCCACTGCAACTTCACGACGATTAGTGTTAGGATAAAATCTTGATCAGTCATTCAAAACACGCATAACTGCCTCTAGAGGTTCATTCACTGGAGAGCTGCAGTAACAAACATTAAATAGCAGATAGACCAAGACAAGGCACTTTACCACTGCCGCCATATTGATGATTTCTAGTTAAAGTAATTTTCATTGCTATCATACACGAAGAGCCATTCTCTTAAAAGGCACATTTCGTGCTGGCATATAAAACGTAATTTCCGAGACCCGCACATACGCGCATTTTAGCATGCGTATAGATGGGTCCTTGTACAACGCGTATATTTGGGCATTTATTTCGCATATCCCCGCGCTTGAATTTACGCAAATATGTGGCCATTTAAAAAAGCGTATATACGCGATCTAAATGGTCATATATATGAGCTTAAAGCCCATACGTAACGTATGTAAATAAGTGTATGTGGCAGAAAAACCCGCGTATACTCTGTCGTAATTTTGAAACGAATGGCCAACCATATGTCTTGAGCAATTTGACAATGGGAGCTTTCACTCCAGAGTACTTGGTTTGAGTCGTGTGGCACAACTTTCTCAAATATAGGATTGAGACTGAAAATATTTACCTGCCTTTCACAAGTCAGAAAAAACAATGTTTTTGGCCTCAAAGTCGTGTACAACCCTCCGTGGGAAAAAAAGATGGCAACTGGTACATTTAGTTCTTAGCGTACGAAAACCTTAACAATGTTCATGAAAGCGTTCAAAAACGTTATAAAATCTTCACACCTAGGCTACACAGTGTCCTTAATACAGGGAAAAATGCTGTAAAACTTTGGCTTTCTTTGTGCCTCATGGGCTGTGTTACGTTTGCAGGCATTGTGCTAAAATGTACACCTGCCATCTTTTTTTCTACGGTGGATCGGACGGGCATCTGAAGGATCAGAGTAAGTGATTCTTGCCCAGCTGTCTTGTTAACTGCCATAGAAAACTGATGTTGTGTTCGCAGAATTGTTTTGTAAGATACACATGCTTCTTTGGCCACTTCTTACGAAACCCATGAATATCACATGTAATAGACCATTTTCAGTATAAGCAGTGATTTTCAGTACAGGCAGTGAAGCTTAGAAGACACAAACAAAGGAAATTGAATGAGTATGGTTATTCATTTCTTTTGGTGTTTGTGTCCTTCAGGCCTCACTATCAAGCTGAATTTTAATATATCGAAAGTGGCTTCTTGTCTGATTTCTTCCTTGTGGATGTAAAAGGGCCCTGTACACCTTTTCAGTGGATGTGAGAATCCCATTTCCTAAGCAAAGTTGTGAATCATGCAATCTTGGAACTAACCATGTAAAATGACTTCTTCATGCACCAAATTTCAATAGCTGAGTTAGGCCTCTGTTAGCGTTCTGTTATTCCCATCATAGAATCATGGTTTTAATGATGCTGGCATGATCGTTTACTCTAACCGGCACTCAAAATACTTAAAATGTCACTGCGTGAAGTGTGAAGAATCTAGTGTAGAAAAAATGGTTCTAGGTCATACACCTCTGCTGTCATGTGTAGGTTACTCAGCTGACCATTGAGACAATGGGCACAATAGGCATATATGTTTCTTATTTATTTTTTAATTTATTTGTTAACATTGTGGTTTTCTAAATATATCTTAATTTCAAAGCAACATGAAAACCAACATTTTCAAGGCCATGTGTATAAGTCCCAAGCTCGACCAATACTGTTATTGCCTTGTATTTTTTAAAACCCTGTAGGGGCAATTCCACCATCGCAGACGTTACATTCAGGCTCAATTTTGAAACTTTCATTTAGCACAGACAAAGGATAAAAAGGAGTTGTCCAGTTTTATATTTATTAACATGTTTATGCCTACTGACATGTTAATTGGCTATACAATTTTTCCAATTGACTGATTTCTATTAGAGAAATAGAGCGAAAAAACACTGTCGCAGACGTTACATAACAAACAACCACAATATTGAGCATGTTAGTATTTATTCAAAATTCCTGTAAAGTATCAGGGGTTTTGTATGAGCTGTTCCAAATATATAGAGTCAAGTAGTTGTGTGACCCAAAATGGCCAATTTCATTTGAACTGACATTCACATTTTGCGAAGGTACTTGAAGTTTAAGGTCGGGGACGTTACAAACATTGCACTGTGCAAATCATTGCCAAATATAGAAGATAAATCAGCTTTCCTGTATGGTTCTCAATCATAAAAGGCAGGATAGGCGAATATTTTATGTTATTATGAATGGATCTTCATGTAAAACCCCTGAAATATCACAGCACAGTTTGAGGGACACAACATGCTTTTTACATCACTTATAACCTGCAATTTGACCCTGCTCTTGGCATTCTGAGCCTGGAAACTTATGTTAGTCACCAGAATAATAACTTCTTAATTGCCAGAGAATAGCAAACAATGGCAGTTTTGTTCAATTCAAGGTTTCTTTAAACACAATTCTAATTGGGTAATGCGGAAAGATTAGAGTTTTTGTGTATGTGTCTCTCTATGGACACCAATTTGGCCCCCCAAAAAATTTTTAGGGGCGAATGATGTCATCTCCATGTCCATCCATGTGCTTTCTTTCGAGTGTTGTGCAATAGTGCAGACTTTTGAGTGTCAAGGCAGCTTATTGTGGACTGTAGTGGTTAAGTTGTTTATATACCGGTAAAGTTCAAAGTCAGTGTTAATGGCATTTAAAAACCTTGCAGACATGTCTTCATGAAATGTGTACGACTTTTCATATAAATAGAAAGCTGTAGTTTGGCTGCGTGTTGTGTACCCTCTTCTCTTCGACCAAAACCACGCTGCTTTCTGCTGAATAAATCGCTGGCTTAGATTTCTCTGTGCAAATTGTGTAACATAAACCCAACAAAAGTGTCTACATAGGAAAAGAGATCAAGTCCCACAGGATTACTTTGGTATACCAACATGTCCTCTGTTTCATTGTTTTGGAAGTGAAAATGCCCTGTAGCTGTTCCACCAAAGCTAAGGCGATTCAAAGTCGTGTTCGTAAACAGAATAATTGTCCTAGTTTTGGTAATAAAAGCATGTCGTCTCGCATACCGACGGAACAGGCATCGTTTGTGTCGATTTACACGTTCAGGATAAAACGTGGACTGCAGACTGTGGACTGGACTGCAGACTGCCGACTGCACACTGGGTATAAAACACGGACTTAGCTATAAAACGTGGACTAAGCATTAAGGATTGGGTGTAAAAACATGGGTAAAAATAAAGTCTGCATGTGAGCCAAGTGACCCATCAGGCCGGAGTTTATCCCGCTTTCTGTAGCACGAAGCGACTAGGAGTATTTCTACTCCCCCCTGGATGGGATGCTAGTCCATCGCAGGGTTACCCCCAGCATTAAGTTGGCCGGTACCCATTTATACACCTGGGTGGAGAGAGGCACTATGAGAGTAAAGTGTCTTGCCCAAGAACACAACACAATGTCCCCCGCCAGGGCTCGCACCCGGACCGCTCGATCCAGAGACGAGCGCACTAACCATGAGGCCACCACGCCTCCCTATAAATGAAAAAAAACGGACTCGGGTATAAAAGGTGGACTGTGGACTAAATGCAGCCTACCAACTGCAGTCCGTGTTTTTTACTGACTGGTCGTAACTAACATTGGGTAATACATGTATAAATGAGAATGAACCTTCTTGTATACATGTGCTTCGCAATCAATTGATTTGTTTTCGCTCCTGCTGGAGTTAGGACAAATTTAACGCCTACCTAACAGCTCGGGCACGAAATGCTGTCCCTAGAATCTTTGCGTTTTTAACATACCAAACCTACCAAAACGTGAACGCACTCTTTAATCCACAATTACTACTAGTTATTAGCCTAGACAATGAAAACAAAAGGGTCCACTTTTCAAACATTTTTTCTACTTCTGTGGTTGTTCCTCACTTTATCAATGGACCATTTGAAATTCCAGAGCAACTAGCTGTGGAAAAAACTCTTAAAAGTAATAGGAAACATAAAAGGGTTTAAGAACAGTTAGAAATGACTATGTTCATCAGATTGGCAGAACCTCTTCTATTGTTGAAATTTCAGAATAGTTTACAACCCTCTTGAAAGCTGCTGTCTTTGTTAAAATGTTTTTTAGGTGAAACTAGAGCAAATCTAGAATTACATATGGTCTTGTGGTGTGATGGTTTGGCTTTTAAGAACCATTTCAAAGTGTTTTTACTTAACCATCACGAGCCAGAGCAAACCGGAAGCTCAAAAATTCGCCAGGTCCGGTTGCTATGGGGTGACGTCATTTAACTGTTGGTTGCTGTCATCGCAAGACTTGTGCGGTTCTATTGTGGTTCGCGATAATTGCTTTCAGTGAGAGTAATTGTGTGCAAAAGTAACCTGGTTATTTTCAGATATGGTCTGGCCACATAATTGATATTTTATAATAAATTTTCATAATGCGGGAATACTGCGCAGTCATATATAAAAAAGACTTCGACTTCGAATGAAACCGTCATCGGTCATTGAAAACGGACACAAAACGAGATGTGCCTCTGAGTTAGAAGATATGGTGTCTCTCTGATGCATTTGTGCGAAATTGAGCCAGTTTCCAATCGAATTTGCCTCGAGGAGTTAGAGAAGGCGCGTGGGTTTTCTTTTCACGGGAAGGGAAACAAAGGAGCTGCCCTGACTATACATTTGGATTGGTTTTTGCTTAAACCACAAAACAGTTGTTGAAAGCCAAACGAAACCGCCAGCTACGATTGATTTATACATGAATTCATTCACCCAAGAATGACGGAGAGAACCGAGAAAGTGTCTTCAGCTTGCACTGCCCCTGACCAACCACCTAGAGCATCGAATCAAGACAACAGCTAAAAACTCAACAAGCCAAACGCACCAAGTTAAGTCTTGCGATTAATATTTTATTTATATCATAACTTGCACGCATTGTCCTGCTTTTAGATTGTATAGGAACTACATAGCTACTAAACTGTTAAATCACTATTTTCATTCGTGGGTTAGACCCTAGACTGAAGTCCATGGTACACCAGTTTTCTGAAAGACGAATCCAGATATATAGTAAAATCACCATAGAGCCACATATTATAAATCCGCTCTCATTTACCCACACAGTATTTCTACGTTACCAAGTGCTACAGGATATCTTACAAAAACCACATAATTTTTCAGTAATGCGTGATACTATAGGAAACAAAAACAACAACAAAATCGTCATTTTTCCGTCATGCGTGACATTATATGAACATGTTACATATCCTTTTCTGGTTCATCCAGGCTGAAGTCCATGCAATACAGTTGCTGAGTGCTTCGGGATACGTAACAAAATCGTGATAGTGATTTTTCCGTCATTCGTGACATTATAGGAACATGTTAGATATCCTTTTCTGGTTCATCCAGGCTGAAGTCCATGCAATACAGTTGCTGAGTGCTTTGGGATATGTAACAAAATCGTGATAGTGATTTTTCCGTCGTGCGTGACATTACAGGAACATGTTACATATCCTTTTCTGGTTCACCCAGGCTGAAGTCCATGCAGTACAGTTGCTGAGTGCTTCGGGATATGTAACAAAATTGTGATAGTGATTTTTCCATCATTCGTGACATCATAGGAACATGTTAGATATCCTTTTCTGGTTCACCAAGGCTGAAGTCCATGCAATACAGTTGCTGAGTGCTTTGGGATATGTAAAAATCGTATTTAGTTCTACATCTCCACGGGATCCCAGGTCTGTTCTTTGGTTGCTAAGAACGTCTGGCTCGTTATGTCCGTAGGTGTTACGTCCGCGACGTAATGTCCAAAACAATGTTTTGCTGCCATTATTTGGAAAATGTTGTAGTTTAGGAGAGATTTCTTTTTACCAAAGTGTCTGTATTGGATATTTAGCTGTGTGACAAGAATGTTTTTAAAGTCTTTCATGTAGTTATTTTCGGAAAGAAAAAAGATTGTAAAAATGTTGTGGACATGATGTAATGTCTGTGAGAAACTTATTTTTGTTATATCTACTTTTTAACAAAGTTCAGGGTGAAGTTCATATCACTTATGTATTAACTCCAGTGAGGGACATTTTCTGATACAAATCTGATATAAGTCCCTTATATTTTCCAAGTTTGATACAGCAAGTTAAAAAATTTACTTCTTGCCTGTTGCTTTCTGTTAAAAAATAAATTCTTACTTTGAGGAACCCCCCCCCTGAAAACATGGTTGTCTTGAGGAAGCTGGAATTTATTTTTCTGTATACTTTAATTTGTCCACTTGTAGAACAAGGTGTAATTTCATGTGGAACCTATTTTTAGAAATCTGGATTCTGACACCTCTCATGTGGAATTGCCCATAAGTAGTTTGAGTTGAGTTTCTAATATACTTGAGCTTGTCCTTGAACTCGTCTTAGGTACTTGTTTGTTTGTTTGTTTGTGATAGTTCATTCGTTCATTCATTCAAAAGCGATGCTGATATGATGGCAAACAAGAGAGAAGTGATTCTAATATGATGGCAAACAAGATGGACATACTGGAGAAATACCTCATATGAAATAGATCGCAGAGATATTTCAGTGCAAGGACATACATAGATTTAAAGACAAGAAAGGCTACTTTGTAGCCTATTCTATAGGAGAATCCTTGTTTACAAAATTTGCCTCATTAGCATAAGCAATTCAGTTTCTGATGGAGCTACGAATAAATCAGTTCTAAATATTGAAAGGTCATAGTACAATTAACTCTGCTAGTGAATGTATTGAATACTTTTTGGGCAACACAGGCTGAAAAAGTCAAAATTTTACAAAGAATGTATGAGCGCATTAGTGCTTTTGCCACCCAGAATTTTTGCAGTGTTTGAAAGATCATATCTAAACAAGGTAAACATTTCACCACGTATTAAGTTTCACTGGCTCTTTAGCTGCCTGGAGTCAATTCATATCTAACATGTTTCCTTCTGTATGAAAAGCCATATGCAAATGAGCAAAAATGTACATAATGACATTAGCATGAATCCCCCTGTATCTGACCGGTACCCAGTGTAGATGAAATAAGACTGATGCAATATGACTACATCTTGAAGATTGCTTGACCATGGTGCAGTGTTTCAGTGGTTAGCCACTTTAGCTGGGAAATTCTGTCCATGAATTGGATGAATTGGAATTAATTCATTATGTCAATCAGCAGTCATACGTGACTTAATTATAAGTATTTCTATAGTTTGTCAGAATGTATGCCTTGGGAGCTATTATCAGTGTTTCACACTAACCCTTGTCTCATTGCCCAAGGCAAGCAGAATATCTCTGTGGGTAAGTAAAACAACTCTACAGGGCTTTTGATAGGTCGCGGAAAATTGCAAAATTTTGCAGAATTTTCAGAGACAAATTTGTTGAAAAAACAGCCCCTTTCATGGGAAATTCACGGAAATATTTGGGGCAAATTTTGCTGAAAAACGATTGGTAAAAAACGGCCAATTTTGTGGGAATTTCCTGGGCAAATTTTGCTGGAAAGCGATTGGTTTTGCACTGATTTGACGAGCATTTTTGACCAAAAAAAGAGGCAATTCTGACATTTTTTTTCGGAAAATGATGAGTGTTAACCAATGCAATAACTTATAAATGTTGTCTTTGTAAAACTTTGCAGGAAAACTTGAGCAACTCGTTACTATCGTACGAGTTTGTATTTGTTTGACCATGAGGTTCTTTTTAACAGAGATCATCATTTGCTCTTTCCAGAACAATGCACTCAAGAAATGCGCCAAAGGCAAAACTTTTTACATTGTGGCCACAGTGAGTGCCCAGTTTTTTTGCAACATTACATGTAATCTAAGAACACCTGGTGGTTTTAGGATGTTGTTTACTTGTTGCAGTGATGCTTTCACAATAAATGTGCAAGTCTACGGTGAGTAAACAGCCCCAACAGCTGAGATAAGCTTCAAATATGTTGTACCAACATGTATTTGGTACGATTTCTAGTGAATTTCGCTGTATTTTGCCTGTTTTTGTGAATTTCGCAGGATTTTGCGGATCTACTTGAAATTTGCAGCTCCGCAAGCGTGCAAAATATCAGAAGCCCTGACTCTTAATTATGGAAACAGACGTGTGAGCGAGTGCAACTCTTGCAGATAAAAGTAGTTCACTCTACCTGCTCCAGCATTTTTCTTAAATGCATTTAATCTGGTCACAAAGCATTTACTAAGTTGCTACTTTAAGTGAGTAGTGAATGCCAAATTATCAAATAACATTTTGTTGTAGCTTTTACTATGTCCTCATTCGTGGAAAAAACTTCTTGTTTACGTTTGTATGTGAAATCTTCAAAGATTTTACATACATGTAATAAAATTAACATTAAATTTTTTTTGTTTGTTTTTTTTTCTACAAGCCTCCCTTGAGTTTTAATGGGCAGCTGGTCTTAAGTAGTTGGGTAACCAAAATAAACCATGGGCAACCAAAAAAACAAAACTGTTGCCCAAAGGGCAAATTAGCCAGAAAGTTAGTGTTGAACACTGCTTATGTATGAATTCTTATTGAACACGGGGTGAAGGATATGCTTGTCTTATTTTAGCTATATCAGGAAAGCAATCTATTTTGGTCAATGCATGCTTGATTTTTTCCTATGTCAGATTGTAGATTTTTGTGTGAATTTGTGGCCAGCATACTGTAGTCACTAGTCAATGCTTTATTGTGTTTTAACAGGCAGATAAATGAGAAGGACATCCCATCAGTTATCTGAGAAACAATGGCAAAGAATTCATCTATTACAGAGTTTATAACTAATGCCACAGCTGCAGCTGCTCAAGCACTTGATGATGATGCATCCCAAGGTATGCTCCTCAGTAATGTGAACCTGGAAAAAAAGTACTGTAGTAACCAAAACACTTAAATTTTGGATTACCATGACGGCTCTTAACCAAGTGAAGTACGTCAGTGCCCAACCTTTTTCCAGTGCACAATGTTCTTTTTATGTAAAAAACCCAAATTAATCTATTCTTACAGACTTGTAGCACGCTTTGGGTGTACAAATCGCTCAAGTGTGAGAGATGTACACATTTTGTTGAATATCTCCACATCAGAAGAACCTATGACTATGAAACCTTCTCCAAACCTTGTATTTGTAATAAGAAAAACAGTGATCTAAAATAAGCTTGGGTTCAAGCAATATGTTTTAAACAATTTTTGATCCAAAAATATAAAAGTGTGAGATACTGGCATGTCATGCGTGACAGCGTGGAAGTGAAAATTGAAAACAACAACAGATTATTCTTGTCAGGGTTTAATTTAAAACATGGCCAGTTGTAAGAAATAAATAAAGTCAACTAACTCTAAGTGATATTTGGAAAATAATGCACTCCTTGAAGTCAAAATCCTCCTAAACTTCAAGCCAGTTGATCTATCATGCTTCCCTTTGGCTCTCCAAGACAAAATACGAATCCTAACACTGTCAATGTTCTGTCCAACTTTTATACATAACATTCACGGATATGAATGCCCATACAACAAATTTGTTTTCCTCCAATTTCTAGCTTGATTCGTTGCATTGCCTTGAAAATATACACCAAAATCTTGATTCCCAAGTGAAATGACAGCCATCTTTGTTGAGCAAAATAATGGCATCACTACCATACAAATAGATTGTTTTCACATAGTGTCATCACTTTCTAAAATCCAAAACTAAAGAGCCACCAAAGCTTTTATCCTCATCAGGCATAAGAGGCAGTATATTTATATCTGTTTACAATTTTACATCTCAATAGCGTGCTTCGTTTGGAAACCAGAGCAGTTTGACTTTCAGGGTTATGGAGGTGCGTGACACAAGGCTATGATCAAGTTTCTTGAAAAATATATACTCTCATGATTTTGAGCCTTTTTTAGAAGTTAGAGCATTAGGAAGAGTGCTTAAATGCAACTGCTTGTTTGTTCAGTACTGATATTCGGTTGCCTAGATAGCCAAAGTAAGTTCCAAATGTTTACACCATTTTCTGGCTGCCATATTAGTTTACTACGGATGTACACCAAAATGGCGTTTTCATACTGGGTTCTGTAAATTTCTGCGAAACATCTCAACAAATATCTGAAGTTTGGAGAAACACACAGGCCTAAAACTTGGAGAAGTGTCTTATTTAGTTATCCTCTATAACATAATTTGTTAGCTTTTTTGACTTGATGAGCATCCAATGGTCATTTCATCACTAAAGTTCTGCTAAACACTCTTCTTTGTATGTTACATTCCCGTTGAAATATGACAGAAAATTGCGATCCCCGAGTCACTTGTCAGCAGGGTTTGAGCTAGGATTTGATCATCATGGGGACAATAATTTGACGAATACCGGCAAGAGTGTTGTCGCCTCGTCTGCTCGGCTCGTGTCACGCTCGCCTCGCCGTCTTAGCGACAACACTCTTGCCAGTATTCGTCAAATACCACTACTACTACTGGGCGCGCGCGTGCCTGTATTTGTCATGTGTGCGCCTTTTGAACAGTGGCGGTACCTATATTTAAAGGTTTGCGTTCATGTTGAATAACGATGGCGCTTGCGAGCAGCGTACCCACGGAAGAGGATTTTCAAGAGCTCAAACAAAATCTACCCGATGTTACAACTAATCAACAAGTCGAACTTGATTATGAACAGCAAGAAAAAGAGAAAAATTATCGCTGCGACGCCTGTGGCAACAGATTTACTCAATTGAACTTGCTTAAAAGGCACAGAAAATATAGTTGTAATTTTTTGGAAACAGGAAGGCTTCCAAAAGAAAACTGCCTAGGATGCGGTAAAATGTTGCATAAAACGACGGTTTACAAGCATAAAAGAAGTTAATTGAAGATTTGCATGTTCATTTTATAGCGATGGCAGATATTATCAACCAGACAGCTTAAAAAAAACGAATAACGTTTCAGAAGAAAACAAATCAATAGAAAGTTATCAGGCTTCTGCAGAGCTTTTAAGAGAATATTCTGCTCTGGGGCGAAAAATTATGGAAGAAGAATCGAAAGATAATAACAGATTAACAAGAAGTCTTGTCGTTTTTGTGAAAGAGTATATTAAAGGAATGGAAGATTATGACAAACAAGTATTTTTTGCCTTCTGTGCATGGGGCGGTTTTGTTTAGTGATTTATACAACGCTTCTATTTTATGTAAATCAAAAACAAAAAAGTAATTAAAGATTTGCGAGTATTAGGTAAAATGGGGCGCGGCAGGAATGGTTTTCTGAATGCAAGCCACATGAAAAACAAAAGATTGAAAAAGGCAAGGAAAGAAGAACCTTACTGGGCTTGGTAAAAACTTCCATACAAAAACAGCTTTATCGCCAACCGGAGGTAAGTAAGTAAGTAAGACTTTATTTTACGAGGGTAACATTTGACAGTAATAAAACTAATAACCTAATGGCCCTCAAAAATTAAAATTTGAAAAGAAAGAAATAGTAACAATCGTAACAATATTAAAAAAAAAAAAATTAAAGTAAAATAATTAAGCCTATATACATCGTAAAATATTTATAAAATATGATTTCCAAATTTAAAAAATTTACAAGAATAATTTGCTAAGAATTTGATTATCTAAAATTATTTTAAAAAGGGAG
>Ga0126338_10002866_pt1:0-10000 | contig 11988 bp, 7 predicted proteins | sample OrbCmetagenome_2_FD_92529 | JGI IMG/M metagenome (GOLD analysis project Ga0126338, IMG submission 92529) | Coral microbial communities from Petempiche,Puerto Morelos, Mexico - Orbicella C C metagenome | ecosystem: Host-associated > Invertebrates > Cnidaria > Coral | place... | reverse complement strand
GTAGGCCCCTTGTGATAAACAGCTCTCAGCATCCGGTACGGAGCTATCCCGTGAAAATACACAGCAAGCAAAATGACCGAGGCAATCAAAATCGTCAGCCAGTGCTCAAGGAGCGACTCTGCAGAGTCAAGAAGCGCCATCCTGTGTCGCTAAACAACTTCGCTTTTTTGAGCCTGCAAAGCCGATCTGCAAAGCTATATTGGCCAAAACTGCAAAGGTCTGCAAAACTACGAGATGTCAAGTCAGCTTTTTTGGAGTTATTGCACGGCGCGGTTACATTTTTTTGCATATAGAGTTTTCCTTGTTTACATAGCTTCATCATCCAAACACACAAGCAGTCTCTCTTTCGTTTAGTCCGTCGTGCGTGACGCGAAAGAAAACTGCGGGAAAAAAATACCCACGCGAAATCCTCGCCCCCAGGATTTCGCGCGGCCATGTTTTTCTCGCGGTTTTCTTTCGCGTCACGCACGACGGACCAAGCGTCGTAGTCTACCAAACACGATGGGGGCTTGGAGAGGTTTGGAGAATTCGTGACAGTTATGCAAACCAGAGACGCAGTCGAGGGTCTGCCTAACTTTCGAGAGTTCTCCCAACCCCTCATGTGTTTAGATGTAAACACGAAAAAAGAACTCAAGGTTTTACCCATTATGGCCCTAAATTTTTTTTGTACCAGCCCCTCCCCGTCAGAATCGGAGATTACACGGAATGGACCGTTTTCGGTATATTAAAATTCAGCTTGGCAGTGAGGCTTTGAAGACTCAAACAAAGGAAATTAAATGACCATGTTTATTCATCTGTTTTGTTTGTGTCCTCTAGGACTCACTATCAAGCTGAATTTTAATATATTGAAAGTGGCCTCTTGGGACAATCCTCACATCAAACAGGTGACCCATCAAACAATTGTGTTAAGTATTTACAAATGCCGGCTTTGTTGAGGTTAAGTCCGAGAAATCAAGAGCGTTTTGGAATTGTCGCGTTCCTTAAGCAATGGGGAATACTTTAGAAGAGTGCTACGAGATCCTTGGCCTAAAATATGGCGCGAAAGAAGGTGTATTTATTTATTTCCTCCCATGCATGTAGGAATTCACACTCTCGTGTCGTTCGTAAGTTAGCCTGCGTAGCAGTCTTTTCCGTTTCCTTTCAGGCAAGCGGGAGTCGCCGTAGGGCACGGGGACAGAGGTTACAAAAAGTTAGTAGCAGGGGGGAGGGGCAGGGAAGGAAAGGAAAAGCCTGCTGTTGAGTCTAGCCTGAGTAGCAGTCTTTTCCGTTTTCTTTCAGGCAAGCGGGAGTCGCGCGAGGGCACGGGGACTTCCCCTTGGCTCTCGCTTTCTTCCACTAAGAGGAAACGGAGAAGACTGCCAAGCAGGCTAATTGCCGAATTAAGAGCATGTGAAACGCGACATTTAAATCAATTAAATGCAACTTCCTTTGGAGATGATAATTTATTTGTAATTTTGTAGAATGCAATAGGTCTTAATTCTATGGGAGACATTTTTGCTGCAAGGTCTGGTCACCAAGAGGTATCGATAGGAAGTATTGCTAAGATATTGGTAAGAGGTATTGCTTCAACTAAAACAGATCAGTGGAGCTTGCCAAGTCAATCTCTTCCACCATTAGTTTCAAGTAACTTCTTTTCATTAATTTTTTTTGCCCCCTTCCTGCAGCAGCCAGTGGATTTGCTTGGATGTAACACTCTTTAGTATTTCTCATTTCATTCACTTTCCTGTTTCAAAGGCCTCTTAACAACAAATATCTTTTGATTTGATACTGTTGCCATCAAAGTGAAGTCTCTATAATACACTGCAATGAAAAATAAATAGAAAAAGGAACGTTAGAAGTAATAAATATTATATCAAACACGAGAGAGGAAAATATGACATGCAGCAGAGTATTTTTTGACAAAATTCGAGGTGTCTGGATAGCCAATGAAACACTGTCTTGAGTGTTTGATATATCTTCTTAATCGAAATGAAAACTAAGGGGTAAACAGAGAAGTGAAATTGTCAAAATCTATGCTAATTAAGACTGGGCATCCAAACCTCCTTCACGGCAGTGATTTTCTTTGTTTTAACTTGATGAATTCTTAATGAGTTTAAAAAAATTATAATCCTGACACAGTGTCTACACTGTGCAGACTGGGCTTAAAATATTATTTCCAGTCCGTTTGTTTGCGTTTTTTGTTTTGTTTCATGTAGGACATCACACGTAAACATTTTGCAACTACTTAATGAAATAAATTCAAAGTTTCAAGACAACCACCATTATGGATGCAAAGCAGTCAAAGCTGTTTGTTCCATTCTTTCTCATATCACTTGATGAGACAACTTTGCAGCTGTAAAAATCAATGAAGCTACTGGAAAAAGAATTTGAAAGGCCTCAAAGATAACGTATGTGGTTCGTAACAAATAACATTGATTCTCAAACATTGATTCACATTCAATCGAGTGAGATTTACAATGTTTATAAACATTAGGGTGAGACTGTGCAGTACTGTGCAGTACGGACCGCAAATGTCATTTGAGCTCTCATGCAAAAAACATTGCATGACAAGATGACAATCCCAGTGACAGCTGTGAAGGAAATTACTCATAAAGTAATGAAAAACTAATTAAATACATGTACCGTGAACAATTTAATAGTTTAATAAAGTCATTGAGTGTTGCACAGGTTACCAGTAGCTTATTCAGTGGCGAATCCAGACTCTGAGCTAGGGGGGGGGGGGAGGGGGGGGGCGGTTTTGTTTTACTTGCCCTCCGGGCTTTTTTTCCTTCAGTCTTTTTTTTTTTCTTTTTTCCCTTTTTTTTTTTTCCCCCCCCCCCCCCCCCCATCCCGGGCCCCTCCCCTAGATCTGCCACTGTTATTAATTTTGTGTTTGCTCTGCATTGTATTTAGTTCAAAAACATTGACATAGACCATGTTGTAACCAGCAAGAACAGCTGGGAACTTTTCTCACTTGTCATTGACAGCAAGATGTTCTAAACGGTTATTTGCACTATTTAAGAGTGCTATGTTACATTATCAAAAACTGGATCATTGGATAATGCAATTTGAGAGTTTTCATTGGCTCAGCCATCATGGGTTACGAGCCATTATACCATGCTTTACTAATAGTATATAAAGCATACATGTGAATTTTTGGGGCATTTTCATGTTTATTTCAGTCTAGTTTCCTATAATTTTGCGGCATTTTTAATAAAACAGTTATTCCACTTGCGTTTGTTGGATATGATTATAGCCAACTAGGCACTACACTCCTTATTGGCTATCTACCATCTCACATCCAATACATGCTCGTGGAATAATAATTGTTAACTACATACTGGATGAAATAATGTTGCTTTTGGACTATAAATCACAGTCTGCTTCTTATTTAAGGGTGTGTTATACCTGTCCAGAAAATAATGCTTTTATTTTTTGTTTGAAACCCTCATCCCTCTGGATTTCAGTTTTGATTCATACTTTCCTTTAAAAGCTTTGGCTTTTGATACCCCTCTCCCCTTTGAAACTTCCAATAACCCTCCTTGGGGTGGGTATGGGTATTTTCTTGAACATTAAAATCAAGTGGAAAGGTTATTTGGATCATGCGTAGGAAAGGCTTCTGCAGTCGAGCATTGATCAATACTCTCAATTTACCCTCAATCCACTCTTGATCGATTCAAGATCAACACTCCATCAACACCTTGGTTACATGAAATTGACACTTGATCAACACTCCATCAACATCTCGGTCGACAGTCGGTCAACAGTCAACTAATTTTCGATCCATACATATGAGTCGGTTGACACTCAGCCGACTACTGACTGACTTTTGATCAAGTGTTGATAAAGTGTCGACTGAGTATCGATTGGGATGTCAATCAAGCACCGATTGAGATGTTGATTTAATGAGGGTATTAATCAAGTGTATTGATCTGTTTAAGGGTCACAAGTGATGTCACTATTATACAATGCAGACTACTGAGTACCTTGAGTATTCTGCTCCCTAGATTAAAAAACAGAATGCTCAGAATACATGAATACATTCCAGGTAAGCCAAGCATTTCAGGTAAGCCTACCTGACATTCTCTTGAAGGTCTGTGTTCTGTCTCCAGATATTGGTATTTTGGCTGCTGTTTGAAGCATTTTGGTTATGGCAGAAGCAATATTCTCTTCATTTTCTAGATCACCAGATGACTACAGAAATCAAACTATAGAAGTCAAGCTAAGGTTGTAATCAAACTTGCGATCCTGTCTCTGGATCAAAGCACCATTTTAATTACTGACACCTGATGTAGTGAATGCTGCATTTATTTCTTTTTCCCCACCCAGATGTATGAATGAGTACTGTTGAATTGTTCATAGCACATAATGGTAACAAAGCATTGGGGTATCTTGCCACACTCTATGTCGCAGAAACTGCAATTACGTGCTAGCCTGTAGAACCCACTAGACTTTACAAATGAAACCCAAGCTAGTAACATTTAGCATGATTTCCGAACAAGACATAGACAATATGCACCAGTGACACTTACTGCAAGCACTGCACCATCTGCATTTAACACAAGGTATCCCTGGACATCTGGTATTTTGTCTAAACCATGAGGTAAAGGATTTGCCTGACAAAAGAGAAAGAGAGAACATTGAACTTTAACACTATCAGAATAAACATTTTCCTTGTTTAAAAAAAAAAAGAAATACGAAAACATCAATCAGATAAACACCTCCAACAGGACTCAAACCTGTGGCTCTTTAGTTGAGGTTAATTTCTCTGAATATGAACAGACTGCGCGAGAGACTCGAACTCATCACACGGGCAGTTCGATTCGCGGAAGACTGAGGGTTCGAGTCCGTTAATTGTAAGTTTAACTTTTAATACGTTTTGTAGAAGCTGTCACGACTTTCATAGAGGAACGTATATAGCCTGCAACCTTCGAATAATTTTGACTTGCCAACATCAAAGTGTTCCATTGAGGTTTTTAGAGTTTCTCCACGTTTTCTTCCAGTAAACGTAAGAGATTCTACTTTCTGTAAATGAACTACTGAATGTACACGCAACTAACAAGAAAATGAATCAAATAAGAGCTTTAAACTGCTACCTTGTACTTACCATTTTGTCGGAAATCTCGAAAAATCACGAGATCCACAGATAAGACTTAGCAACCATGCCTTTTGTGGGCTATTGTTTAGTACCCAGGTTTAAAATAATAACTTTTCCACCCCAAAGACATGCTCGCCTCCGTGGCCTAATGGATAAGGCGTCGGCCTCCTAGTCGGAGTGCCAGGTGAGCACTTACTTAGTCAGCCGAAGATTGCGGGTTCGAGTCCCGTCGGAGGTGCTTTTTTTTTTTCTCTCTCTCTTTTTCTTTTTTTTGTTACATTGAATGAACTTAAAAAAAAAAAAGTGTTTTATCTGTTTCTGTCATACTTATTAGGATAAACCAACTGAAAGAGTGATTTTGCAAGTCCCGCGGTTCCTTCCACGCCACAACCACACAAAGGAGGAGATTGTCATGATCAGCGATCAGGTCAAAAGCCTAAAAGGCAGTAAAAATGGAATGTTGCGAAGATTCCAAGTTCGAGTCCATCAAAGATTTCAAATTTCCTTAGGACTCGCAAGTCACAATAGACCTTATCACGGTTTTCGACGCCATCTTGACGAGTAGGCAAAGCGGCCAGAAAATGATTCCCGTGTTTGTATGGCAATCCGACGGCAAATAACTTTTTCCAAAATTGAATTTTACACAATTTGTGAATCAAAATATTAAGATACTAGCTAGAAGATTGTATTCACCAAGTGTGAAGGATGTGGCTTGGCTAGAAGACGCTCAGTTATTATTTTCTAATTTTCCAAACATTTGTCATTAATTTTTTTTTCCCGCGAACCGAGTCTAGACGTCAATCTACCCAGCCAAATTTACAAACAAATGTATGAAAAATTAGAAAAATTAACTGAGCGTCTTCTAGCCAAGCTAAATCCTTCAAACTTGGTGAATACAATCTTCTACCTAGTACTTTAACGTTTTGATTCACAAATTGTGTAATGAAATCTATCGTTGTCGCTCAATGGAGTCCAGGCTTCTCCGCGGAGGTGAGACTGTCCGGTGTCACACAAAAAGTTTATCTTACTGGCAAACAGTTGAATTTTGATTTTAGTATTACGTGTTTCGCGGCTATAATATCAGCCAGTTAAGCGAGTCTGTCTGTTAGCAAAGGATTTTCATCTTCGCAGTTATTTTTCAGTGATGCAGCAAAATAATTAAGTAAGCTGGTACATATAGTTATTTCGTTTGCCACTATCAGTATCAGTTTTGCTGTTAAAAAAAAAGTTATTGCCCACCAAAAAAATTCATGCACAACCTAAAGGCAAGAAAAAAAATTCAGGCCTCAGAAAATTTTTCTTCAGTTTTGTCTTGGGTGACCCACTGGGGATTCCAGAATAGTGCGTTGTCTGGTGATTTTGTTCAGCGGCATGAGCGTGTACCCACACCATATCTTGCCTAATATATATCTTGCCTAGTTCATGAGGTGTACAGCTTTCTCCCAGGCCTTCATGGTCAGTTGATTTCGGTGACGTATCCGAGACGAACGGCCAGACACTTTTCGCCTCGGACCACGTGACCCGAGGGAAATCCTCTTTCACCACTTGTAAAAAAAAAATAGGCACACGAGGCGTGCATAATCTACTCCATCATTGACTGACTGATCGATTGATGGATTTGTTTTCATATTTGTTCTTAGATGGTGGATAATGGCGTTCTTTGATGCCTGATAGGAATTGGCGTTTTCAAATATTGAGAAGCTGGGCAGTGTCATAGTGGCAAATTTTCGTTTTATAAAAAAATTAAAAAAAAAAAAATTCGTTTGATGCTGGTAGTCGACGATTCTAGTCGACCACAATCAACCTCTCTGGGTGCACTGAGTCAGTCTCGTGACTTCAGGTTTACGATTACTTCTGAAGGGCTGCGTCTCAAAATTACTTTACGAAGGGCTGTGGCGTAGTCAGAAGAGATTAATATGTGTCTTTTTTAATCCACTTTCAAATATATTAAAACCGCGTATTGTTTTTTTGTTTTGTTTTTTTTTGTTTTGGTGGAAACGTAAGCTCTCATAAATTTTGAAAGGTTGTTTGTTCATCCCTACTCCATCCTCCCAGTCTTTATGCGAAAAGCCCTGGGAACAAGGTTGAAAACTATTTTAAAAAATAGTGAACTGTTTCGCAGCATTACGCAATAGAGGACTTTTTCCTTGTTTACATAGCCTCAACTAAACACCTGGGGGGTTCGGAAAATTCGAGACAGTTATGCAAACCCTCGACTGTGTCTCTGGTTTGCATAACTTTCGAGAGTTCTCACAGCTCCCAAGTGTTTAGATGTGGCAATGTAAACACGTACAAAGCACTCTGTTGCTGTTATAAAATATTTCTCAGTTTTTACATACTCTCATCTCAGCACACCTATCGACCAATGGGAGCGCGCGTAGTATCTCACGTATTTTATAACACAATTCGCGATTTTTTTAAGAGGCCGCTAAACACTAAGTCTAATTTGATTAAACTGAATCAAGGAACAACGACTCCCAGTGACTATAGTGTACACATTCTTTATTGTAACGAACGTTAATATTTAACAATACAGCTATTAAAATTACAAAGTCGTTGCTGGTCAACGATAGAGCATTAACCTACAGTTTTTATTTAATAATTTTCATCGTCAACTGATCGATAGTAACGAACGATAGCGTTGATTAATTATATAGCTTTATTCCCTTTTCGTTGACTGGTGGATAATAGGGCCAGTATTAATTTTCAACCTGAGCAAAACAACTGCGGGCGAAATAATTTTGCGATCATTAAATAACTGATTTAAGAGCCCGTTCAGACTACTTAATGGTTTACCTATTACACAATAACCGGGGATCCGTTTGATGCAAGCTTTATCGCTTGAAGCTTGTATTGGCATCACTAAGGATAAAATAACTCCGATATTTTTCGATATCTCATATATATCACTATCACTTGATAACGTTTTTGATATATTTTATTTTTTACATCTTAACGTTGGTTTTTTACCATGACAAATCAAAAGCAGAGCACAACTTACTCGGAATCTTGGATTCAGAAAACACAAACAAAACTCGAGTGAGCTTCCAAGCTGGATCATAGAGCTTGCATAAAACGAACGGTTATCAACCTTAACTGGGTAATTTGTATGGAATAACCTTACAAAGTTTGACGCTTTTATGAAAACTATACATAACAACAAACAGACCAACGATGGAATAATAAATATACTTTTTTTTCCCTCTGTTTTACAGAATTTACTCGTATGCTCGTATTTTTCTTTTCTCGTTTACATTTTATACAAAATTAATAACATTTCAAATTTCTCTCGTGTCTCTACACTTCACTGTACAACAGTTGAGCTGGTTACCTGACCACTCATAGAAGTTCAACACTAAACAAAGCTTTGTTAACCCTATACTCCAAGCTAACAAACGTCTCTCTCTTAACGCGCTCAGTCACATCCGGGTCATTTGAGAATCGACCCAAAACATTCCATACTGATGAAATGGATCTAAAGATCTGTGTCTCTGATTGGCTGTTGCTCGGTGACCAATTTTCGCGCGCAAATAACAACCAATCAGAGCCAATACATGGACCACTGCGTCACCAATATGAAATGATCGAGTCAATAATCTCGCTTGGATGACGAAAGCGCGAAGTAAAAGGTTTGCTCTATTGGGGGCTCCTAACAGTGCACATCGGTTTGAAACGCTAACATGAGAACCCTACTCAATATTGTTGATTAAATACTCTTAACATTGGTATTTGGTTTCTAAATGTTCTTTTTAAAAAAGCCGAGAAAAAGATGGAGACAAACTAAGGTTGTATCTGAGAGGGCTGTAATACGGAGGTGACTTTCACCACAAAACGAAAAAGCAGAGCTTGAAGTTAGGCGTGATTTGTCCAACGTTCCCTAGGAGGTGAACCTTCAAATTTGATATGTTTTATCCACAAGAAAACCATTTCTAAAACGACAAAGAACCAAGTAAACACAGGAACATGCAGGAGATTCAAACTGATGTGCAAGTAACGCTACCAGACATGGACAATTCACATTAGTATATAAATATCAAATAATGCTTGGAATAGAATTTAGCATAACACGGAATACCTAAACACGGAGAAAATTTATCAAGTGCGGTGCGGTTCACAACTTCTCTTTCACTTGAAGTAAAACCCGCAATATATACTATATATATATATATATATATTAGACCCTCCAAATATTCAACACATTCCAGACGGTAAGGAGTTGAAATCACATATTCAAAAGGTGGTTGTAAAGCTGAGCGAGAAAATAAGACGAACGCCGATATACTAAATTGTTAATAAGTCATTAACGTCCTCCAGTTTTATCGGTTCTTGCCGTACAAATTAAACTTACAATAAGGGCCTCCACAGACTAGACATTTAGTTGACGACAAATGTTTGTTATCGACAACTCAATGTTATTGACAACTAAGGGCCTCCACAGACTAAACGATTAGTTGTCGACAACTATTTGTTATCGACAACTAAACAATTGTCGACGACCAAAAGACAGTCTGTGGGACAGGTTGTGGACAACTAAATGCGAAAATTTTACGTTGTCGACAACTTCGCAGTTTCCCTTTTCCAGAAGAGAAACTGCTAGTCGTCGACAACGTAAAATTTTCGCATTTAGTTGTGGACAACCTGTCCCACAGACTATGTTTTTTGGTCGTCGACAACTGTTTAGTTGTCGATAACAAATAGTTGTGGAGGCCCTTACTAGATCGGAAGCGAGCATTCCATTCAGTGGAAAACGGTGAAAAACGCCGAAGACAACTTTAGTTGTCGACAACTACTAAGCAGTTCCCTTTTTCGAAAAGGGAAACTGCTTTAAAACTAAAAATTTAGCGTTTTGTTGTCGACAACTCATCCCACACATTACGCTTTTTAGCTGTCGATAACATTTAGTTGTGGATAATTAATAATTGT
>Ga0126338_10002865_pt1 | contig 11992 bp, 7 predicted proteins | sample OrbCmetagenome_2_FD_92529 | JGI IMG/M metagenome (GOLD analysis project Ga0126338, IMG submission 92529) | Coral microbial communities from Petempiche,Puerto Morelos, Mexico - Orbicella C C metagenome | ecosystem: Host-associated > Invertebrates > Cnidaria > Coral | place: Petempiche,Puerto... | reverse complement strand
TGTTGCACACAATGCAGGCTCCCAAAATACAGACGGTCCTTGTGCTTAAATTGTTACGAAATCAAATAATCATACAAAGCATCTGATTGGCTGAAATCAAACTGGTGATCAAAATAACACGGGCTAGGGCACGTGCAGTATAGCGTAACGCAATATCTCTACAGTATCACACTTCAGTGGCCAAATAAGTTGTAATTCTTTTTCATGCTTTCTTGTCAAATTCTCGACAAAACAATCCACAAACATGTAATGATGGTCTTCGCAAAACAACACTTCAAATGTGACTCCTTTTTTCTCAGAAATCATGTGATTTTGCATACTTTTGTGATTCAGTTACCAAAGTTGGATATGCTGTAATGCAAGTCTTCCTCAAGTGATCTCTGTGAAAATAACTTTCCATGTATGAAATTTAATAAAGTTCAAGACAATCACAAAATTATTTGCCTCACTTTGCTTGTTTTAATTTTTTTGCTTTAGAACATAGATCCAGAACAGTTTTGTCCACCATACCATTTATGTGAACATTTCTTTTCTTTCCTTCAATTTCAAGGTTACATAATTTTTTAAACTGTGTCACTTAAGGCTGTAATAGCTGAAATTATCCAGCTAAACATTTAAATAAATTATTCTGCAGGCATGAGCAGGCCTCAGACTCACTCCTATGGCAAAATTGTTGCCAAGTGCTTAGTCTTTGCCAAATTTCCTAACATCTCCTAATATTTGTTAATTGTGTAGTTCCAGAAAATATCCATACCTCCCCACAGAAGGATTTTCTTCCAAGACCCCCACCCCTCTGGAAATTCCAATTAAGCTTGATACATTTCTTTAAATGTTTTGGTCTTAAAGAACACCCCACCCCCCAGGAAATTCCAATCCCCTCTGTGGGGGAGTATGGATATTTTCTGGACCTGCACATTGGACACTTCATCTTGACCTGACTTACAGAGGGTTGGACTGTGTTTTTATTTGACCGGCTGTGAACAAAGGACAGAATGAATGGTGCAATAACAAAAGAGGATTAGTATCTTATTAAATCAGAGTTTTATTATGGCAAAGATGTCTCTTAGGAGCCAGTATACAGTTTCCTCTTGGGTGCAGCTAGTACCGATGAAATTAATGCCAATTTTTGTAAAACTCAGTAATGTTACCAAGCCTTTGTACCCACCTTGCTCCTGTTTTCTGTCTTTTTGTTGTTTGACCCTGATCATCAACACTTCTTTTCCGTTTTGCACCATGACCTAAAGACATATTTATGAACCATTAAACTGTAGTTTTCAAGCAACTTTGAGGTGATTGTTGTTTTTGGTAAAAAATTACTTGTTTAGCTTTGTTCTGTTTTTGCAAAATCTAAATCTGGTACAAAATATACTGGGTGTATGAAATCTGATGTCAGATTAGTTCCAGAGACCTCCCACAATCTCTGCAAGAAAAGTCAAAGGATATAGAAAATAATCTTCCAAAAATTACTCCCATTTCCATGAAAATAGCCAAGCTGCTGTTTACTACTTCTCCTGCATAGGACACTAGTCCATCATGTGTGTTAATGAGAAAAGCAGCACAGATTACCTTTCCCAATAAAAAGTACATTATTATAAAAAGTAAACAATAGTGAAATTTCCATAAAACGTTTACTAGGCTTCCCCAACAGTATATCAGGTAAGGTAAAGTCTACATCAGGTCAGTGGCCCACGCAGCTGGAGCTTATCTATGGTTTCTGTAGCATAAAGTGACTAGGAGTAGTTCTATGCCTCCCATATGACATACTAGTCCATCACGGGGTTACCCCCAGCATTAAATTTGCCATTACCCATTTATAGACCTGGGTGGAGAGAAGTAGTGCAAGAGAAAAATGAAACACCCAAGGACACAATGCCATGACTCTGGCCAGGGCTTGAGCCTGGACTGCTCAATCTAGAGTCCAGTACACCAACTATTAGGCCAACACACCTCCACCCCAGGGTCCATTGTATCTTCCTTGTCATAAAGGGGTACTATACATGTGAATAAAGAATTCAGCTAAGAATGTAATTTTGCATGAAAATAATGGCTATAATCCCATGCCAGTAACAAACCAACCCTTGATCTGCATTAAAATGCATTAAAAAAGAAACGAAATAGAATTCTTAGCAAAACCTTGCAAAGTCATTCCAGGAGGCAGAGCATAGAGATCATCTTCATTATAACTGTTCATGTCCACATTGTCTTCATTATGATGAACTGGTTTCACTCTTTGGAGGAAACGATTCTTTACAAGATCAGCAAAAGTCGCTTTAACTTCATAATCATCCGCATCAGGATCATCCTCGACTAAATGGGTCACAATTTTGCTGACCACGGTGCTCATGGCCAGTGCGCCATGTTGTAAAATCTCATCCGTTATCAACTCGCCTGTGTATCCAAACAAACTCTTCGCACAATAAATATACCGCGGTGAACGAGGACGAAGAAGTATATTGGCAATCCAGGCATTGTACAACGTCACGTTCTTCTTGTTCACTTCAAATGTAACGAAATGATGTTGAATGAGGCAACACAATGCCTTCTGCACATGATCTCGAGGAAGCTTGGTATCACGAATTATGTCCCGCAAAGGACGCGGTCCTTTTCCAATACAATACGAGCCGACCTTTTCTACAACTTCTCCGTAGTGTTCTTTTAAAATGAGAGACGCGACTCGCTTCTGTTGAACAGACATTACGGGTTGAAAAGCAAGTTGAATTAGAAAACTTTTCCCGCTTTACGAGTAGCCATGGTGGCCGCCATATTGGATGAAAAAATAGTCCCGCAATAAAATTAACCAGCGTCAACTTTCATCGAACAAGGGCTGTGATTGGTTAAGAAATACAGAAGCAAGCCAATCAAAATGCTTTTATTAAGAGGTGACCGGAAAAGCTACTTGAGAACCTAAGAGTAAACAACTTGGTTTGAGTAGAGAACGCAATACCGTGGGGACAGTTTAGCGAAGATTGTTTTCAAATTAACCACCTTTCCCGACCTATACAAATGTTTGAAGAGAAAGGTAATCTATTTATTGTTTTGCTTTCAAGGCTAGTCCTACTAAGCTACAAGCCACCGGCGCCAATCCGACCGGACAGAGGTTCACGTATGGTTGATACATCTGTCACTGATCGCTTGTGTGTCGCTCTTGTTTGGTGCATTCTTTGCTGCCTTTACTGTGGTTTGCGGTAACAATCGGCTCGAAAATGAAAGGGTTCATAAAGAACTTGGTGACGGTTCTTTACGTACTTGCTAACGAAGATTCTTTTTTGACAATAGACACTAGACACTAGTCTCATGCCGCTCAAAGTTTAATCAATACTGAGCTGTTGTCGTCCAAATTGATCAAATCGAAACCTTAACAAACAGGAAGTTTACTTTAACCGATACAGTATTTATTGTCGCTTTCGCTAAATGCTTGAAGTGAAAAGTGAAAAATAAAACTTGTGCTGGACAGTAGCTGACAGTAGTTGTAGAGGAGGGGGGGGGGGGGTCCCTGTGACCTTACATTCCTTTACCCTATACCAGACATGTGCAGGTGTAGAGATAAAATTTTGCCAATTAATATTTTTGACAAATGCGTTTGTGTCACCTAATCAGTCAGCAACAAAGTTGCAAAAAATTTTTAGTTAACTCAACTCAAACTACATCCTTTTCAGACTCTCAGGTCAGACCTTGAATATTATCAAAACTGGGACAGTTCATGATATTCCAGATATAAGCTGGTTGTCATGGCCACAGCTACCATAAGATGCCCAGGGTGTGGCCAGGAAATCATGCGAGGTGCCGCAGTGGAGTGCAATTTTAAACCAAGTGTCCAAGCTACTACATTCCAGCAGAGTTTTGAACGAGCTCAAGAGAGACACTGGCTATGTATGGAATGTAAATACATTGTGGAGAATCGCTATGGTGATATGTCTTCAGTCACATCTGAGGATGCTTATACTTTGTTGTACAGTGTCAGAATAAAGAAGGGATCCAACTGCTGTAATTCATGTACAATCATATAGCTAAACTGTTGCCAATTAGCTCCTAACCTTATTGACAAGCTAGAAACAGTAGTCAGTTGTAAGCTCAGAATATTTTATTCTCCTGAGTCAAGACCATACTTTGATTTACGAATGGTGTCGGGTATTTGTTGTTACATCAAGACAAGCTTGTCAGTGATGATTTTCTTTCTTCTCATAACCTGCCTGCTTGATTATGTATTAAGAATGTGGGGAGAAATTGGCTTTTGGTTGCTCTGAGTGTCTTATCATGCTATCATGCTTCATGAAATGAAGCCCAACTAGCTTGATCAATTTAGTCAGAAATGTCAGAAAGAGAACACTTTGTTAAAAGTGGATGTCTATGTTTGAACTCTACGTATCACTCAATCCCAGGAGTGAAGATCTGGGCATTAAAGTGCTTTAATTTAAGATAATGTTGTGCTGCATAAGCAGGCAAGTAAAATAATTTATCGATAGTTTTAAACAGCAATCAAGTTACCTAGCCTTGTTTAGGAACTCTGTTTATTAAACTATGTATATAAACACCTTTCTACTATTAATACGGATGCCATAGGCACCAAAGATCATGTTGTTCAATAAATATATAGTATTATCATAGTTGAGGTATTGTATGTTTTAAGAAAACATCCAGCAATTCAATCATAGAAAAGATGAGGTTTAATAGCAAATGCTTATTTTGACATAATTTATAGCATCTGGACTTTTAATCACAAAGAAAACAAAACGAATTGATGTGTTTTATTCCTCTAAGCCCAATCCTTGGTAAGAATTTAAATATATCATATTTGGTGAATTTGTAAATAGTTTGCTTCACTGATCAGTTTCTGCATAGCAACAAGTCCTTTCAACAAATTTATTCTGGAATTTATAAGAAGTCATTATTGCAAAGTACTTCAAGACCTGTATTCAGTTTTACTTTGTCATACTTTTGTGATTACCATTTTGTATAATGAAGGTATATATATATATATAGGAACATTATTTAAGTTGAACTTGTTTTAAAATAAAGTGTGGAAGGAAAGGTTAGCAGATAACTCTTAAATGATGTGCCTGGGCAAAACCTAGTTTTGCAGAAATTCATAAAGGGAATGAAAAACCTGGTATTCTGACACTAAGATCTTTTACGCAGGCTGGCAATAGTTTCCAGCACTTTTCTAGTAGCTATACTTTGAAGGATGAATACTACCACTGTTTAACAAGTGATGCTATAAAAATAGCATCATACAATGCCCAATCATTGGTAAACAAGTTGCGGTCATCTTTTGGACATAACAGGTTACCATAGTAACAATATGATCAGCTAAGAGAACCCTTAAGTTTAGCTTTAAGCGTTTATATCTCAAAAACAAGCTTCATGACCCCCATTTTTTGTTATCGAATTGCGATAAACATGATAACATGCTACCTTTTTGCAAAGTTTAAAAAAATTCTGAGTGAGTTCAGAGCCGCCTTAAATTTTCAGAAATTTAAGGTGGCTTTGAACCCACTCCTCAGAATTTTTTAAACTTTGCAAAGAGTTGCATCTTATCATGCTTAGCACAATTCAATAATAATTAGAGTCACCGAGCTTATTTTGAGTTATAAGCTCTTAAAGCTAAAGTTAAGGGTGTTTTTAGCATGTCATTGTTGCTATGGTAACTTCTTGTGCTACAAAATTGACAGCAACATGTTTATATAGATACAAGTGTTTTACTGGAAAATATACCACTCATAAAATTGAAACAAACTACATCCTGGACAAGAATGGTGTACTTTTGCATGTACTCACTAGTGAGGATGTTGATGATGTCATTTCCTGCTTTTTCACGATTGCTTGTCTAAACAGTCTGTTTGTCTATATAATAATTTTTATTTATGAATTTCATTTTCTTGTCTTGAAAACAATATTTTGTGAACAAGCAAAGTGAGTGAGTAAAATATTGTTTTAACCACTCTTAGAATTCATATCTCTGTGCCCAGTCACAACATTTCCAGCTGAAAGTAAGATCACCATACTGGTCACTTGAAAAGCTTTACTATTCAGTCAGGTTCAAGTTACAACAAGCATGCCCACTGACAACTAGGGTGTCAAATTTTAATAAATAGTATTTGCATTTCAAATATAATTATTTTAAATGCTTATTACTGACAATGGAAAAATACAACCATGCTATTTACAATCATTGGTTCATTTATACAGGCATATGAAACACATGAGATGTAAATCTGTCTCCCGGTGCAACACATGATGATTGACAAACAATGTATGTTTAACTCTTCTGACTAAAGATCCTGACACACCCTGCAAGATTATGTGTCAAGACTAGATTGCATCATAATTATTTTTAACCTCCATACATTGTTGCACACAAGGTTTCAGAAGGTTCTCATTAGGTCTACTGGTTCTTCCACAACATGGCATGTAACAATGTTTCAAAGTCTGACCTATTCAACATCCAATCAAATCATTAACAATACCACTGAGACTGCTTTTCTTCTTTGCATTTTCTCCTGGAGCTAAAGCAGTAAAAGCCATAGCACTCTTATTGCATGATTGGTCAGGTAATTATAATTGTAACGGTGCTCTGGTGGCCCAAAGGGCCACCAAGCGGAGCCCCATACTCATACAGGAAAGAAAACAAAACCCATGAGTTGATTTTCTCATGGTTATCATGGCTAACAGTATTGCTTGTAGGTACGTATGCACAACGGAGGCAGCGGAGTCACGCAAGATGGCGGTCATACTCCAGCTGATAGGTTGACAGAAACATACAGTACAGCCTTGGTTTAGTGTCCCTCTTTGATCTAGGACATCCATTAACACCTGACACCTGACACCTGTCAAAACAAGGTATCTAGTAGTAGTACCACATGACCATATTGTACCCTCAAGTTTAGAGCTCACTGAGGTCATGTGTTTTTTGGAAGGTGACCGCTGACCAAGTGCTGGTTTTCGATTGGATCACAGACTTATATCAGGTTAACTTGCTGTTATCAGGGCTGGGTTGTTCGGAAGCCATTTAATGCTAACCCAGGGTTAAAAGTTATCCAAAGTATAGATTTTTCTTGAGATTATTTAAACCAAAACAGAATGCCAAAACAATATAAACAGAAAATCTCACCGCAAAGTTAAAGAACTCAAATCAAAATTCTTGCTTATCCTGGGTTAGCTTAATCGAGCTTTGAACAAGCTCCGTGTTTAGGCTTGGCTAAATCTATATATTAATCATCAGAAGTAATTTTCCACACCAGCCATGGTGTGCAAAATGTGGCTGCATGTGGCCTGTCTTGCCTTGGTCCCTTCTTGTTTCTTTCCCAATTTGAATAATTTTAATTTTTCCATTTAGACAGAGAATTTTTAAGGAACCTAAACTGACTGCTCCTAGTCTAACTCAAGAAACGATTTGCATGTAATGTTGCAGTGTGTGCACGGGCATTAAGAATGTGTGGGTGAAGCAAGTCATCTGAGATTACTCATCCAGGCTTAAATAATAATAATTATAAAATTGTTAGCAAAAAATTATTAAAATTTAGCAGATCCACTGCTAAATGCACTCAAGAGTGCACTTGAGCCAATTTCATTCTGCTTAAAATAATACTAAAATGAATCTGTTAAAATTTAGCAGATCTACTGCTAGCTGGACTTGGTGGCGCACTTTGTGAGTCTGTGACATTCTCACTTTGCTGTGTCTTTGGTCTTAGAAATGACCGTAGAGAATATCGGCTCTTCGCCCTGGCATTGGCAGTATTGTTTGTCCAAGCCACACCTGCTAAAGGTCTCATAATATGAACTGCTCCTAAACTCGGAGACAATGAACCAGTCACTAATGCACTGACATTTTCACTGGATTTTCTCTTGTCCAGATCTGACGAACTGTCCAAACAATGAACATCACTTGCAGAAGCCTCGACCCTGTTATCTGCAATATCCACCAGGGGAGCCTTGTTACCGGTGTCATCAGTTTGTGGTATTTCTAAACGTATCTCTGAGCTTCTCGGGGGTGATGCTATGACTACTTCTTCAACGTCATCTCCATCTGCTGATGACCTTCTTGTTGACGTAATGGTTCCAGGAACGTTAAGAGATGATCGTGAACCTCGTCTGACATCCTTCAAACTCTCTGCATCTAAAGGTTCTAACAGCGGTCCACTTGAACGCCTCCTGACTTCTTCACTAAAACATTCTGTGACCGTCTGAAGTGGCCCAGCCTCATTTTGAGTATTGGTTACATCATTGTTTGTTGCAACATGAATAGATGCTTTTGAGGAAAGATCACATGACTCTCTGTGTAGTGATCTCGTGGTGGGATCACGTTGCAGAAAATTGTGTATTAACCAGTTTACCCTGTAATGCAAAAAACAAAAGAAACAAAATAAATGAAACATGATTTGCTGTCAGACAGAATGTCAGAGGGCTTTTGTCTTGAAGTTCTTCACGTTTTTTTTGGGCGGGAGGGGGGTGATGCTTATTAGAGATGGTGATTTTATAGACTGAGCTTAAACACGGAGTGATCCTATAAAAGGCAAGGACATGCCATCTTTGAAGCACTTTGTTGGCTTTTTTGTGCAATGGTAAACAGCTGAAATAACGGTCGCATAACATAGAGGTCGTGGAGAAATAGCGTTTTTTTCGTTAACACAATGGAGTCATTGACGTAGAATAACAGAAGGTAAATAATAAAATTACAGTGAAAATAAAACCTATATTAACACTTTAGAAGATGCCTTTGGAAGAACATTCAAATTTTGCCGCTAACTAAAATAACAAAGATGACGCCTGTGTTCAACAAGCTATTTGTTTCCATTTATCTCAACATGCCGAGAACGAAAACAAATCCCATAGGAGGTGATTTTGGTTAGCCTTTGAACAGACTGATTTTGGTGGGACATTTAAAATTATTCAGATTTATGAGCGTTACGATGGTGCAAACTGAACAAAATGCAAATTGAACAACGCTGAGTTATTCTTCAAACTGTTCTATATTCAGAACAAAGAAATCAGAAACAAAAAGTACTATGAAGAAACAAGAGAACTTGAAAATGGCAAAGTGAGATTTCACCTGAATATTGATGTTAGAAAGGAGAAGGAAGACTCATGGCTAAATAAAACAAAAACAAAAATTGCATTCATAAAAGGCTGACTGAATTCTACTGAACAGCAAGAGTACAACAGCAGCCAATGTTCACCTTTATATGGAATCTCTTTTAGATAACTGGCTGACGAATAACCATATTACTGCAGATATAATATATTACCTTCGCAGTCTGCTTGTAACTGGGTTTTTGACGAGTTTTAGTTCCCAAACTTATTTCTCAATCGAAAGAGCAAAGACACTCTGGCATCAAATGAACTAGACACAGCATTTTATAAATTTGAGTGAAAAGCTCAAATTCATGTGATAGACTTTTGCAAGTGGAGGAACAAAATTATGAAGTTGAACTTAAAAAAGTCAATTTTCTTTGTAAACTCTTCTCTTGAAGCTGTCGTTCATTTAATTCAAAAGGCATTGCTTACTTGTAAAATAAACCAGAAAATTACACCCGTCGCTCTCCAGAATTTTAAGGCAACGGGCTAAAACTAGACTTGAGTGAATAAACCTATCAAATGGGAGCATTGGTTGTCTGGTGGGATTTGTGATTGGCAGGCTGAACACCTCAGCCTCATTCTATAGGATGGCTCTGCGTTCAAGGTATCATGGTAGGTGGATTGACAGTGTTTGGAAATCGTGCTCTCTCACTGGCACTTTGAAAGAAAACCCCATCAACCTATACATTTTCTGAAAGCTTAATAGTTATAGAATACAATCATACCTTTGAAATTTTCTAAAAAGTTATTGTCGCAGTGATATTAAAAGAGAATCCAGAAACACTGCTTCTCTTAAACTGGTTTGCTTCCATGCCTGAATTATTTGAGTGGCGCGATTAACATCAGAAATGTTTTCTCACACATCACCCTCAAAAAAGGTGTCGGCGATTTTCCAGATGTGGTTTGGTTTTTTTCTACACGCTCCTAAACTTTGATATTTTCAATGCGGACGTTTCTTTCTACTAAAGAGGCCATAACTTTGAAATGAAAGCGAAATTAAACAAAGCCTGACACCCTTTTTCAAAGGGGGTATCTTGGAACATACCTGCCGATTTTCAGCCAATTCTGTCAGAAGATGCTCGTAAACGAACTTAAAATGTTCATCCTTATATGCAGTTTTATTTGATCAAGAAAAAGACAAAAATCATTCTATGAGATTGGTATGATTAGGTGTCAAAAATCCCCTCCGCACTGACAGATGTCGGTATGGGTCAGTATAGGGTCAGTATAGCACAGCAATGGGTTGTGGCAACTTGAAATAAACAGACATCTACAATTCTAGCGCGGAAACCCATCCAGCATCGTCCGAGAACCGACAAACTCAGTACCAAGTTAAACTGCCATGATTTCTTTTACTTAAAAGATGTCGTCGGCGTGATTGGTATTGTTGCTTAAGTTTAGGCTTCTTCGTTTTCCAGACATTTTTTGAAACCATGCCCCATGAAGCCAAAAAGAGGAAATCTCGAGGTCTACTTCGTCTACATCTATATTTGCGCTTGACTCTCTAGTTGTGGAAGTTTTGGAATCACGTCCGTTCTCCAGCAATTACATGCAACTAGCACTTGTTGTAGTTTGTCCTTCAGCTTCATTGGCGGGACTAGTGTCCTCGAGTACCTTCAACCATTTTTCTTGGCTACAGTGCGACCCACGGTCGCTCAGAGCCAAAGATCTTGTTCAACGCTGAACCTGTGGGTTCCATCAGATTTTTGCCTCTTCAGCTTTTTCAAAGACGAAAATGGGCAAGAAGTTTTCCTGCATTTTCGTCCAGACATGAAGAAAATTTGGCAAGAACGAAAGCTAACTTGCGATGAAACAACCAGATCGAGAACAGTTTGCATGCACAAATAAAATATCACACCATAATCTGCATAATCCATGTGACAACTGGTGGTGACTTTTAATTAGAGGTGTCAACGTACCATAAGAGGTTAATGAGATGCAAAAATAGTTTCTTTTATTTATCTTAAAAAGTAAAGATGCCTTTTTCCCCATTCTTTTTGCAAAATATTTATCTCAGTCTTCCCAATTTGAACAGCCAAAAAAAGATTTTTCGCATTTTTTGTAAAAATCCACCTACCATGATACCTTAACTGGTACACCTTCACTATAAGCATGCTGTAGATCACAATCAGAATGATCCCTTAGCAAGTAAGAAAGATAACTTCCTTCTTTGCTGTTATCTTGTAGCAAGTACTAACTATTTGGGTCTAACAAGATCTTAACAACTGTGACGTTAACATTGTTATTTAAGCTTAAACATGGCCATAAGACAGTATTCCACTGTACTTTAGAGTTTGCCTCAGTACACTTGGCAGGTATGTTTTTCATTTTGCAAGAGTTGTTTCTTACTTCACAGGAGATTCTACCATGACCATATGGCCTGCATCTTGAATAACCTCCAGTGATGAACTGTATATCACCTACAAAATAAAACCAAGATGAGTACCATAAAAAAAATTATGACAGATGAAATAATAGGATATTATTCACATGACTATCGAACATCCCTCTTTGACTGAGCTGGCATTTCTGACTTCAATCAATGTCCAGCATTCCTATGAGTTATCTTAACACATGTACATGTATAAGTCTACAAAACAATTAAAGATGATAATTACATTTACAGAAACCAACAGCTGTGAGGTTAGGGGAGATGAAAATAATTTCACAGCAGAAATTGAAAATCAGTACCATAGTACATAATGTTAACTGCACTGAAAGCAACAGAGAAGATCAGTAAAGATAGAACAAAGATCTAAATAATGAAGTCCTTTTTTATTATTTTTGTCACTGACCTCCTGCATCCACTGTTCTTCTTCGAGAGTTACAAATTTATCCTGAGCTCCATAAATTAACAATGCAGGAACCATCAGCTCCTGATGGTAACTTTCATCTCCTTCTTCCCACACCTGGAAAAGAC
>Ga0126338_10002863_pt1 | contig 11994 bp, 5 predicted proteins | sample OrbCmetagenome_2_FD_92529 | JGI IMG/M metagenome (GOLD analysis project Ga0126338, IMG submission 92529) | Coral microbial communities from Petempiche,Puerto Morelos, Mexico - Orbicella C C metagenome | ecosystem: Host-associated > Invertebrates > Cnidaria > Coral | place: Petempiche,Puerto... | reverse complement strand
TGATACCGTGCAATCAGTCGACCTTATCGCCTGAAGAAGACTAGCAGTAAGCAGTCGAAACGTCGCGATCTACATCTCAAGTGACTACATCGTGAGACAAACGATAATACGCTTTATTATTGATGCCAATTATTGACATTAATGTTGCGAACATTTTAATTTGTTAAATCCAGAACCCAAGAACCATTCAATATTCCCTACAGTGTCCTTTTAATGTGTGTTTTATTTCTTGTACCATCTTATGATTTTTGTGTGATGAAGGGGGAGGGGGAGACCTGGTCACACACTAATGAAGCCTAAAAGCATCTATTAGTAATATTTATTGTATTGCTCCACAATACATGCATATCCTTGTTTGACACCCCTTACCCCTCCTGTAGCCCTGTGGGAATTCCACTTTATTGTTTATATTCTTTCCTTTGAAAGCTTTGGCCTTTGAGACACCTTCCCATAAGAGTTTCCAATCAATTTATTTTATTAAGAAATAGAAAACATGCATTGTGTTTCTATTGAGTTTTGGTATATTAATGATAATCTACTAATGTTCTATCGCAAATGCCCCTCTCTGATTGGCTATGCTACTCACTATCTATTCTGTGATAGACAGGGAGTAGCGTAGTAGTGTGCCCTTGTTAACAAAATGACAGCCACTTCTTAACGTTTTCAAAGTGTCTGTACTGTGAAGAGGATTTAGATAAAGTTTTGGACAACTAGTAGATTTATACTAAAACAATAATGAATAAGTGAATAACCTAATTATTAGGTTATTCACTTTCGATTTCTATGCGTTATAGCTACTTGGGCTGTGCTGTCGTGAACTACCTCGCAACAAAAATCTTGAGTTCATGATCTAATTGTTTAATAGAAACATGATTTTAAACCAATCAGCGTGCATATTTTATTTGGGCTATTTTCTTAAGAAGCATAAAGTGCTGGCTAGTCATAAAAAAGAAGCACAATTTGATTTGTTTTCTTCATGTCTTTTAATTCAATTTTAATAAGTTCTTTATCAGCAACACTTATTTAAGACTAAATTAATTTGAGTGACAAGAAAAGCTATCATGACACATCATGATACCCTTATAGGCCTACCTTTCTAATATGAGCTGTATTTCTGTGGGAAAAGGGTTGCCTACTCCTAGGCGTTCATGTTCAATTGATTGCGGAGACATATCCAAGACCAACGGTCCGGAGTACACCTTTCCCCTTGGACCACTTGACCCGAAACAATCAACTGCGGCAAAATATTAAGGCCTAGGTACTAAACAAGGGCAAGCTAGTGCAAGGGTATACCGGACTACTCTCGTATGGGATAAGGATCATGGATTAATTCTAGGTCAGATACGAGGTACTTGTATACATTTTTTTCTGCTTTCTAGAATTTACCTTTTTTGGCATCATTTTCAGGGATGATAATATTACATAGGCCAAACACATGACCCCAGTGCACATAAAACAATGTGGGGTGTCCCCCTCTCCAAGTACAGTCACGTGCATTAACTTGAGGCTGCTCTTACATACCTTCTGGTGATGAATGTCATTAATTATTCCCATCAAAGCAGCCAGTAAACAGAAACCAAGGCAAGCAAAGAGGATCATGGAAGAATATTTGTAAAAAATCTGTGTACATATAAAAAGATTCAGGAATGTAACAAAATGCAGCATGTGTAGTGACTGATTTTAAGTTACACATATAAGCCACGGGGGTCTCTATAAATCATTCACCAACATAGCATGAAGGGCCCACTAGCTGTAAGGTGGGAGCCATTTACCTAAAATCATAGGCCTGCAATGCGTGCAAGGACCTATAAAGTTGAACAGCTTTGCATATATTGTGGTATTGGTAGCAGATGATGATAATTTTGAGATTTTCCCAAGTATACTAACTCTTACTAAAAAAATAAGCTTAATTTGCACTTTTAATTAATTAATTAATTTATCAATTAATTACTTACCAATGATGGAATTGCAGACCAAACCTTCTCAAACTCATTAATAATTCATCAAGTTTAAACAAAGGAAATCATGACCGTGACGGTGTTTGGATATCTGATCTTAATTAGCATAGATTTTTACAATTTTATTTCTCCATTTTCTCCTTAGTTTTAGTTTTGATTGAGAAGATTTATCAAACACTCAAGACAGTGTTTGGCCACATTTCCAAACACCTCAAAGTTTGTCAAAAATACTCCGCTACGCATCGTATTTTCAACTCTCTTCTTGGTGTTTGGAAATGTGGTCAAACACAGTCTAAACCATCTTTCATGTTGATATATTACATCAAAAATTGCATCACACAATTTTCATGGGCGAGACCCTCTCAAAATTACGTACATATTGCTTTTCAAAGAAAAAATAAAAGACATTTTGAGATGGGCCTCAAGTTATTGTGACGGGTGCATTAATTGTACAAGATCAACACGACATGACACTGGTTGCCACATTGTCACATCACCCCTGCCCAGCTTGTATTAAGTACAAATGACTACCTTCATGGTGTCCTCATACGAGAGCATACATGTATGTTTTATTAGTGTGCATAAAAAAAAATGAGAAACCTTAGCCATTACTCAAAAATTGTTCAGAGATCTATATAAATTAATTTCACATACATTTGCACCAAAAATATTGTCCAGTTGACATCAAACATCTACAGTGTAACTTACAAAATTACCTTGATGACTGGTTTTGTCAGGGTATTCCCATTAGTTTTGCTTTTTTGTTCAAATTCTTTATCTGTAAATTGATAAAATAAGAAAAATGTCAAAACTTTTTTGTAAGACTCAGACCCAGACAGAGAGAGGCACTGAGAATGTAGTCATCTTCTCGCCCAAACACACAACAGAAACCTCCTGGCTAGGCTCAAATTTGGATCTGGATCTCAATCTGGAGTTTGCCACACAAACCCCATACTAATTAAGGTCCTTTAACTTTCCTACATTTCTCCTCTAAAATGAAAGTTATTTTGAATCCAAATATGAACATGATGTTTAATTTGAGTACTATTTAAAATACACCAGAAAAGTCATAACTGTCATTTACATATATTACACCATTTACAGTCAGAGTTAGGTACTGATGAAAAGAGAAACATGAATGACCTAAAAAATTCTGGCCCCATTTTGTACGAATACAAAAAATCCAAAAAATATATCAAACTCCCCCCTTCTTCCCCCAAAAAATTACTAAGTAAACTTAAAAGAAAAAAACATGAGATATGTCAACAAAACACTGGGTCAAAGTATTTATGACCCCAGAAAGTACAGCTCATGTAAAAACCACTGACTGCAGGTGACAAAAAAAATAGTTCCTTATTAGACTCTGTCCCATCAGTGCATCATGTAGTTATCAAAAAAATTATTTACTTTCAAGAAAACCCTATGTTTCAAATTATACCTACCAGAAGAAATATCACCTGGATTGTCTAAGCCTGAAAAACGATAATTTTTATTTGTTAGGATATTGCTGGTTTGAAGCTAATCCTGAGGGATTTAATTGACACAGGTTTAAGATAGCCATGGTGAATATACAAACAAAAGAAGCTAAATAAAACTATCTTTTATACATGTACATAAATATGTCATCTGGCCTCATGGCTATGATTTCGTGAAAATCAAGAATTGACAACTTACTATCTCTTCCCTTTGAACTGTTCTGAAGTTTTGCTAGTTACAGTAATAATGTCTCTCCAACTGCACATGCAGCAGAAAACACTGCACAGCATTTTTCATTGTGTTGCTTGTCAAAGAATTTAACAACTTATGTTATCAGCAACACCAATCCAAACACAGATTGGAGCTGTACATAGTAGAAGCCATGTCTCAGACACTGCTCTTAAGTGGTAAAAAAATTGCAGTTGTCCGAAGAAACACATCTGAAAGCTTAGAGTCACAAAAACAACACCTTACAAGACTGTGAATCATTGCTATTCTGTAATGCTGCTGCCACTGTTGTCTTTATTGTCTTATAGCGGGTAGCTAGACCATTTGATTACTGGGAAGTGAGAGGAGCCAGTTCCACCCCTCCTCCATCCCCGCCATTTCCATTTCACCACGCCCACGACAAAAGAGAAATCTTGCGAGTAAACGGCAACCGGAGCTCATATTAGGTTTTGTGATGCACAAAAGAATTCCTGTACTTACCATACAAGTGTTTGGGTTTATCGTCAAACATCGAAGTATTATGATTTAAAATCGGACTTTTGGAATGAATCGATTGCTCGCCAGTTTCCAGGTTATTATTGCTATCGTTGAAGTCATCGTTCACTTGTCGACTTGGTCGTTTTACTGTTCGAGTGGAGCTTGATGACCGTCTCTCCATTTCTGTCGATTCCCTTTTGTCAGGTGTACTTGTCAAAAGACTATTTCTTGCTCTATTTGTTTTTCTTGTAGTATCTACATCCTCTAAACTGTCTAACAGGTGTGAAAAGTAACAAAGTGAGCTATTGTTAAGTCTAACTATAGACACATCAAGCTTAAAACTAGTATTTTAGGTTAGAAAGTACGAAAATTATTCCTGTAATCCACGTCCCCCTTTTTGTTTGACCTAAAAAACATTAAGCAACAAACATCACTCGTATTATTAATTAATCTCCAAAGACAAGCTTATCTTAATCGGATGAAGCCGGACTCTCAGATTTAGATTTTCATTTACTGACCCTTGAGATTGCACTTAATAAGCTTGATTTTAAGATATGTTCTGGTAATGAAACAGAAAACATGTTGCAGAGTGGAAAACCTTGCCTTTTAAATTGCATAAAATGCATTCAATTTTGTCATCATTCATAAGTTTATGTAAACATCAAGATAGTTTGAGCTATTTCTAACTGTCAAAATTCAAATTGCCAGTTGACTGAAAATTGAAACGTCCGTTAACTCCTTACCTATCATTACTGACAGATTCACATCCTTATCCATGGTTTTGGTTGAACGACGTGATCGCCGGGCGCTCATGGCTTGTGAATGTTACAAACTTCGCTTAGAATCGAGAGCAGGACGTTGTAGAGTAAAGACAAATGTTGAAACCAAAAATTTACATCAGCTCGTGTGTTCATTCAACGCGCGAAATTCCGAGCCTCGCTTCAAAGTAACGAAGTTTTCCCCAAGGGTGGGGCAGGTATGCACGCTTTCAGGCGGTGATAACAAAACCTTTGTTATTTTAAACTACGTATCGTGAAATAAAAAATCCCATTAGATCTAATTTGACACGATTGTTGTCAGAATGAGAGAGAATAATAGAAGAATTGAAATGAACTCAACACAGGGACAAAATAAGGACTAAGAATTTCTGTTGGAGGCTTGGAGTCCATTAACAACTTCCAAAGCCAGTTCGTTTCATTTCAGTTAAGCCGGTACGTCGGTGAACATATTGAACACTTGGCTATTTTTCAACTTTGATAAAGTGTAAATTTTTCGTCCTGACGAGCTTGTGGTGCAAGCGTCCGCTCTTCGTCAAAGCAAAGTGAAATCTGACGAAGGGGACTCATGCGGCGCGAAACATCGGCATTTATGAACTTCAAATTGATAAATAGCCATCCGTTTAATTTCGAATTGCCAGTCTCTTCAAATTGATCTTTCTTTCTTATAGCCAACGCTCTTGCCTTGGCATAGAAGTATTTCCCTCACAGTGTAATAAAACCAGACAGCGGGCCATATTTTATCGAAAAGCCCTGCAGGGGCAGGGCAGTAACTAGTAATGATCAAGTTCAACCAGTATGAGGGTTACATATGAAACTCCGATTTGTTCACTTTCGGAAGAGTTTCTTCAAAGCGGCAATAGCTGGCAGTGACTGAATATTAGAGAGAGAGGGACAAATTTTATCGAAAGGCGAGGTAAAATGGGTGAGCGATTTTTGTATTTGGGAGTGATATATTAATAATAATTTTTTTTACGGGATTCATGGCTGTCATTTCGAGAAGACGGCATGCCAATTGCATGGGGACCGGCTTGAGTATAGTGAGAAAGCCAGGGTAACTTTTTCATGTGATAACTTAGATTTTATTTTCTCCCAAGAGAGCACGGTAACCAATCCTGCAATCTGATTGGTTCTTAACGCTGTCCGGATTTTCCTATCTCTGACCACGGTCACGGTAACGGCGGGAAACAGCGCGGGTAAAATTGTCGTGTTGGTCAATTTTCGTGAGTGAACTAGCGGTTAATGGTCAACCTTTGCCCTTTTCACACCTCCATCGACGATTAATCAACGCAAGTTTATCTCTATTCGCTTTTAAATGGCAAGGAAAGTCACTGTAAGTAAATTGAGTTTGTTTGGTTGTTTGTAACTCGTCGCTGTAATGGCGCGTAATCCTGTGTTTCTCAAAAAAAAAAAAGTCAGTTGCAGTCGAGTTTACCTTTCTGATCATTGCTGTATTTAAGAGAGTTTATGTGGAATACACTTAACGAATTTCCTCGCTTTCTGCTACTCAATTTACGGTAGAAAAGTCTGATTTCGAGGGATTCGCGACGACTGATTATAAAGAAATTGTTTTTGTAGTAGTGCTTAGTACAACTTCCGAAACTTATTTCACACCGGAAAAACAATTCTGGAGAACTTAACTGGTCAACTAGATGCAACTAACATAAAGTAGATCGAAATAGATCTATTCTTTAATACATCTTTCTGTGCTAGTAGATCTGAGTTACTCGCTCGTTCGCTCGCTAGATTTTTACGATTATTTGTACTGCGCGTAAGCCAATTCAATGACAAAGTTGAGTAAACAAACCCACTTGTAAGCCAATTTACCGCAGGAAAAAAAATGTTATTTGCCGGCTTAGAGTCGGTCCGTATACTGGTGGTGAAAAACTGTGACCTCGGGCTGGAAAATGCTGCCCTCGGCTTGCGGTCTCGGGCAGACCTCGGTCACAGTTTTTCACTATACGGACCTTCCAGCAAGGCGGGAGCGAAACGATTTGTTCGAAAGCAAAAAATCGATGTTCGTCCAGTTAAGTGCAAGTTTAGAGATAGCTAACAGTGGGTGTACTACGACAAGAATTACACTCCCCCGTGTTCTAAAATAGAAAAATCATAAGCCAACATAGTGGGCGTGCAATCTAAGAACTTAGAAGAGATTAGCAGTGATCGAGGGCGTGCGAGGTTCAATTAACATGTTACTGACGCTCGCACATACACCGCCCACATATCCGCAATAAAAACCATTTCAGATGATTTTATTGTTCATTTTTCTCGAGGTTGGAAATTGTTGCTTTGTAGCTTATACACGGAAGATATGTGTTGCAATATGTTTTAAACTTCTGTTTTGTTTGCCTGCCAATCATTTATTTTTTTTGTTATCAAGGAACACATTCTTTGTCGATGGTGGCAGATGCTCGGTTTCGAAAGATATTTGCAATTTTTCTTCTCTTTTAATTTTTTTTTTTTTTTTTCATGAATACTAAATCGGATTTTAGACGGATGCCATAGTTTTTAATTTTTCCATTTTTTTAATGCGGACGATCGGGAAAAACTTGGTGTAGAAAACGGTAAAACAGGAAGTTTTCTCTACATTTTTTTTCTGCCGAGAAATTCCATTTCTTTTTTCCCTGTTCATTTTTCTTGTGCCGCATGTAAATTGTTATCTCTTGTTTGCCAGCAGACTGACTTATGGATTAATTTCTTGTTTAGCGAACCACTTATTTGCATTCAGCATTTAGGGAAATAATTTTTTCGAGGCAAAAACTTTCACTGCGGTCGCAAGGCAATAATAGCATTCACAGAAAATTCTAAGTTATGTTATTTGTCAATAATCTAGCTGAAAATCCAAATACGATGGAAAAACCCGAAGAATCTCAATTTATGTTTTTGGCAGCTGTGCACCATTTGAAGACCACGCTCCATTTTGCGTGGGCGTTTGAAAAAGCCCTTTGAGTCTCTGTCGGAAATCTTCGGAAATAATCGGAAGCTCTCGTGAGCGAGCCTTTCTTTTGCAAAGGCTTTTTCTGTGCAGGAAATTTACAGATTTAGATCGAGGAAGCCAGGTGAATTTGTCCAGGTTAACGGGAGCTAAATATAGAAAGTTATTTTTAGCTTTGTCGCCGACCAATCAATACGGTTCACCGAATTATTATCTTTCGGCCAATTCATCTTCATAACACGATGTGTACAAGATGGCTACTGCTGGTAATAACTGGGTGAAATTAAACGTCGGTGGAACTTACTTCTTAACGACAAAACAAACGCTCTGTAGACATCCAAACTCCTTCTTGCATCGGCTCTGCGCAGAAGATCCAGATTTACCGTCGGACAAGGTAAGAAAACGCTTGAATTCATTCGAAGTTTTGTCGAATGTTCAACCCAGCTAACCCACTGGACGTTTTGACATTTCAGGACGAGAACGGTGCTTATATGATAGATCGGGATCCTCGCTATTTTGGACCTGTTTTAAACTATTTACGGCATGGCAAACTCATAATCGATAAAGACCTCCTCGAAGAAGGTAAGTTCGTTCAATTTTCACGTGTTGTAACGCCGATTTTAAGCTGTTTCCTTCACAGATGACTTCGCCCAGGTATTTTGCTATGTAAACATTCAGGTTGGAGCGTTTGGCGTTGGAAATTGCCGTTATGAATACCATGTATTTCCTAGTTTGATACCAGTTTCTTTGCTGCAAGCAGGGAATTCTGTTCAAAGTAATATATATTTTTCCCTTTGTAAGAGATTCGTGTGTTTCATGCCTGCCGAACTTTTACACTCCATGCTGAACGCTGAGAACAAAATCCGGTTCTAGAAGCAGTTTTATACTTTTCATATGACCTCAAGCAGGGCTCCGGTGTATGTCGTTGCATCTAGGACTCATAGCAAAGGAATGAAGCACATAAACACATTGACCTGTAGCCTTTACACTTCTCTGGGGCACAGTTTCTAGCAATGCACACCGCCATGACAGTTTTGAACTATCGGAAGATATCAAACGTTTGACAGAAGCCTCGAAAAGAGCATATACCCCCAATATTACCCACTAGATATTCTGTAAACATAAAGCAGGCGTAATCATCGATTTCTGATATATTTTGCCAATTTTTAGTTTGGAATATTCACCAGGGTAGCTTAATTTTAAGATGCTGAGCTGCGTTGTGAGCAAGCTTAGCTCATGTGATGGTATATGGTGAAGGTCTTGTGTTGCAACAAGTAAAATATTTTTTCATGTGACACGCATCACCAACTGGCTAGCAAACTCTGTGTGAAGTTAAAAATTAAAGGTTTTTTTAAAGAAGTTTATTTCTGAATAAAAAGAGCAATCTATCAAAGCTGAGATAATTTGACTACAAAACCAGATGCCAACATACAAGTTTTTCAAATACACACATATGGGTGTTGATTATATTATTATAATAGTAATGATGTTATGGATAGTCAGGCCTCATTGACTCTAACATCATTGTCTGTGAATGGTTTAAGAAGGAAAGCAACAGCATTCTTGTTTTAAGCAAAAGAGCTGTCTGTTTATGCGACCATGTGCAGTGACTTGTCTTTTGAGCCAGCAGTCACATATGGACAGCAGTTTAGCTTCGTGCTAACATGGATCATATTCATATATTCTCCAAGTAACCTGGAACTAGCTTGCATCTGATGCTAGACGTACAGGGTGGAAGAATCTACTGTAGAACATTTCAAGGAAAAATCTCTGGGTTAATATATTTTTTAAATTATCAGTTGAGTTAATATCAAGACACCTAATTAAAGAAGGGATTTTACACTTAAAAATAGTTTGACTCATTTATTTGGGCCAACAGACCACATGTCAAAGGCAAGGTTTCTGACAGTGCATGGGTGCGGGACTGCACAATTTGGTCAAACCAGCACAATAATTATAAACAGCACAATTCCTAAAACTCTGCAAAATCCTCCAAAATACTGAAATATTTGCTCAAAATTTTATTTAAAACACTACTAATCCATGTGATTTCCAAGATTTCCAGACACTGTTTATACTACTTCAGGCTGATTACCTACAGAAACAGTGGAGAAGAACATTCCCCTCCTGCTTGTTGATTGGTTATAGAAGCAAAAAGGCATTTTTTCCATAACTCACACCACCTTGGGCACTAGTCAAATCTAATTTCTAAATCCTGTTTTTCATTGATGGATTGCAATGATTGTGTCACAAATATTAAATGAATCGCAATTATTGTTAAAAAGTATTGCATGGCTTTGTAATAGGTTTGCAAATTTCATTTTGCGTACCCTGTGAGATAGAGATTCCCTTCTATTTCTGCTCTGTGAGAGATGAGAGTGAACCTGTGCTCGTAACTGCTCTATTTACGATCATGCATGCATGCATGCACAAAGTATGTCAGCATGTCATAGCTGTTATGCTTTGTCATGTGAAACGTTACAGGCAATCAATTTTTTTGCTATTTTGGTTCAATTATGGCGACTTTCTTGAATTCTGACTTTTCCACTAATTTTATTGTTAGAAAAACTATGGTCATATATTTTGTTAAGTTCTATGAACATAGTGCAAACAACAGCAAATGCTTTCTTCTCTCTAATGAAGGTGAACAGAAGCTGCTGCAAATTTAGCAAAACTGAAAACAGTTCAGTTTACAAAACATTTTTGAAGATATTTATCATAATAACTAAAGCCCCGGCCAAACGATTGCAACATGTCAACGCAACATGTCGCAACATTGTTGGGCGCAGGATGTTACGTGTGTTTGGGTGCCGTGTTGTGATGTGTTGCGACGTGTTGGGTGTTGTTGGCTCAAATTTGACCATTTTCAAATTTGAGCCAACAACACCCAACATGTCACAACACATCGCAACACGATGGCCAAATGCACGCAACATGTTACTCCCAACAATGTTGCGATACGTTGCATTGACATGTTGCGATCGTTTGGTCGGGGCTTAAGATCTGGAAAGTTTTAGAAAGTTAGGAGTACCTGTAATAAATCTGACCAAACTTGAAAAATCCTGGCTGATACTCCATATTTCCAAGATTGATTGAATTAAGTGAAAGTGGGAAGCCTATAATAATTATAGGCTTCCTACTTTCACTTAATTATTGGTAATGTACATTTATATGTATATGTATATTTAGTAGTTCGTATAGTGTGATCGTCCGGGTGAGTGTAGTTCTGAAAAGAGCTGTTGTTATATGTATATTTATTGTATATTTATTGCCGGTAGTAGAATTCTACTATTATACTAATGCAAATGTTGCAATCTGAATAACTGAGCTATCGCACGCTGTTAGCCATCAGCATGCAGTCGCTAAGGGTTGTCTACATAATGGTGACTCTTCTTGCTTTTCTGTGTGTTCCAGAGGAAAATTTAGAAATTTTGCTGGTTAATTGAATTCCGTGAAACCCTTAAGAAAGGAAATTGACTGTAGCATGACTTTTAAACCTCAAAAATTTCCAGTGTACTGATTAGTACAAGTGAACAACTGCATTTTGAAACAAGAATTCAATCCGTGCAGAATTTTGGTAAAGAACTTTAGTGCTACATTTAACATGTAGAGAAATAATTGGAAGGAAATTTAGTCTGTAAGTATTCTATTCAAACAATTAGATTATGAGCTAGAGATTTCTATGAGGTGATAGAAACCTCAAGCTCATAATCTACATGTAATCTTGTGAAGTAACAGGGCAGGAAAAAAACCAGGTCGGATTTCCAAGGGGAAGTAAATTTTGCTCTTGGGCAAGTGAAAATAGAAGTTCAGCGGCCTGGTGGGCAAGTGAAATTAGCCTCAGGAGTCTTGCGAGTCTGAATAAAATGTCAGCTTGATAAATGATGATTTCCAGTCAGAAGTTAGTTAACCATTAGGTTGAAAGCATGGATTAGTTAGGAATCCAAGCATTCTAAATTTTCGCATAAGTTGTCCTCTGATTTCCTTACTGGCCACCACGTAGGCAAGTAATATTTAAGTGGGGACAAGTGAAAACTGCATTTTACTGGCCCACTGGGCAAGTGGATTTCAATTTCTTTTCCCTGCCCTGTAGACAGTAGTAGTGTTCTGTGATACTTGTATTGGTTAGGACATCAACCCTCAG
>Ga0126338_10002860_pt1 | contig 11996 bp, 5 predicted proteins | sample OrbCmetagenome_2_FD_92529 | JGI IMG/M metagenome (GOLD analysis project Ga0126338, IMG submission 92529) | Coral microbial communities from Petempiche,Puerto Morelos, Mexico - Orbicella C C metagenome | ecosystem: Host-associated > Invertebrates > Cnidaria > Coral | place: Petempiche,Puerto... | reverse complement strand
ATTACAAAATTCCAATAATCGTTTTTAAGTATGTGTTAAATTTTTAGCATGCATAGTCACGGTGGTTGACTCCAGTTTGCGCATATGAACGAGGCGGGTAAGTACGAGTTGTAAAAGAATATGCTGATAAACTATGAGGGTGTTAGAACGGTTTCCGCTGAACATTCGAGCAATAGAGGCAAAATTGATAAAGTTACTAAGAAAACCTCGTAGCATGGTAACAATTTAAGCACAGTTAAGAAGAACTTATCAAGAATATAGCTTTCCAGCTGACCCCATGAGAGAAAATCGAATTTAAAGTTTTCCATATTTCTACTGAAACGAACGTTTCACATCAGTTTAAAACGAAATACCACACGCTTTTTAAGCATTCATACGAGGTTTGACATCAACTTTCTCGAGGGTGGTTGAGAATTTAACCACGGGATCTCTTAGAGAACTGAGTTAAAGTGAAATGTTTCAAATAGTGTTTAAAAATCTAAATCTAAAAATCTACGTGGCACGTAGATTTTTAGTAAATAATTTTTGCACCTATTGGACTAATTGCCCGAACTTTTAGCAGAATCACTCTTAAAATTTCAAAGATTGTAATATACAATTATAATTGAACAGTATTGAACTTTACAAAATGTTGACAATTTTAGAATTATTTTACATTCAGTTACACTGATGAAACGATTTCTTCCAAAATTGCTCAATAAGAGACTTTTCTAGAAACACCGGACCTTGTGAAATTTGAACATGCCGTCTGCTGCTCTTTGCCCCTGTAGCTAAAGCAGTTTTACACTCATTTCTCCCACAGCTTGGAAGACCCCTCAGAATGCGTAAGTGACTGGGGATGTTTCTTTCAAGGCTTTACTTTACAGGTAAGTCTTTAATCATAAGATTAACCCTTTGAATGCCAAGGTCAGCCTATGAAGTAGTTTGCTCTACTGTTTTTATATTATCCTTCCTGAAAAACTGAAAAGAGTACCTTACAGCCTTGCCGTCAGGTTCTTTAAATTGTCATTATGTCCAGCTTGTATGTGTTCTTACGTATATGTTATGAAGAAAAGTCAGAAATTGCAGATAATGCTATTTGCCACACTAAGCACTAATCCTGTTAGTGAAGTTAGAAAATTAATGGCTGAGGAATTGCTTGTCATGTTAATTAATCATCCAGTGCAACTGGGACAAACCCGTAGGCGTAACTTTTCAGACAAGTGTTTGAAATCTCTTGATTGTAACCAGAATGACGAACCTTCACTTTCCTCAGTTAACGTGTTATAAGAGGATATAGAAAAAAATGTTTTAAACGATATTGAAGCTGCCTAATCAGTTTCATTGCAATTACTTTCTACGACAATGCAGTCTACAGAAGAGGTCACTCACAAAAATCATGCAAGAGACTCATTTGTTGTCCCAAAATGACCCCAGGTAAATAGCCGAGGTACTGGATATTTTCATTGTTAGTAATTAACTTATCCCAAGATCGCGAGGTTATAATCATGAGATGGTTAATTAAATTTTCGTTCTTTCAAGTCGATTCGCAAGTGGAAGTTATTCTTTTTTAATGAATGTGTGTTTGATCGAATAGGAAGTGGCTGGGTATTTCTAACAGGCGCTGCACTTAGATTCTCTAATCCAGTCCTGGTGATTTTACCGTTCCCACAAGTACCTAAATGTCGTCCAATCGAAAAGAAAGAAAACCTGCGCGAAAAAGGATCGATTTAGTAATACATGCACTTTATGGTATATTGAATTTGTCGGCTTACACGTATGAAAATGTCACTACAAAAATAGGAATTTCCACAAAGAAATATTCTATTCGCTCAATTTGCCTTAAGGACCCATCATGAATTTATGTTTTGAATCGGTGCTAAGAAAAATCTCATAAAGCATCCGTCAAAACAGTCTAATGGGACCGGCTAACGTTGTCAAGGCAACGAAGGGCCGCAGGCGAAATGGTTGGGGCTGTGAATTTCTTATCTCTTAAATTTTTCCTATAAATTAGAAAAGTGACATCTTGTCGTGATCTGAGGACATGGAATTAAAACGTTTATGGTTAAACTGAAAACGAATCGCCATTTCCGTGTACACCTTAAATAACATTTGGATTGCATTTGTCAATTTCATTTATTTTCAAGAAGAAAAATTTCCACCACATTCTTCAGTTGCAGCTTGTGCAGATCAGTTTTCAATGAATGGCATACGAAAATGAATTAGGTAACGGAAAGAATGACCTTTCAATTTGATGTAAATATGATATCATAATTAAAGATGTACGGCGTTTAAATATTAAGACAATAAGAACACCGACAACTGGTCAGCCTCCGGACAATACGTCTTATCCTAACAAAAACATGTTCTACCCAACCAAAACTTTTTAACGCAAGAAACATTTACTGCAACAAAATTACGCATCATTTTTTCCACGCGTCAATACTGAGTACTACTTAGCATTATTACTAACTGATTAGCAGAAATACTTGCTAATTAGCATTACTTAGCATTTCTGCATGCTGCAGAAACATGAGAGTAATAAAATGCTTCCTTTGTTTTTTCGTTAATTGGAAACAGGTATTCATTTATTTTTGTAATTTATATCAGATGCACTTGTGCCTAACAATTATCCACCGGGGCAAATACTTAACCCGTGCACGCTTCACAGGCGCGGTGAATTAGTTTGTCCACGGGTTCTATCCGGCTTGTAAAGTTCCCACAAAAAAACAGCAGTCAAAACCCACTTAAGCATTTGCATGGCTAATTATCGTGTTATTATTGTTCGATCAAACCGAAAGGTAAACCGCTACCTTCAAATTGTTTACATGTGTATGAAAAAAAACATGAAATATACCCGCTATAAGACCAAAACGAATCATCTTATAAATCACCGTGGATGCGTTTTAGAAGGCATGGACACTTCTAGAACATGACCTCACTTATGACGAGGGCATTTCACTCTGAAATTAGGGATTGTACACCGCTTGGGTGTTGCAGATTTAGCCCGACATTTATTCTGCCTTTGCTTTCTCCTTTTAATTCCAAACATATGACAGAAAAGTTATTCCAAACGTTAGTCAAATGAAAGTGAAATCTTTAGTGAAGTCTCTAATAATTTTAGAAGGTGTCGATAATGGAACAAAAGTTTTTAACAGGAAGTCTATAACCTGAAGGCACAACAAAAGAACTCCTTGTTTATCAATAAGGCTTTACGATGAAGGATGATGGAAATACTAACAATTATGAAACTGCTAGTGATTAATTTCCATATATACGTAAAATGATCATCCTAGCTCTCTCTACAATACCTAGTTGTCGTCAGAGTTTGAGCAAAACTGCTAAATCCCTAAGCAAACAAATGAATACGTAAATTAACTTGTATTCAATGCGTAACTACACTGTACGCTTCCTCAAATTATTTCTGCAGTTGGCAAGTGAAGTATAAACAGTTGTTGTGTACAATAACACTTCTTTATAGAATCATTCTGAAGAGGGGCTTAAAAGGAGAAGGAGCTAGAAAGGCCTTACGGACTAAGCTGGTTTGGCTGATGAATTAACGAAAGCTAAAAGCAAAGCTGATAATCGTCAGGTTACACAGGTTTATTCGCTAGCTATAACATTACTTTTGCGCAGTATTAAGCCATCTACACAGAATTACCATTAGTAATAGGTAACTACATTGAGTTGCATTGGTTGGATGATCCATTATATTGCATATTGAACTTTGACAAATTGAATTTTGCATGTGTATATACATGCAGTAAAAGCAAATTTAGACGAGTGGTATGATGTAGGTTGAAGTTCGGAAATTCATATACCGTTACAGGAAATACCTGCTGTTTTAGTGATACAACAATTATCCGCTCGCTGCGATGTGCCAGCACTGAGGTTGAAAGCAATTAAGCGATTTTCAAATTGTCATCGACATTGATTTTGAGGAATGACCATTCATGATTGTTATTCCTTCTTCGTCGGTGACAGCTCTTGGAATTTTCCGAGCTTGTCATATCTGCTTCCATCTACTTCTCACAAATCTCTTTTTGTGTTTTCTCTCAGTTCCGAGGTCAACGCCGGGAAAAAGACAAAATGATAATCTCGTTTTCCGTTTTGAATATGACGGTTGATTTTCAGAAGTCGTCTCATGCCTTTATCAGCGATTACTTAGACCTTTCTTCAAGTGTTTTACAAACGTCAATACTCCCAAAAAACGTGTAATCCGAATGATAACACTTATAAAAGGACTGTTCAACTATTAGCCGAAAGCAAATATACGAGCCCCTTCTCATATACATTTACTACTTAGTTGCATTCTTTTAACGTTGACATGTTATCATGATTGCCTTTTTTCTGTACAGTGTGCACAGTTGTTGGTCGTTAAGGTAAGAACTGCCAATGATGTGCATTTTTATTTGCAAATTGATGGCAATGAGTTTCTTGGTAATATGTGGAGGACTATCTGATCTGACCAAGAGATAACAGAAACTTCAAAATACCATCTAACGATCCCACTGTTTAATTCTATTTTTTAAAAAGTAATTTTTCAACACCTTTACCTACAGTTTGAAGGTCTCTGCCATTTTTGTGAATAAATTTACTCAAACAAGGTGTTATTATATGGCGTCATGTTGAAAGTGGTGTACACTGTAGTACAAGCTTGTACATGTACTAACTGATCAAGGACAGCTGATTATTGCTGGATACAACTGTTCCACTATAAGGGATAATTTGCAGTTTACATACTGGGTGTATCTTTTGGATAGGTCCTTGACGTCGAAAGTAAACGAAAACTCGTATTGCGGCTGTGACGTTTTTTTTTCTAACAAGCCTTTTATATTAATAATAGAGTCATCATTTTATTCTTGCGGTATCCTCTGCTTTGTAAACAGAAAACCTAGCTCTCGTAAAGCTACAAAGTTAGATGAGCCAGCCACACACACCTCTAAAATCAACGCCCTTGTTAGTTGAGACAATGCCCATCTAAAGAGAAGAAATGGAACCGGCGTGCCATGTTTTATGGGGCGTGTTTGTACCGAGCAGAGTGGAATACTGTAAGGGAATTCTTTCTGCTCTAAGGCTGACGGTGCTATTGAAGGTTCTAGCTCTAATTAAAATTCTCCAGACGAGTCAGTCGTCGAACAATCTAGATAGTCGACTCTGTTCCATTTCAACCGGATCCGTTTAACTGTTGACAGTAAATTGTACTGAGAGGCCAGATGCAAGTGCATACTCTACCCAACAAAATGCCCATTGTCCGTTTGCCTATACATGGCATACATGTCTGAGCAAGAACACCTTAAAGAATTAGATGTTGTTACAATATATTGTTTTACTAATTGGAAACGCTACCAGTTTGGGGTTCATGATTGATTAATGTTCCCCAGACCAGGATATACAAAGATACATTATTATAATGCAAGTTATGTACGTAGAGGAACGATTTGCTAACTGTAGACTAAACCATGTGAAAATCTAATCTAGATACGTTGTTGTCGATTTGAACATATGATTTACCTCGAAGGCACTGGAAAAAGTGACTTTATGTTTAAGGAAGACAAAAAGCAATTCAGTCTAAGAAAAAGCTGAAAACGAAGCCAGCTAAACAAGATTTAGCGAGTAGGCTGTTGATAAACTGATAATTTCCATCCGTCGCAGCAACTTAATCTAATCTTCACATGGAATCGAACTGATTAGAAATAGGACCAGTGAGGGCTGGTTTCTGTGGAAAGCCAGTCTTAGGTTGACAAAGGAAAGTCAGACATGTTTGCCTCTAGGTCGCTTGCTACATGGTCAAATCTTGTTGTTGTCATAAAAAATACCGATTATTCTTATTTCCAGAAAGTTAAAATGCATTTTAGTCGTCTACAATGTCTTAAAAATTTTGAAACAAAACTACTGACAATGTGAAAATCAAATCATTTGTAAGTCACATCTGGAATAGAATTTGAAACAGAAATGAAGAAGCAGTAGCGAAGTGTGTGGAGCTGTAATTATACACTTAAGTATGGTATCATTGGGTTGCCAATCTTCTTGGTAATTTTGAAGATAGAATCGTTCCGGCTTTCTGTGGGGAAATCAAACTAATTATTTTATCCTAACTGAATAGAATTAAATTTTGATGATTTTGGCGATGGTTGGCAATTGCATTATAAGGTAAAACACTTAAAAACAAATCATTGTACGAGTTAAAGCATAAACAACCACCAGGGAGCTATCACAAGACTGATTTAACAAATTGCAAACTCCGTGAAGTAGCTTTGTTATTCAGTTGTTCGACTTTCAATACAGCGATGACTCACAAAATAGCCTTATCATACGTCGAAAAGAAATGTCAATGATTCCCTACACGTCTTGATTTTAACTTAGCGACTGAAAGGGCGAGCATGTGTCTTTGGATAACCAAAACTGTTATAGGTAAGTGATGATAGTAGTAAAACTTGAAATTCTTCATGAGATGAGAAAAAAAAAAAACATACAGGTATGAATTAGGTCGCGAAAGAAACACAAGCAGATATATGAAATTGACAACAGAGAACCCACACCACTTAATAAACTAAGTTAATTAACGTCTTGTTGATGATGTTTGTATTTTTTTTTTATGAGTAACACTGTCAAGAGATCATGTTTGTCTCTGTTGATTTAATAGAACTGAGATGAGACGGATGCACCAAATGAAGAAGATTAACCTTGATGCATGTGTAATTCCGGGATTTTACACTGTACTCCCACTCTAGAATGTTCTTAAGTCCGTTTAAATTGGTAAAGGCCTATCAAATGGCGCCGAAAGGAAATACACTGATAAGAATCTGGGATGGCTACACCAAATGGAAAAGCATAACTTTGTTGCATATTTATATTCTAGAATATTCTATATTTCTTTTCACTTATAAGGGTCAAACTGAAGAAGGATACATCGGTGAAGTTCAGTTTAGCTGAAATCTGAACATGTGAAGTTTCTGACACATGTTATAAAGTAAATTAAAAAAAGGCAGAGAAAGTAGTCCCTAAAATGATAATAAGACATTGAAGTGCATTTAAACATTGAAGAAATCAAGATACTATATTCTTGAATATCAATCGAATAGTGCCCTCGAATTACTATGCCACAAATTGGAGCCAACCTGTCTGGTTGAAAGGAAACATCTTCTCCTACACAAGGAAGTATAAACTGTACGCTTTACTACAACATATTTTCCATGCAATTGAACTAAAACATATCTGAGTCAACTGAACTAAAGAATATCTAGGTAAAGGGTGTTAAAGATAAATCATAAAGCAACTTGGTTGTTTTTCCGGAATGTTCTACCATGCATTTCTGATGTCAGTAATTAGACAATGATAATAATACCCCTTTCATCTTCTAACAGTTTTCCTTCTTTTGAATACACTTTGGTCAAAAGGTTAGCCTGAAATCCTTTTAGTCTTGACCGCACGCACGAATAGCACTTTAATCAGTGGCATTCTTTCATTCAATATAACCAACAACAAATGCACGAGAGTTTGCATATCACTTGATCATTACTGTGCATTTTAACTGCTATAAAAAATTTCCATGTGCAATTATTCTGTACACTAGGGATCACGAAATGCTAAAAAAAATGGAAATGCTAATAAAGTATATAATATGATTGAGTAAAAATCCTATCCTATCCTCCTATCCTATATCTCTTTATGCCATGAAGCACATAAGCCTTTGATTGAGTAAAAATATTAACAACTAATTTGGGCAATAGTCGATAACTTTGAAACCCTTTGGAATCAATCTTACGACCTTCAGTTTCTAGAAGAATACTTTTCTGTAGCCCATACCATGCTCCACAAATATGGTAAGCGTTTCCGTAATTTTTGGGGCGTCTTTAATTTCTATTTTATTTTAGTTTTCTGTATGTTTTATTTTTATTTTTATTTTTTTATTCCACTCGCTCTCATTGGATATGATACGATCATTATTACATTTTTAAATATTTCCTCCTGTTTTAAAAAGCAGGAGGAAGACCGATCTAGTGGCAACAAGAGAGAAGACGAATGTCTGAAGATATTATCGCACATGATTTAAGTGGCCAAATAAGCTGTGAAGTCCTTCTTATTCTCTCTTTTCAAAACAACATTTCGAATGTGACTCTTTCTTCTCATTTTGCGCGCGTGCTCAATTTGCAAAACAGATGAATGCGAGAGCGCAGATTTGCATTCGGTCAATTAGGTATTTAAAACATAGTAAACGTGATGGAAAGTGTCATCCATTTTCAGTATAGTAACACGTCAACTTTGACAACACAGTGTCTACTCAGTAATACACTAGCAAAGCAAATATCTTGAACTTCATTTTTAGTAGTTTTTCTCGTTTTTGAGTAAGAAATAAGAGCAATTACTGTTCTCAATATTCTTTAAGCATTGAGTAACGTTTAGGATTAACAGTCGTTACCTTCTATTCTCCGATGTTGTAAGCCTGCGTCAAAGGTTTTCTCTCCAGAATGGAAACACACCTCAGCCTTGAACGTCTTAGCTTATCTCTCATTAGCTTCCATTAACTTGTTAAAGGCTCTGTGCTCTTTACCACTATGAAGGGGAAAATAGTTTCCACCAAGCAGATCAACTTCCAAGTCGCTGTTATCATTAAACAAAATTTGCCACCTTCTAAGTTTATTCATACTAGTCACACAAAAATGACCGTCGCTAGATCGTATGTATGAAATGTTTCGAAATATTACTCTTGAGGAAATTAATGTTTTTGTTTATCTGGTTTAGAAAATCTCGCCAAAGTGACAAAAAGCTTTTTATTCAGTCCACCTGTCCCTCGGGATCATGAAATATATTCACGCCATGCAGGACACGATTCTCTTGCTTCATCTGAATCCCTCGAGATAAGGATTCGCTCTCGAAAAACATATACATCTTATTAGAATTTTTGTGTCAGGTATCACTGTATATATTTAATTTGCTAGTTGTGTCGTATCTTGACGAGCCCGTTGGGCGATTCAAAATACAAACAACGAGTTAAAATGTACAGAGTAGTTAGGTTGAAAGCGGACCTAAGCCAATATGGCGACGAATTTACTCGATCGCGAGCTAGTATCGCTAGTTAGCGAACACGTGGAAAACGCCCGCACTGCGGGCTACCAATCTTCAAGAGTTAAGCCTTGCGGTATTCAAGTTTCCACCCACATGGTGACCATCATCAGTTTAGGGTCAGTTTTTATGAGATCAAAATTTGGGTGGGTTTTCGAGGTAGCTGACAGAGCTCCCTTCAAAGTTAGCGATAGCTTTAAGAATCGCATTCCTTAGTCGTTATAGAATAACCACCACTTCAAGAACTGGTAGTTTTAATTAATGCTGCAATTTACGGCTATGACAGCTTGTTTAATTTATTCCAGTAACATTTTATATAACCAGTAATACCACTCTAAAATTCAGCGCTCACAGCTTAAATTGAAAGAATACATAAAGTGACAACCCGGTACAAATTGTGTTACATCCAATATTATTTTACATTATGACTATCTTTTAAGATAATAACATGTTTCAATTCTATCTGTTTCATTGATCTCGTGGTCTTCACATTCAACTAACGGTTTTAACACTCCTCTAAGTATTTCTAAACATATATTTGATAATTATATAGCTTAATTCGATACCATTCAGCATTCCATGATCTATCATAAAAAGATCGTACATTTACTGACTAATGTCAAGTAACTTTAGTTAGTGAAAGGGGGTGTGTAGCACTTGCTTTGATTAGACACGTTGCTGGAAAAAAGATCGTACTTAGTGTAAAGCTAAGCCGTACTGCTTGTTTCTGAACATTATTTCAGCATGGATCTTCAATACTTACCTGCACAGGAACGGACGATAATTTAAATATATATTAAATAACGAAATCAATCTCAACTACATAACTAAGAGAAATTCTTATTAAAGTAGTCCAGTAGAACTTAAAATTTAACAACTGAAAAACTAAACGTTTAACTTAAAATTGAATAAATGTTTTTCCAAGATTACCAACTGTGGACTGGCCCCACACCTCCAAGGATTCCACGTATTTTTATCAAGTCGACTTCTTTTCATTAGTTAAGGAAAAGTTCTATTCTGTTCACAGACCAGCTTGGATACATAAAACAGAATGACTCCAAGTAACTTTACCAAATTTACTAGCGTCTTTAATGTCCAGCTTGTTATGATGACAACAGGTGTGAGTTTATTTGGTGTTTTAATAATAATGATAATAATAATAATAATAAAAATAATAATAATATTTTTTTCAATAGTCGCGCATTGAAACTGGGTGTGCGAGTATAAAGAATGAAAAGTCCACAAATTCTTTCAAGTACGTTTTTGTTCTCTACACAAAAGCGAATTTTTCTAAAAAAAAACGATTGCCGCTTTGTTAACAAAATTACAAAAAGCCCTTGACGGTACTGTGTTCGCGTTATTCCATTTAATGAAATGTCATGTACTGTGGTTCATCCACGCGGTTCAGGTCTTCCTCAAGCAGATTATTCTTTCTTGTTTTGTATGTAACCACTGTGCTGCTTGTGCACTTGTGCTGCACTGTGTCTTTAATTTAAGACGCTCTCGTCTCACTCTTGCTTTGTTCCGACGCTTGAGTCTCATTCCGGCTTTGCTGTAAACACAGACCCTTGGTAAAACCAATTTCGTCAATAGCAATATCTCCTCGATAGTTCTGACTTCTAACGGCCTCCACCATCAACTAAATGGTAAAATAAAGACAATAACAACGAACATAAAAGATAAGTTGGCAAATGAGGAGTGCGGCTAAGAAACTCCTCAGTACCGTTGTTAAAGTCAATTTCGTCGGTCGCAGTTCTCTGATACATGGGGTAAGGTGCACATTAGCAAATAGATGAATCCAGAATATGTTATTAAGGCCCTCACTAATAAGTTACGTTTGTATATTAAGTCTGTGACCAGGCCAAGGGATAATAAAAATAACTCAGGACAACACAGAGAATAAATAAAGGTTATATATCTATTTACCACAGAAGTAAATAACACCTATACTTTAAACTGCAGATTAAAGGTGAAATCCTTCAACCCAGATCTTAAAAACCATTTCTACACACCATTATATGATCATAGGACACCCACTGCAAGTTCTATAACATGGCAAAAATTGCCAGGTTTCTTGTCAATCACAATATAACTAGCCTTTGATAATTAAGGCGAAATCCGATGGGAAATCGGGCAATTTCAGTTTTTAGTGGACAGAAACCTTGCACCAATATAATTTTAAGTATTTTACAATCCTTCGTTTTGCATTTACTAAAAGCTAACGATATAAATAGTTCCCTGAAATATCACCAAAACAATTTCTCATGAGAAAATTTCAAAGTTCAGAGAAATTGTGCAAACATTTCATCATCAGTTTCATTTCACCATTAATTTCAAGTGTTAAAAATAAACTTCAAAATTTTGTTCTTGGTACTTGGTGTTGTCAGAAATGATTTCTTGTAATTTAAAGTAGTCGCACTGAAGTTTGCAATACGATGAAATAATCTGTTACAAAGTTTTTGTCCACTTGTTTTACGAAATTCTGGTAGATTCCTTCTTAATTGATATGTCATGAAATTGTGATTACTTTATACTGGCTGTTTCCCTTGATGTTGATTTCAGCCTCTTGCCAGTCTGCTCCCTGATCTCCACTCTTGAGCCATAGCAGAGCAGGCAGAAGTCCTCTACCAAGCTCTTGTTTGTAAACAGACAGGCTGCCGATACCTGTGCCTGACATGTGGTACGCAAAGAAAAAACAGCGGTCCGCGCCAGAACCGTAGATTTTTAAGATGGCTTTGTCTCCCGGTCTGCGAGGGGATGAAGCCTCAATGAAAGCATATTTCCCTGGTGAAACGAAAATTGACCAAAAACTGTAATATATTAAAATAATGGCGTTGGCATAGCTGGATTTTCTAGCGCTTGATACTGGTTTGTAGGTATTTTGCTTCGAGATCGGATTGGCTAATTGCATTATATGCTCGGATCTAGGATAACTGGCCATGGTGACCGAT
>Ga0126338_10002859_pt1 | contig 11996 bp, 10 predicted proteins | sample OrbCmetagenome_2_FD_92529 | JGI IMG/M metagenome (GOLD analysis project Ga0126338, IMG submission 92529) | Coral microbial communities from Petempiche,Puerto Morelos, Mexico - Orbicella C C metagenome | ecosystem: Host-associated > Invertebrates > Cnidaria > Coral | place: Petempiche,Puerto... | reverse complement strand
TCCTAACTGTACGTCTTGCTACTGTGAAGAAACAAACCCATTCTGGGTGAGAGGAATTCGCTGCGAATAGTTATGATCACAGATTGAAAGCAACGGCATGACAGGATTGGAAAGTCACTGAGTGAGGTTGGCACTAAAACACGCTCAGCATTGGTTATCCCCAATAAAATCAGAAAACAGTACATTGTGTGCTTAATATTTCACCCTAGCAATTGATTGAAAGTTAATCTAGTGTTTTCCGTCTGCACTCTGTTAATCAATCATTTAGTCAAATACAGTGCATACGACTATTGAATTAGTTAATTAACCAATCATTTAATCCCATTGTAGGTTTTAGTCAGTCATGTGCCTACAGTCCATCGCCTATTCATAAACAATTCATCCTAAAACTATTTGTTTTTCAAGAAATAAATCACATCTCTTATCATTCTGTTATCAGTTAATGCTCGCATCCTTTTGGTCGGTACGCTGCTATTTTCGATATTTGCATCGTCGTCATTATCATGATCAACAACAACAACAACTACAATACCAAGAACATCAGGGGAAATTTTCCCTACGCTTTGAATACAATTTGAAAAGCAGGTATTTCATGAGCAACGATACAAAATATCATAGGTCATGATGTGTTTGACATAAGCTTTTGATAGATAAATGAATGAAATTAATGAAATGAGCCAGTAAAGTGTCGTGGAAACGGCGTGGAGCACAGATCAGGCAGCATCGAGACCACAGGCCAACTGGACATAACATCGTCAACTGACTTGACACCTAAAACATCAACAGTTTATCTACGTATTATACCGTTTAGAAAGCTAGAAAAGTCCTCTTGCCACTACAGACAACCCGATATCATAGTGCTGTACGACCATGTCACCCTTGAAATGTTACAACCTTCAAATATACTTACAAGGATAATATCGCTCTAAGATATTATTTTTGAGTTAGGGCGCTAAACAGAATGCGTTCGGTTGTTGGAGTTGAGTACCCCAAACAACATAATTCTAACCTAAAGCAAAAGACTATGTTCTATGATAGCCTTTGCCTAAAACGAGACATCGACCTTTATCGCAAAACATCCGTGGAAGCCTTAAGTCTGGTCTAAATGAACGATCGAAAAGAGTAACAAGTCATTTACAGTACTCCCATAAGGATATACCAAGGGAGGGAGCCCCTTAACTTTTCAGGAGGTTAAATTCCCGCGTGTGACCATCATCTAATCTAATCGATATGGTGTAACAAAAAGGCTCCGAAAAAGCTGCCCTCACTATCCATGAAATAGTGCACAGTGTATGGAATATGAACGGAGATGGTGTCATTTTCCTGAAGTAAGAATACCCCGCCATGATACTTGGTGTTGTACTTCCTTTCGGCACTAATAACGCTCCCTGAACTTTCCATGACCTTTTCATGATTGATGTAGGTGTTGTGACCCATCTGTATGGTGGTGCCATCATAGTAATACATTTGGCTGTAAATGTAGTAATAGCCCTTTCTCTTCACCTCAATGTGCCCGGTTGGTGAGTGGTACAAGATGCTGCCCTCCCTGTGCTTCAATGCCCAGTTTGTAATGCGGTGGAAGCCTGCTGACGAATATTTGCACTTGATTAGTGATTAGTTTCCGAATCATGCACGTTTTTACTCGACCAGAAAGACTAAGTCATTTCAAGGATGCCATAAAAAAAAAAAGCAAATTACTTGGGTTTTGAATTTTTTGTCCATCGCCAACAAGGTGGATGCTCTCACTCATCTAGATGGCAATAAAAAAATATATTAGTTAAAAGTTAAGACCTTGTAATTATACAGTGTGAATGAATGAATGATCGTCACCGTTATAAATTCAATGTCTTTTACCATCTATGCCCGGCAATTTCCGACTGCTCGTAGCTCGAACGCCATTACGAAAAGGGAACACCAATTCCAAAGGCAGTGGGTTCGAATCCTTCTTTACAAGGCCAAATATCTTTTCCTTACCCTTCTGGGTTTCATATCTGAGCCCTATCTGAGATCAGATCCAAGGCTAACCGTCTTTACAATAGTAACGCTTTTCGCTGATTTCTTGTAAAATTATGCGCTAATTCCTTACCACTACACTTGTACAAAAGTCAGCCGGTAGATTACTCACCGACGCTCCGGGCGGCCCAGGAGGTCCTATTAAAAAAAACAAAACAAAAACAAAACAAACAAGATAAGAGCTTTCAGTGCCATGACTGCTGTCCTGTCTTTGCCTATTTTGTCTTGTGCTAATGTTCCCGCTCTGTACTGTACATTCATTTATAAAATATGAATAAGTTCCCCAACCTGAAAATGATACTTTGTTACCTTCCAGTGCCAATTGCTCTCTGACAATGTTCGCATGCCTCGGGGAGGCACAAACTGTTCGTGCTAATTTCAAACTAAACTTCGCAACTTTTCGTAAATCACGTCTTCAAGGGGTTTTCTTTTTCTAACTAAAATCCGGCGGTTTTCAAACCTTATTTTCTGTTTAGTAAGTTTTTAGCTTTTACGAACAATTGATTCCATGCAGAATCTTAGTTAACAGTTTTTGAATCCTCATATTGCACGAAGGGGGACACTTTCCCACATCCCCCTTGGTAGGCTTGCGAACGAAGAAATTTCAGGTGCAATAGGGTTAATATAAGCGCAAGTTCCTACCTATGTCGCCTTTGGTTCCCATGTCTCCCTTGACGCCAGGGGGGCCCTGAGAGCCATTTTTACCGCCTACTCCCTCGGGACCTGAGGGCCCTGTGTCTCCTGGAATACAAACATAAAAAAGAGAGTCATGACATAATACTTAAGTATTACTTGGTTTGATTCTAGCGTGAAGAACGTGTAGTGAAGTAAATGCCACGTCAGGGGGACTCCAACCAGGATTGTAAAACTGAGTTAAAGTGAGTGACTTTACGTTATTTATTAGGAATGGCAGTTTTCCTGCTTTTATAATGACTTTCAAGAGTAGTAGTATGTTCACTTTGGTGTCTCATGATTTCTTAGCTCTGTATTTTTTGCTCATAAACTTCCTTGTTCATGTTAAACTAAACAAAGTAAGCGAGATGTATTTTCAGCCTAAAATTTTGACAATCTACAGCCAAAACCAATCGGCATCGTAACAGGCTCACATGAAAAGATTATTTTTTTTCCTTCGGTTTCGCGTTAATTTTCGAGAGTTTTGAGACTGTTTGCTTTCAATTTCTGAAACGTGACGTTCAGTCACATGACCACCTTATAACCTTATGTGGAAAGCTCACCTTTTGTTCCTTTGGGTCCCTGTATTCCTGGAGGGCCCACAGAGCCTATTTCGCCTTTTTCGCCTTTTTCGCCTTTTTCGCCGGGAGGGCCTGGATCTCCATTGTGCCCTGAGGAAAAGGTGCCAGTTGGTGATTAACCATAAAGCACCATTATCACCAGAAATGTGTTTCTTTTTGCACTGTGGTTTGCTAATTCTCTGCCAATCACTGAACAAACCACAGCATACGCACTACGTTAAGCAAGCCAAAAAGGCTAAACAGATACAATCTTAAATTCTTATAGACTGGCAAACTACATGATATGTTTGATAAATTCAGAATTGAACTTTACCTATCTAGCCCGAGGAAGTATGGCAAGGAAAAAAATGGCGAGAATTCAAGCCTCATTACCTTACAAAACACAAACTAACCTCGTTTACCTTTTTTACCTCGCCGACCTACGAAAAAAGAAATAGAAACGGGTTAGAAAATTACATGAATAAAATATGTTTGCTGAATATCGATTATCAAGGACGCCTTGTGCCACCGAATCTCATCAAAACCTCGGTGGCGTAAACGTAGATTATTGGGAAACATGTGTTTCACTGTTGGTATATAAATGGGTACCGGCGAACTTAATGCTCGGGGAGGGGGGAGGGGATAACCCTGCGATGAACTAGCATCCCATCCAAGGGGGAGTAGAAATACTCCTAGTCGCTTCACGCTACAGAAACCGGCCTGATAAGCTCCAGCCTGATGACTTGTGGAAGGGAATTTCAGCATTATTGCACGCCAGAGCTACAATTTCTTATTTTTCAAATAACATCGCTAGTTACACTAGTCGCTCGTTGTGCTCACACATAATGTTATGTGCGTTTGTATCCGGGGCGAATAAGCATATCGAGTTTGCGTTCATCAACTTCATTAAAAAATCTTCCCTTTCGAAGATGCACGTGCTAAAGATAGTTCCGACATGTCTCGGTGAAATTTTCATTTCCTGCTTAAGCGCATTGCATAGCTGTACTAGCGACAACTTAAAGAGCCGGACAGTTTATCGAAGTTTCCGACTTCCACACGATCCACGTTCGTGACGTCACCACAATATACGGTCATATCACGTGACCCACAACAGATTGACGTCATTGTGAATAGAGTGCTTTCACATGACGTCACGGCAGCCATATTGGTGTCCGAAAACAATGAAACGGCGGCCATGTTGCCGTCCCTAGCCAAGCCTGTGGGAGTTGAACTCTTTTCTTATGTAAACACTTTCTTTTGATTCAATAATTTGCATGGCTGCTAGCCACGTGAGTGAAGATGCTCTATATAGACTAATTTCGATATATTAAAATTCAGCCTAAAACAATAGACCCCAGTACGAGGCTCTGGGGAATAACTACAGAGTTTGTGGGGTTTTTTCCCCAGAGCCTCGTGCTGAGGTCTATTGTGTTAGGCTGAATTTTAATATATCGAAATTGGTCTATTAAGCAATGATGAACATTGGAAATGTATATTCCCAGGAGCCCATGACCTGATATTCCCAGTATTTAAAAAAAAAGTCTATCGTGAAAGAAACCTTATAGCGACAAAGTTTGTGCATGTGTGAGCTGAAAAACTCAGTTTAAAACTCCTTGAAATACTATTTGTAGACTACGAGTATTCCCTCTTTCGCTTAACCCGTCGAGTGAGACCGTAAATAAACCGCGACGAAAAAATGGCCGCGCGAAATCCTGGGAACGAGAAGCGCTTCTCACCGCCAGGATTTCGCGAGCCATTTTTTTCTCGCGGTTTTCTTTCGTGTCACGCAGAACGGACTAAGCGAAAGACAGACTACCCGTATTCTTGACTATTTGAAGAGGAGACATGTAAATGCGTTGTCAACGTACACACACACGAGCCCGCGCGCTATATTACTAGCAGAGTTAATAATCAGCCAAGCAGTACGTCATGTACCTGAATTTCCTTTCGGCCCTGGAGGGCCCGGTTCTCCTTTAGGGCCTGCAAGGAAAATGAAAAATTATGAAAATTATGTACAAGATTAGAGATTGTCAGAGTGCTAGAAATTGAATTTACGGTTCTTACGGTGAAGTACTTGAATTCCAATTTTTCCGTTGTTAATTTCTCAAGAAATGTTGCAAAGGTCTTAGGAAAATTTAGCATTTACTTTTCTTTTCTTATCCAACCTAAACTGCACAAAAACAAGATTACAAAAACAAGACCTTTCAAGCGGATAAACTGCTGAAAAACAAACTGTTTTGGATAATTCAAACGTAATAACCTGCCTGTCAACACTCATATCCAGCTCCTTTGACACACTGAGTAGCTTGCAAAGGTAAAGTAATGTAAGCAATATTTTCTGGCACTGTGCAAACAGCCGGAAATCAAACATTGCCAGTTTTTCGTTGAACAGACGTTTAAAATTTTGATGCTTACTTGACCAGCCCAAGGACAGCATTTTGAATCCTAATTCTGTCATGAATACATTTATGTAAGTTTAAACCAGTTAAAACTTAATTTATTCATCTCTGGGATTGAATGGCGGCTGATAACATGATCGAGTGGTTGCAAGGAGAGGTTCCTTTTGTCTTCACTGAGTAGAAAGAGAAGGAAATTTCTCTCTCACAGGGTATCCCTTTGGTCAGAAACACTCTGTTTAGCATGCATATGATATGGTAGTTGCCTCTCATTTTTAAAACATTTGCATTTTGATTCATTCAAAATGAAAGAATTCTAATCGTGATGAAAGACAAAACTTAACTAGTTCGAGCGTTAAGCACTAGAAGCACTGCAGTGTGGCATTCGTTCCGCGAATCCTTATATTCCAAGAGTCCTTTGTCCATGAGTCATTGTTTTGAAGGTCACTCGCCGGTCACGCAATCAGCACGTGTTTATCATTTGGTCGTTTTGGATGAGAAACTTTGGAGTAAAAGCAGAATAGTGCGTTTAATTTCTACAATCAGATCGGAAACGCTATTAAATTCTTGCAGACTGTAAAAAAATGCAATTGAACAAGAATGCTGGAAGTTTTGATGATCGGTTGAATCTCGATCTCGGCAAACCAGAGATCGAATGACAAATCATATATTCTATGCAAATCTTAAAACTTGTTAATTCGATTTCAATACGCATTAGATATCAAATATCATGACATTCTCCTCCTTTTGTTCCTAAGCTGTTCCTATTGAGGTCAAATACTCAAGCATTTTTCACATCAGGAAGCTATAGCTGTCATCAAGTATTTAAAATTGGAACTTTCTTCTGTATTGTTCGAACGTTTATCACGCACTTTCCCAGCCAGACACCTTTTCCGCTGGAACTGTGGGTTTCGCACGTCAACAAATTACTTGTATCTAGTTGCATCTATTAATTTACGCCAAACTCTTATACCGGTGAGATTCTAAGCTACAGAAGAATAATTTGGAACTGATGTGGCCAAAACAATCGTTACCGAGAAACAAAAGTACGCAAAAGTAAACATCTTAAGTTGAGTTATGTCAGCGACAACGTTATTATTGCCTCGACTAAAGGTCACGAATTATACTGACACCGAAATAGCAGAAACGTTTTGAGCTATTGTGTTGTATTGTAGTTGTTTCCACAATCGCTTGGAGTCCAGTTTCAAGATACCGAGTGACGAATGAATGTTTATTTTTTCGGTTCTTGTAAAAACTGATCAGTTTACAAATTCACGACTCATGGGCACCAACACGGAAGTAAACAAACTCAAAAGACCAAAGTGCATTCATTAAAATCTTTCTTTGCCCTGTAGAGATAATTGTATTCTTTCACTCGCAGACAAGTTGTATTTCACCCTACTCCTGACCTGTTCTACGCGGATCTTTTTGGATGTAAACCAATTGTTTTAAAATTTGTGTCTTTGGAATCTCTTAACCGTGTCCTGTCAATTGAGTGTTATTCTTGGCACCAATAAGATTACCTTGTAAACAGGGGCAGTAGCCTTCAAACTGTCTTTTGTTCCTCCCTTGAGGAAGATCGGATAAAGCGAGCTGCGAAAAAGAAGCAAACAACAATCCTCCATTGTTCCTACTTCCTAATGAATGCATCGGTTCTTAGAACATTGATAAGCAAATTGACGCAATATTTGAATACGCAATTAAGCTTAACTCCTCTGCTTAGTTTGCACCGTCAAAACAGCTAACCTTGTTTTTCAGACGGCCAGATTTTTCCTCCAAAACGCCATCAGTTTCACCCACAGATTCCTCATCCGTCTTCTGAGCTGTGAAGCTGTTTTCCAACTTGTCAACGCGCGCGGCCAGCTTGTCTGCGACAGTTTCTAGTGTTTGAATTCTTGCAAACTGCGACACCACGAGACGATGCAGATTTACTACTAAAACCGTCACGATTATGATGTACAATGCAGCCGTTAGAATCGCAAAGTTGGTAAAAGTGCGACGCGCACATGTTTTCCTCCGTTGGTCCATCGGTTAAGTGTGTTTTACGAGGAAACTCTTAGTCCCAAACTCATGCTTTTGTTTTGATAGCCGGCCTCCGCAGTCCGGCGCAAAGCACTGTCTTCAAATTTTCCACGCTTCATTGAGATTTCATAGACTTTTCTCGGAAAACAAGGCCATCTTTGCGCATGTGCCTAGCTGATTGACAGCCAGAGAAAAATTGAAAGTTTTAGGTATACTGCAAGTACAGCGCTGCGAAATCGGAAAGCAAGGAAACGATTTGAATCACTCAATGTCACGACAATTGTTCATTTTTGAGAATGCAGTTCTAAATTTGGTTCTGCGAGAAAACGGTGTCTAAGGGGACTAGGTAATGTCCCTGAAACTGCAGCTCCGTCCTTGAGTGAGAAAATCTGACGTCGCTGTGCCGGAGTGTATTAATTCCCCTTACCAACTCCCATCAGGATCGAGCCTATGACTGGGACCCTCCATATGGTTGACTCCAAGGGTTAGCGATGATGGGCGATGCAGGCTCCGGATCGTGGGCTCCTACTCCCATAATTTTTTTTAAGGTTAGTTCTGAGAACTTGGTACTACAACAATATATCTTCCCCGCATCGCTGTTTTTTTTGTTTTTGTTTTTGTTTTTTAATAATTTTCGATCCTAGGGCCACTAGTCACACTGTCGAAGGTTTCCTTGGCTTATAGCTCCCAGGAGCGTTGCTGCTTCTCCTCCCGGGGGGGAATACTAGTCAGCCTCAGGGCACACCTCAGTATTCTGTAAGGTTTCCCCTAACTGCATGAAGACAGGCACGATAGTTGTGAAGTCCCGAGGAGGACCTCCCATATGAAAAGGCCGGTAATGCTAAGGGGTATAAAATAAAGGGTTTTGGTCTCCACGAAACGCCACGTCAAAGTTTCTTTTAAGGTGCACTTGAAGAAATAGTATTAAAAAGGGCTCTTATGTCCATTTTTAGGCTCGATTTTCGCCGGTCCCTCGACTCAGGTTTACTAGTTTGAGTGATATCTTTTACGGCTCAAATACAGCTCGAGCAAGGCCCAGATTGGTATCCTTTAGGGGTTTAAGTCAAATTTTCAGACGAACACTCCCGACATTTTCATATGGGTGTCCCACCGGGTGGGTAATGTCTTGCCCAAAAACACGACACAAAAACCCTGGCCAGGGCTAGCCAACGCCGCCCCGCCGGATCCACCCCGCCGGATCTCTTCGCTTGCCAGTTCACGCGTGTGACTCCAAGGTGAGCCTGCACGCAGGCTAAGCCAGGGTTCGAACCCGAGCCGCTTAATCGCGTTGTGTTTTTGAAAGAGCTCTAGTCAGCCACATGTTTGGTTTTGTGTACATGCGAGAGTTCGGCCATTATATTTTATTCGGAGCTTGTCAAAACGAAGGAAATCACTATAAAACTACTAACGATAATTACTTATTTTCAAAAACGCAACTTACAGTATAGCAGAAAGATTGCGCTTCACCCTGTAATATCAAGAATTTCGATAGCAACGAAAATGGCGCAGGCTGACCAGAGTCCTTTAAGTCTGCAAAAACCAACCAGCAAGCTCATTCAGATTCTAGAAAAGAAACCTGTCTAAATCAGACACCAGTTGAATTTGACTCACATTTCATCACTAAAGACTTTAATTAACCATATTTTGACTTAATTTTTTACAGTGCACTGGTATATTATATGAACTTCGCTGATATTGGCTACATGTGTACTGAGAGGTCTGCACTGGATCCAGGCCTCCAGCAGTGTTAGGTATGTCAGTGCATTTCTCGTAAGCGTTGTAGCAGCAGTGCAATATTATTTACAGCATATTATTGTGATGAAAGGAGATCCATGATCTCCGTTTTTACTTGATGAAACTATTATAATTGCACGTGGCTTATTAACTTACTTAAAGACAAAGAATGGCGCTAATGACTCAAAAAGCTTCCTCTACCTAAGCTGACCGATCAAAACCAATTAAACTGACAATAAACAAATGAGCGTAAATCACAACAGAAGTACTCTTCCACCCCCCCTCCCCACCCCCAATTTTTTTTCAATTCGACCCGCAGCAATTCATGATGATCATTTTGCTCTAGGGAGCTCCATGTTGCGCCTGACTGGTTATCACGGCTCAGTTGTGACTTTCGCGCGAGTAACGACCAATAGCCCTTTTCACGGTTAGTTTTTCTCATTTGCATTACAATGTAATCTAACGTCGATGCGAGGCAGTTTTGGGTTAAAACTGCAAAATAGCCCGAAATTGCCTCACATCCACGTTAGATTACATTGCAATGCAAATGAGAAAGCTAACCGTGAAAAGGGCTATTGGAGCCCACCTCATTATTATCTCTAAGGTCATTAGGAACGAGGCTGGAATCTTGGTAGTGTACGTCATCAGAATGGAATTTTTCGGATCAAATTAAACCGCGCGAAGGGAGACGGCTATTTATCACGCTAAATTAAGGAAAAATGACAGACTGCACATTTTGTTAATGAGGTCGGACAAATCTTTGTCATTCAAAATCAATGCAGACAAATTGCTCCGGCTTTAAATGACTAACAGCTTTCATTTACAAATCACCCCTGTATGTCCAGTAGGCCACTTCCGAGTTGCCTTCTGCCTCTGTTTCAAAACGAGTCTTCGTGTGAAACCATTCATATGGAAATGTGTGCCGCCTACAGGTTCATTTTCATGAAAATCAAACTCATTTTTATATGAGAGATTTCTGGGGCGAATACGTACAGGATTTTCGGGTGCGTTCCTTTCGGGTGATCTGGATCAGGATCAGTGATCCAAGATCACTCAAATCATAGCGCATCAAAGGAACCGATGAATCCATGACCAGAGTGGATTCATCGGTTCCTTTGATGCACCATGATCCGAGTGACCTTGGATCACTGATCCTGATCCAGATCACCCTCAAAGAAACGCACTCTTAGGAAAGGGGGTTCGAGATGCGGACCGCCCAAGGCGTTCCCCCGTAGGAAGATTCAGGGGCATGCAACCCCGGAAAATTTTTAAAATCTTGAGCTCCTCGAAAATTGGTTTTCCGGCAGTCTGAAGCCAAGTTAAGTCATTAGTTTTACATTAGGGGGGTTGCCGAGCCCCCCCCGAATCCCCTTAGATCCACCCCAGGGTTATGCACTTAGACTCGTTTTAAAACAGAGGTGGAACTAGTACAAGGTAACTCAGAAATGGCCTGTTAATCATCAGTCGGGTGAATCAAAAATGCACCAAAGAAGCTTTTCAAGCTGTCCATATTGTAGCGACTCGTGTACGGAACACGAACAGAGATGGTGTCGTTAACTCGAAGCATAAACACTCCGCCATGATACTTAGTGTTATACTTTTTCTTTTTGCTAATCACGCTTGATAAGCTCTCCATGACCTTTTTGTTGTTGATGTAAGTGTTATGAGCCATCTGATGTGTTTCGCCGTCGTAATAATACATTTGGCTGTATATGAAATAATATCCTTGTCTTTTGATTTCCACGGTGCCTGTGGACTCATGGTACAAGATACTGCCTACCCTGTGACTCATTTTCCAGTTGGTGATGAGGTGGTGATCTGAAAGACAACCAGACATGAATCGATTTTAACTGACACAAAGAAAGTTTAACAACTAGGTAAATTAAACTCTTGTTCGTTCCTTAATTGAAAATAAAACACAAACAGCCGTGATAAACATTGTACACCAACGCAGTTTTATACTAAACTTGACATTTCGTATGCTGGGCAACGTAAGCGTTGCAATTTTTGAACAACTATTCATATCGTTCTTATTAGTGGTCTGGAACCTAGACTGAGAAAAATCATAGATGAATTAAAATAGAAACCATGGCTATGGAAAGACTATGGGATACGCTAAAAGTGTTCTCTCTCGGTCGACGTCCATAGTTAGTTTCAAAAAACTGGTGGCATTGATGTCAAGACCATATCCTCCAGTTGATGATTTTGTCTCTGCTCGTCACCTGTCTGTCTGGTAAAGTATAATATTGCAAGGAGAAAGTAGGTGCTAATCACTCTTGGTTCTAGGTAAGTGAATCATGCTTTCTCAGGACTTACGAGCTTGTTCTATTTCATGGCCTTTTCCCACCAAGTGGATGCTCTCGCTTATCTAAAATGCAAAACAAGGCAGAAACAAATAAAATTAGCTTCTTCAATAGCAACGGCACAGGTTAGAAGCAGCAGCAAAGGAACCTAATGGGTCGACCCATTAAACTATGTTTAAGGTTAGAAGTGTTTCTCGTTGCTACTGGGTAAAACTATATTCAGTTTATTCCATCCAAAGTGGTTTGCCGCACTTCAAGTAAACCAAACCGACGTAGAAGGCGGAGGCTAGTCATCC
>Ga0126338_10002858_pt1 | contig 11996 bp, 5 predicted proteins | sample OrbCmetagenome_2_FD_92529 | JGI IMG/M metagenome (GOLD analysis project Ga0126338, IMG submission 92529) | Coral microbial communities from Petempiche,Puerto Morelos, Mexico - Orbicella C C metagenome | ecosystem: Host-associated > Invertebrates > Cnidaria > Coral | place: Petempiche,Puerto... | reverse complement strand
TTCTCTTACCATTCTGTACTGAAGCTCCAGCATCTTAGCTCGCTCAGAAAGCCTCTCAAACATAGACACACTCAAGCCAAGTGTCATTGCCAAGTTGTCCTGAATTATCGGCTGCAACTGCTTATGGTCACCAATCAAAACCACTTGTCGCGCTTTTGTACATGTAATTGGCACGAGGGATTCAAGTTCCATGCACATGCCACATTCATCCACAATGCATTGCTGGATATTGCCACAGGATCTGGTTAACCTGGGTTTTCCCGATGCTGCGCATGTGCAAAGGATGATCTGGACTCCAGACTCTTGAAGAACCCATTTTTCGGCCTGTCTGATGAGCTTGTGAAAGCGAAATGATAAAAAACGAAAAAAAAATCAGAAATAGATATTCACAAATTGGGCGAAGACTAACTTGCCCACTTTCTTCACCAGATAATTTGGAGTCCTAATGATTAATGAGCCTAATTCTCCGCCTTACCAATTAACTAAGTGCTAACGAGTAAATCAATCGATAACCAGTCCAACGCAAGACTCGTAAAAATATTGCTGGTTTTCACTGTCACGCCATCAGAAATAGAAATCGGAACTATTCAATAAATTAAGTCAAGACTCTGAGATATGATAGATCATTGGTATGTAAACAACGACAAAAAGATATAGGTCTGTGCGGTTTGTCATTCGCACGTTTTTCGAAAAGGCTATGGAGACGCCATGTTTCTGCCCTTCGGAGGGATACAAACATGGCGGCCGTAAAGTCATTGAGTTTTGCTACTGAAACGAAAGGTTGTTATTCTAGAGCTCCGACGCATTGAAATCAAAACCGTCTCTTTGAAAGAATATGATTCTTACTTCGCGGTATTCTTCCACTTCTTTGTCACTGGTCCTGAGATCGTTCTTCCTATCTTCATCAAATTTGCGCTCATACTCTCCAAGCTCGGTGGCAAACGGACAGGGAGCCCTTCGAATGACATGATGAAGTGATACTGCTCTCAGTTCATTATCCTCATTTGAAATTTGGCTGTCATCGTCCGTTGAATTTCTTAGTGGTTGGCGTTTGTTGGGAATTGGAAACTCCGCTTGTTCTCTACGGTCGCCATACACACGGATGATCTTGAGGTCAGGAATTTTTAGCATGTATTCTTTAGGGGAAGAAATAGAACAAAAAAAAACCGAAATGAGTATTGAAAGTGCAACTAGGGTTTAAGGTATGGGGCTTTTAAAAACCGCTAAACCAAAACGCTATTGTTTTGGCTTACCTTGACGAGACCATGGGAAAATGTGTAAAATTGATACCCTATTTTTCAGGCAAAGAAAAGACAAACGCGGAATCACGAAACATACTGTGTTCAAGATTAAAAAATTTGAAAACCATATTCCATATAAGTATATCGTTTCTGAATGTAGACGAAACCATTCCTTGTGAACCAATAAACAACTGAAAAATCCGGTATAGTTGGGTATAAAATATATGGGTTAATTTAATTCATAGAATGGACATTTTACTGCTTGCTTCTTTCGCAAGCACGGATCTAGGATAAATGGTGACTGATTTGCGAAACAACGAGTACCTTCTAGAGGGGTTCAGGGCCATTCTCCCTAGGGAAATGCTCTGGATTATCTCATTTCTTAAGTCCCCTTTTTGTTTTGTTTTTGGGGGGGGGGGGGTAATTCAGAAATATCCGACCGATTTCCGTAAAACGGTGAAAAACCGGTATGGATCCGCGCCTGTTTCTGACTCCTTCATTAAACCATGAAGGGGAATTCACACTGTTGAAGATGAGGTTTAGTGAAAAATTTTCAAGACAACTCAGTCCGATTTTTGTGATCAAGCAAACTTGTTATGCTGTGTGAGCCAAGGCTCGGTTTTTGGCTGCTATAATGTGGACAGTCCCTGCGAATCAATGCGTATCAGTGCGTATCCTTATCATTTCTGAGTTACTAGCAAAATAGGCGGGAATGGATTATCTAATTGTTATCAAGACTGTTACACTTACTAGCTACCACGTCCACTGACTTGTTGGAGGGTCCACAGTAAATTACTTGTGGAGGTCCTTTAGGCTGGTCGTCACTGTCTGGCAGAACGATATCGAAACCGTCCTGTCGCTGCTGCATATGTCGTTTCACAAACCAGTAGGCTATGTGGACACCTGTCACAGTCTTACCAGTACCTTCCAATGAACGAAAACATGTCATTTCAACTATGCCAAGGTGTTGTTGGCTACTTAACTATCCTAGTGCTGATTATCTTTTAAAATATGTTGATTTTGATTATCTTTTAAAATAGTTGGATACAATAATGCGTAACTGATCAGTTCAAACAAACAACCAAACAAACAACAAACAACCGACAGAGCGACATAGAGATGGACCCACTGACCAACCGACAAACAGAAAAACAAACAAACAACAGTCAAAACAATAAAACAAGGAAAATGCCGCTCCAAGATAGACAGTCGAATTTGCAGAACTGCCTCTTCAAAAAACAAAAAGCAAACCAGCCTGTTCAATTTAAGAATTGGCGGTTATATTCAAAGCAAGCAATCAAACATACGGACCAGGGTATTTGTGCAAAGCATAATGTTTGGAATATATCATTATAATGAAGCGGCAAAATAAAGCTTTCAAATAAATAGCGAAACAGAGGAGCTTGAGGTGCGCGTTAACTTCATACTTACCTGGAGGACCCTGAACGAGGGTGAAAGGCTTCCCAAGCGCCTCTTTCACTGCTTCTTTCTGATACTGATTTAAGGGCTTAAACCCACAGTTGGGATGCTCCCTCACAATTGACAGGTGCGAAGACGGTGGGGGCCCGAAGTCTTCTAAAGAAGCAAGATAAAATGCTTTTTGGAGTTTAAATCACTGATTAGGGAAGGTGTCATTTGAGGCCATTCTTTAAGTGATCAAGAATCTTCACTTAATTGTAGATCACTTAAATGCATTCAAGTTTTGTTATGTGTGGGAGACGACTCGTCTGACTCTTAACTGGTTCACAACAGTTTCTAGCTCTTTCCATCAGTGATACATCGATGGATCAATACTACCACTCTTTATTAAATCCATTTTGAAATCACTGGTTATCTTTGCAATCTGATTGGCTCTCAGTGGTGCGATTTATTCACGAATCGCACTATTTTTTGCTCTAAATCGCATCTTTTTCTCAGCCAGTGAGAATGGGACAGTAAAACAAAACAACCAATCAGATTTTAAGGTCAGTTTAAATAAATCAATAAAATTTCAGGAAAATGAAAGGCAAAAAGTCATTGTGTGGAGAATTTTGCAACTATTACTGCCAAAACTTTGTTGTTATCGTTGTTTTTTCCCAAAACAATTGACGAATTTAATTAGTTACAGTTTCTGAATGACGATTATGAGCTTCATCAGGCTGAAGACCTACTTTAATGGTAGTTTCTAACTTTCAGTGTCCATTTTGACGAATATTTTGGCGATTTTTCTTCAACATCTGCTCAAGATCCGTGTGATACCGAGTCCAGCAAAACATAAACAAATGAAAACCAGACACCAACAAATTCAGGGTATCTGCTCAAGATCCGTATGATACCAAGTCCAGCAAAACATAAACAAATGAAAACCAGACACCAACAAATTCAGAGCCATCTCAAGAAGGTAGATGTTTCCAGGTTTCCGGTAGTTTCGAACGAAGCAACACAAGAGCTCAACTCTGTTGCTGTGAATAAACATAGTCAAAATACGCCCGGCTCCACAAAACAGTGAATGAACGAACGTCTTCCGAAGCTGGTGCAGTCCCGCCATCTTGAAAATATCTTGAAACAAATGGCGCCGCAAGAACTTGACAAGGTCCTGAGTATTGAGTCCTACGCCGAGGTCACAAAAAGAAGCGGAGATGATAACGGGCTGGTCTCCCTTAAATTCATTCCATTAAATGGTATTTAAAAGAAAAAAAAACAAAAAAACAAACGTACTATCCATTGGGGATCGTGCACTCGAGGGAGTAGAAATCCATCGCAGAATTACACAGGATGCACCTTCAAGTTCCTTCTCCAAAGACAACGAAAAATCTCAGCCTCAACCACAGGAGAAAGGAAGGCCTTCCGTCATTGACTCAGGCGACGAGAATTGAACTTTTAAGCATGAAGTAGACTATTTTTGTTCTGACTTCAGAACTGCTTGTTTCTTTGCCATGCTCAAATGAGTTGTCGTCACATAACGTCGTTTTGCATACTAAATGAGACGTAAAGGCGTTTCCGTTTCCGCTATTTTCAACAAACCGGCTACTGGAACAGTACACACAAATCTAAAATTTAAGGCGATAAAATTGTGCGATTTCAAAATGGATCTAATAAAGTGGCAATTGAACTGAGTGGAGTGCAATTTTGGTCTAAAATCATACTTGTGATGTCAAATCGAACTCGCGCTGCGAGCTCGTTCGATTTTGAAATTACGCGTATGATTTCAGACCAAATTGCACACCACTCAGTTCAATTACCATTATTTATCAGAGGATGCTACAATGATGGTATCATATAAATGTCCAATCATTGGTAAACGAGTTTCTCCGGTTCATCCTTTTTATGTCATTATTAACTAAATATATAATACCCAATGATTAGGCATTTGTGTTATTCAAATGTTGCAATGTTAGCATCTCTTGATATACTGATGATATATAGCATTGATACTTCAAAGTATAACTGCTAGGAAGTGCTGGACACTGTTGTCAGCCACCTGCAATAGGATCATTTTTTGTGCAGCTCACTCGTTACGCAATGTCCGTAATGAATTTATCTCCCACTACAATGCCGGGACGAGCTTTGCGGAAAAAGTTTCAAATTTCCCGTTATTTGGATGCCGGTCTGTATAAGTAATGGCCTCAGCAAAACATTTAACACCCCACCATTTCAAACCCACTTTTTAAACCTTTTTTTAGCAACAAGGTTTCTTTCCTTTTAAGAATTTCATCTATATTTTAAAACTTAGATCTATAATTTAATGATCACCTACTACCACCTCTGCTTCCTGCAGCAACGAACTAAATAAAGATTGTAAATATCCAACTCGGTTATGACAGAGTTCACGCTAAAAAAAACATATAATTAAATAAAAATTTCTTAGTCAGTAGTTATATGTCACAACCCCAAACAGAGATGTAACTTTCATCGGACGAAAATATATGAAGTGATGGGCCTCACAACTCCTTTTGTAAAGGAAACGCCTTAGCTGAACCTTGAACTTGTGCATGCCTTTTCAAGCCGAAGCAAAACAACAACTTAAAGTTAAGCGCAGGATAAAATGCTTAGTTTTTACTTTATTGATTTGCAGGTATTTGGAATTCAACAGCTTAAATGAAAATTTATTTGTTGGTGCGAACAACTTAAAACTTGATCCAAGGAAGGATGTCTTAATGCAAAACTTACAAGTTGCAAGCATCCGACAAATTTACTAAATAATTCAAGTCCGGTTTTAGTGTTATGCAAATGTAGTAAAGGACAATGGCAAAAAAGTGTTTTAATTAATTTCGATATGCCATCCCTGATTTTCCAGGAAAGAAATGCAGTTCAATAAGAGCAAGGAACTCATAGTTTAAAAGGACAAGTGGTAACAAAAACGATAAATACAACAAGAAAGTTACTGAGAGGTCGAAATTTATGTACAGCTGACCTTGGTTTGGCTCATGTCCCATACAAATGGAATGAGCCAGTTGTGATGCACTTGGTAGAGAGCGCAAAACTGCAAACATCCGCCTACAAAAAAGGATAACGGGCGTTTATTGGTGTTAAGTGAAGAGTACTGTTTCTGGACCTGGTATTCATAATTCCGGATCTTTATTAGTAAAAAATATGATACTAATATAAGATCATATAACGGAACAGTTTTTTCAGTTTGCGCTGTTCCAATTTATCAAATGCACAATTAATCAAATGGTCAATTCGAAGCTGCCTAGCTCATGCAAGCAAGAAGGAGGATATAAGAGCTGCCTTTCAAAAAGTATTTGATCTGTTTACCTGTGGGGAAGTGAACGGTGAATAACAGTTAAGGTACTCAGGTGGTCAGCTCCATTCAGTAGCTCATCGGGAAAATCTGATGCTGACTGATGAAGATCCATCGTGACAACTTTCAAAGTAACTTTGTCTGACAGCTCTTTACTGTAGTCCTGATTGATGATGCAGTGCCCCACCCAGAAACTTTCTGAAGCACAACTGGATTCATGACGGGGTTTTCCTCCAATGGACGAGAGAGAGGCCGATTTAGTGACGCTGAATTGGTCTTCATTCAAAAGATTTGTCTCTCCCTTAAATAAGAACACAACAAATGTTTTATCGAGGTAGGCGACTTTTATGCATCTCTTGATTGAGAGAAACATCCGATTCCCAACATCTCTAACATCCTTTCAACAACAGAATGACTTTAATTTTTCCCATTTAACTACTGGTTCATGATTCAGCTGGCATAATCGAGTTACGAAACACGCGGAAAGATTAGAGAGCACAAAAGAAGCGTAGGAGTTGTTCGAAGCGCAGCTGAAAGCATCTATTTCTTCTTGAGTGCCCTCAAATTTCCAAAATGCATCAGAACTCGATGATATACAGCTACAGAAAGGATCAACTGTTTTATACAGTAACATAACCCATGGAAATAATTTCCCTGGCGAAATGAAGTTAACTTCAAGTTAACGTTGCTAACGCCATGAGGGCACATTATTAGATCCTGATGGCTCTTAAGTATACTGAGTATCATAGAGCGACTTGCTAGCTATGTTATAATATATTTTAGTTATACAGAATGGGACATAAAGTGATAGCGCAGGATCGTTGCTACACGTTTTATGAAAACGTATCACGTTAGGTTGGAATCTGTCGATTGTCCAACGTGGTTAATTTTCAAGTGGTCACGACGGAAGACAAGTGTGTCTGAAAAAAACATGATCTCGAATTTAATTCATTGTAATCCATTCTATAACAAACAAGCAGGGAGCCCAAGGGTAAGCATTGATAGAGCAACTAACGGCAGTTTCTTGGGCCCTTCGAGACCACCTTACATCTTTTGCCAATAAATTTACCATTGCCACTTTCTTCATCGATTCTTTTCGCACAAAAAAGTTCCTTGTTGCAGAAATGGAAATAAATAAGTACAGTTATTCTAGGGCTTACTAACCTCTGTTTTGGTCTTTTCAAGGGAAGCAAAATTGTTTTCTGAGCCCGTTTTCTTCATGTAAATGTCTTCCCGCACACGTACGCAAACAAAATCTCCAGCATGAAATTGCATTTGACGACTTGAGCAGTATTCGTTTCGGAGGCTAAAAGAACCTTCCAGGCTTCCACTGATATCCTTTTTCCACTTAATCTTCAAATGATGCATGGTGAACTCGTCGCTTTCTTCGACGGCCGTGGTAGCGGCTTCCATAGCAAGAACGGGTTCCCAGGCTTCAATGTACTTGTCCACACTGGCGTACGTCTTCCGTGATGCTTGGTATCTTGCTGTCGTTGCAAAACACTCCCTAGGATACTTGCGATGCTCAACGCAAATGTTTACACTGGGGTTGATCTTGAATAACTGAATTTCGGGGTGAAAAACGCCATGTGTCATATGTGCGGTCAATTGAATGTTTGCGATGTCAAACTTCCTGAGGGATAATTTTTTTTCGTAGAAGAGTTCCAGATTTGTGCCAGCTTTTTCGTCTTCAGATGACTTATGCGGTTTGCCGGGCCGGATCGATTCAGGTACCCGTGAAGCTAATTGACGAACTCTCTCAGTTTGTCTAATCATCGTTTTAAGCTTTTCGTAGTCTCCCTCTTGAAATGCTTTCAGAATTTTCAGCCAATTATCTGTTGGCAAGTTCAGAACTTTCCTATTCCTCACCATTCCTTGAGATAAAAGCAATGCGATTTTCTCCCTTTCCTTCTTGGGTTCCTCGATGATGTTTCCTTCTGGAGCTATGTATAATCTTAGCCTCCAAATAATCTCTAAGCCATCCGGAGCAAGTTCGACATCGAACGGGTTAAGATTGCTCAGCTTCACCTTTCTTTGTCGCGTTGAGAGATGGTTATATTCACGGTCCAGAATTTCTAAACTAATTTCTTTATCAGTGTCGATCAAGGAAATCACTGCTGTGGTTTCGTGGCTTTTCTCCTTTAGCTTTGCAGCCAGATGTACTTTACTGCTTGCCTTTTCAAACTTCTTGGAGTTGTCTTGAGCAAAAGTGGAGCGGCGGCAAACTTCAGCAATTTGGTCCTTCGAAGATATCTTTGCGTTGGAGCCCGGGTGTTGGATTAAATCCAACACAAGTCGATGTACTTGGATATCTATGTAACGTCGTATGGGTGAAGTGAATTGCGTATAACAACCCATCCCCAGAGAGAAGTGCACAATGTTTTCCTCTGGTTGATCACTTTTGCAGACGTACTGAGACTTGGGCTGAATTCGCCGAAACTGTGAATTTGTCACGGCCAGCTGAGGATGACTGCTCTCGTTACAAATCAATTTGTGTAGCATGGCTTGGTCTCCGGTCTCCACAGCATTACAGAGCTCGGACCAGACTGATTCTTGCACTTTAAATCGTTCTGAGGCTTCTGAAACGCTCGCTTTATTTGCCATTTTCCTAAGGTTTTCTTCTGAATAAAAGCCACGCAGAAACAAAGAATACTTGATAAACTGTCCGTGTTGTCTAACCCAGTCATCCAATTTGTGATCTTTAGGTGGCAGCTGGGTTCGTAATGGGGTCCTCTGTTGGATTTGCTGAGAACTAGAGAGAAATTTGGCTATTTCCTCATTGGCAAGAAGCATCATTTCCTCCACTAATTCATGGGCTTCAAAATTTTCACCATCATCACTGTTTGACCAATGATCAAAACTAGCATCTCGCAGTCTCAACTTCCTTCTTCTTTGGGCAAGGGCACTCAGGGTTCGAATATTGCCTTTAACAATCTGTGGTATCTGAAGCTGTGAAGCATCTTGACTATCGATAACTTTTTGGGCTTCAGGGTAAGTGAGCTGACAAGAAGACCTGACAATGGTGCGTCTTATTTCTGGTTGGCCAACAAGCAGTCCTTTCTCTGACACGTCAAGAAACACTGATACGCACAACCGATCTTTACCAGGAAGAAGGCTGCAGTGATTTTCACTGAGTTCACGTGGCAGCATAGGTACGCTCCGGTAGCCGTGACCTGGATAGTAGGACCTGCAGCGGAACATGGCGTCTTTATCCAACTGGGTCCCTGGTTCCACAAAATAACTCACGTCAGCAATATGAACTCCGACCCGGTTTACAGAATCTGGGAGCTGTTCCACTGTAAGTGCATCATCCAGATCCTTGGAGTTGTCGGGATCAATCGTGAACGCACCATTAATTTTCTGGCGAATTCCATATTCCTCGGCTGGTATTAACCATTCTGGTGGGAACTTTGTTTGAACTTCTGCTTTACTCTCCTTGCTAAACCTATCTCTCACTCCATGTTCTGCGAATAAAATTCTCATGCTGCCAGACAAAGTATCCCCTTGAGGTAGCTTCTTTATAACGATTCCCAAAGGGTAGGGGCAATCTGACCTCCACTGTAGGTACTGGACTAGAAACAAAAACTTTCCACTTAGAGCTTCTGTGAAGTCAAACTCATCGACTTTGAACGGTGTTTCACTTCCAAGATGTATTTCCTTGTAAATATTTAAAAGAGGTAAGCCTTTCAACTTCTTGTCAGTCAGATACACTATTTTGGAGACGGACTTGTTGATTGGAATCATTACTCGAGGGTTTTCGTAATCCATCTTGCACACGTAGTGACGCTCGTGTGGCCTAATGATATGATGCAGTACACCTATAGACAAGATTTTGTGAGTTATTATGAGTTTTTTCAAAAGGATTTCTTTGCTGTTAGATGAACAAACAATACAATAATTTCACTTATTTGTCGGGCGTTTTTTGTTAATAATTAACCAAAATGAAACCTCGATAAAGGACGTATACAATTTGTAGTAAGGAAGCAAAACCTGAAGGAAGAGAAGGAAAAACAGTGATTGATTTTGACACTAAGAAAGAAAGGAAATGCTTTTTCAGGATTACCAACTTTACTTTATGTTGCTCCTTTTGAAATGAGGAAACTATTGAGTAAGCTATTGAACTTACCAGCAATTATTCCTTGGTACGGAGGAACTCCATCACACGGAGAAGGCTGGTAATCTGTTTTTTCGACAACCACGTGATCCATGTCGAACGCTCCCCGGACTCTTCCTCTGATTTTGATGTCTGGAGTCTTTGTATCCGAAACTTCCGCATACGCCGTACGCGTACTCTCGGAGTTAAGACGAAGTGTGCAAGGGACATACTTCTTAGGCTTTTCTTCTAACAATTGCTGCAAAAGCTGTGTTTCAAGAAAATCCTCCTGCCTTGTGGATGCGGTGAGTAGCTTCTGGTGTTGGACAGCGGGCGTCTGGTGAAATCCAAGATTTACAAGTCGCACTACCGCGCGACCGTTGACCAGGCAGATTTCGTAATCTTCTGAAGAATAGAGGAATGAACTTGACTTTTCTTGAGAAGCTTGTTTGCCTGAAAGTTTGCCATTTTTTGACTTTTTGTTGCTTAATTTTGCAGCTGTGTGTAGTGAGGGGAACGCCGCCGCATTTTCTGGTGATACATTAAGTTGGGCTTCTTTTTCCTTCGTCGCTTTACACTTATCCACGAATGCCTTGATTATGTTATCAAAGCATCTCGGGAAAACAGTCTCGTCTTCAAAACTTTCCCGAAGGAATTCTTCAAAACTGTCTGAAGCACTCTGCTCGACGTCATCTTCTTCTTCTTGGGACTGAATTTTTCTTTGAGGGTCCTCTTGAAAAGCAAGATCGACTTGGTGCTGATCTCCTGATATTTCAGATCTTACAGAATTAAACTCATTCTTTGGAGAATCTGATGAGAATTGAGTTGCTTCGTACTCTTGCTCTTCTTCTTCCGCCATGGGTTCTCCTTGCGTCACATCTTCTTCGTCACCTCGTTCTATTCCTGACCCGTTCGTTTCCGTTGGGATGTTACGCTTGTCTTGGATTTCAGACGCTGCTCTCTTATCATATTTGTCAACTTCCAAGTCACCCTTCTCGTCAGAGCTTGAGATTTGACTATCGGATATTTCTCGTTGAGAAGCCAACTCCAAGGATTTGAGCTCTTTGCTGCTGACGTACATTGATTGCGGAACAAATTCGTTTGCTTCTGGATTTAAAGCGATTTTGGCGAGAGGGGCGTCTATTTTCTTTTTTATCTCTTCGTACGATGCTCCATGCAAAGCTCCGTGTTCGTGGCACCTTCTGATGTAGTCTCTCCAGTTCCCCCTACAGTAACCAGCAGTACACAACGAGACGGGATCCCCAACAACTGCTACCAAGGACATCGCCCTAGTTATTGCGGTATTCAAGAGCTTGGGGTCTGACAAGAATTCCCAGTAGAGTGACTGAGATTCACTTTGACGTCTGTCAAAACTGTGGCAGGTTAGAGATGTGCGGACAGTGCTGATAAATAATGCACGAAACTCTTTTCCTGCGACAAAAAGCACATACACCGTAAACTACTTTTTCTCTAATGGGCTCTCACAGCCATTTCTTTTTTCGCTACACTTACATATATCGAGAACATGGAGATTGAAGTAAAATCACTACTGAAAAGCTCACTAACGTAACCAAAAAAAAGATAATATAGGGCTCGCTCAAGCAAAGTTAAAATTTCTTAATCACCTTGCACGTTGTGAATTGTCTCCACTGTTACATTTTCTAGTCCCTTGTCTCTGAGTTGTTTTCGAATAGCCCGAATCTAAAAACATAAAGTAGTATTTATTGTCAATGCGGATACCATTTTTCAAACATTTTTTTTTTTAATAAACAAAGACGAACATCGTACTGCCGCTTACATTCGCAAGTTCACTGCATACGCGACAAGAAATATCTCAGTTTGGCAACGAGGACATAAATTTCCAGCAGCAAAAAAAAAAAAATAAAAAAAAAAAAAAAAAAAAAGACAAAAGTTCGAGAAAAAAAAAACATATTTTAAC
>Ga0126338_10002856_pt1 | contig 11999 bp, 4 predicted proteins | sample OrbCmetagenome_2_FD_92529 | JGI IMG/M metagenome (GOLD analysis project Ga0126338, IMG submission 92529) | Coral microbial communities from Petempiche,Puerto Morelos, Mexico - Orbicella C C metagenome | ecosystem: Host-associated > Invertebrates > Cnidaria > Coral | place: Petempiche,Puerto... | reverse complement strand
TTTTAAAGCCCCCCCCCCCCAAAAAAAACGAACCAAAAAAATGACCAAAACGGTAAAACCCAAAACCCCAACCCCCCCCCCCCCGCCCCCCTTTTTTTTGGGGGGGGGGGGGTACAGAGGAGAGCGTGATGCATGACATGGCAAAAGTTAGTTCATGACACGTAAGAAAAAAAACAAACAAACAAAACAGAAACCGGACTAGTCAATTTGTGAGTGACTCAGGATCGCAACCATCCTCTTCCCCTTCCATTTGGTATCTTCTTTACATTTCTGAGCCAAAATTGCTGCTGTTTCTCTGTATTATCAAGGACTATATTCATTATCTCAAACCAAAAACTACTCCACCAAGCTTTGAAATCAATAAATAAATTTATTTCCACATATTTTTTAAAGTGTCTTTAGGAAAAAAACAAAAAGAGTATTTACACTTAAGCGACAACTTTCTCCAAGGAAGACCACTTCTTTACTGCTTCTCCGAGCGAGCTTCGGCCCTTCAGGGCTTCGGCCTCGTTCTTCGGGCTTACTTCGGTTTCGCCTCGCTAGCTCACCGAGGTTCCAGGACAGCTAAAACCACTCTCGGATGTGCCATTTGCGGAAATGTCTGTCTAAGGTTTACTTCTTAGTTCTTTTATTATTTTCCAAGAAAAATCTCATGAAAACTGGACTTCAACTTTAACTGATATTTCCAAAAGTCGCAATGTACTTCTTTCCATAGCAGACCGTGCACTTCTCTACACTGCGGAGAAAGCGTCGTCTTTACCTCGTCTGTATACAGTAGGTCAAGTACAAAGGAGCCTGTTGTACTCTGAGATCAAACTTGACTTCCTGACAGTTTCCCACGAACGAGCAGCAAAATGGAACCTTAAGAATTAAAAAAGAAAATCACTGATTAAGGTCTCACGTGAAAATGATTTCTCTTCCTCTCAAAGCGGCACACTTTTTCTATTAAACAATTAGATTATGAGCTCGAGATTTCTATCGCGTGATAGTTGACGAGGCCCAAGTCAACTATCGCGCGATAGAAATCGAAAGCGAATAATGTAACTGTTTTAGTATAAATCTACTATTCGTTCAAAACTTAATCTAAATCCTCTTCACAGACACTTCGACAACGCCAAGAAGCGGCCGTCATTTTGTTAACAAGGGCACACTGCTACGTTACTCACTATCTATAACAGAATAGATAGTGAGTAGCGTAGCCAATCAGAGAACAGCATTCGTGATAGAACGCTAGTAGATTTATACTAATAGTCAATATTCCTAGTTATCACACCGTAAAACTCCGAATCCCGAACGAACTTAAATGGCTTAGCTTGACAGAATCGCATATAACAAAGTGACCTAGTGTGACAGGAATGCTTACAACCTGATGGAGCGCGCGTGCTAGAAGCAGCGTGACATAATCATACAAATTATGGACGGACCGTTTTTGTTTTTTTTTGAGGGGGACCAATTTCCAAAAAGAAATTCTGCACAGCAAAAACTCTCCGCCAAAAAAATCGTGTGAGGGGAGCCATATATGAAAAAAAAAAAAAAACACCCGAGCAAGTCCTCTCTACTAACCAGGTTCTGTGTTTGACTTTAAAAAAAATTCATCCACAAGCTTTTGCCCACACAAACACGCAAAATAATCTTGCACAACCTTGGGTTGAGAAAAAATTCAAGCCCCGAGTAATTGCCCACCCCACCTCCCTGTAAAAATAATTGTCCGTCCCCAACGTGGTCAGAATCATCACGCGACACTTTGATATACCGAGCGTGAAAGAAATGTCTAAAAACAGCGTGACATAAATTTGTCGCGCGACACTTTGATGTACCAAAGACACTTCAAGACAAACTCACCAATTTCTTTCAGTAAGTGAATGGTGAGTAAGGAGATGTCGGTGCACAGAAAAGATCTGCAAATAAAATATTAACATACATATATTGAAAACGACAGAATGTGGAACAAATTTCCAAGTGTCTCTTAAATTTGGCTCGACATAAACAAAACATTTCGCGACTAGAAGGAAAAAACAAAAATACGGCTAGTGTAAGCAAACTCGACCACGAATTTGTTCAATTCAATTCAATTCTTCATTTACACCATATAGGGCATTTAGATACATTTTACAAAAATAGTAAAAATAATAGCCCTTTTCACGGTTAATTTTTCTCATTTGCATTACAATGTAATCCAACGTAGATGCGAGGCAATTTCGGGCTAAGACTACAAAATAGCCCAAAATTGCCTCACATACAAGCTAGATTTTATTGTAATGCAAATGAGCATAGGTAACCGTGAAAAGGGCTACTAAGAAATATAAAGACGGTGAGGAAATAAAATTTATATGTGAGCGATACCAAAGTAGCAAGAGCTTTCTGGTTGGCCACCGCCATAGTCAATGACAGCAAAAAAGACATACATACACTACATTCATATTTTTACAGCAACAAAATCAAAGAGCAAAGTAAAACATAGCAGGAGCTAAATCAAGTTTGATTTTTCAAAAGGTGGCATTTGTAATCTTGCGTTTTCAATCTGTCTGGTTCAGGGACGGCGGATAAAATGCTATCTATTTCTTAAACAGATCATAAATACAACAGTGATGTGACCTGATTCCGGAGGCTGTGTAAAACCACATCAAAGCTTGGATTTCCTTGATAAGTCGGCGATTTGGTGCATATTCCATTCCCTTGTAAAAAAAAAAAAAAAAAGACAGAAACAATTGGACAATTATATAACTAATAAGAAAACTGCTACATTCGAATCATGTTTCCTAACGTTTCGCCGTGAGTAATGTATATCAAACTTAAACCGACGTGACCAGAAAACCAAAAGCAAATTCTGTGATTCTAAAAGAAGGTAATCAGAGCTTGAAGTGTCTCATCTCAGGCTCAAATTTCTGCCCTCTGTTCGTCCCTCAACCCATACCACGAGAAAGAAACATGTCAAAGGGAGGGTTATGGTGACAGTCAGAGTAGTTTTCAGTCAACTGCCAAAGTGATTGCGTTCCCTTTCTTCTTCTGCTAAATTCTACAGCTGGTCAAGAAAATCTCTTACCAGGGTTTCCTTGGACCAATCAGAAACGATACAAAAGGCAATCGTGACCTGGTTGATACCAGCTTTCCCGCGTTTAGCACTAGTTGCATACTTTCTCGTTTCCATGTTTTCCCGCTCTTGGCGCGGGTTTCATCTTTTGACACTAGTTGCAAGTTTTCCCACGCTTGGGACCGATCGCAAGTTTTCCCGCGCTTGGCACGAGTTGCACGCTGTTACGAAATCTGATTGGTTCACTGCAATGTTTACAACTGTTTTGATTGGATACTGAGATTCTACAACTTAAGCTCCATAAAACAAATATCTTTTGAAAACCAATGGCTTGACAGGCTTTACTGAAACACAAAATGTCAGCAACCCAGTTTTGTATTTTACCTCCATGTGGACGATAGAGCGGTACAACATAGATGTTCATATCATCACAAGACGTCAGAAGAGTCCTGTAAGGCATCAAGCTGGAGCTCAACAGTGAAATACCACCTGAAACAGTTGGAATAACAGACATTTAAATATGAAAAAACTATGCGCAACCGCCTCTCATCGTTCTAGACAACCAAGGTCTCGGAAAGGGCGGTGCAAACGTTCAGTAATCAGTTCAATTTTTGGCGGTTTTTCAGCTTTCAGTTCCCTTTTCTCAGCTCTTAAAAAAAAAAAAAAAACGCGCTATTTCTCGGTTGACAGTTAAAATTTTGAACAATCCCCAGCTGTCAGTTTATCTATCCAGACTCGAAGCTCGTCAAAAATACTCCGCTACGCGTCGTATTTTCAACTCTCTTCTTGGTGTCTAGAAATTTGGTCAAACACGGTCTTTCTTGTTTAATAGGTCCACAGTGGTGTTCCAAACACTGCATTTTGAACCTTTCAGGAAGCGTCCAAACTACGCCGGAGAAATTTAAAAACGCTGCTTCATTGCTACGGTTAAGCCTACGGTCCACACTTATCCGTCACGAAAACGGAGCTTTTCGAAAACGCCCTTCAAACCGGAGGAATTTAAAAACGGAGCTTTTCGAAAACGATGACGTCACGATCAACATGTGATTTCCCTGAACGAGTTTTCCTCAAACACAAAACCAAAATGACCGGTGATTGCTGCGTTTTTAAATTCCTCCGGCGTAGAGTGGACGGAAAGTAGTTGATGCGTTTTCAGAGTGAAACTTCCGTTTTCAAATTCTTCCAGCGTTAGTGTGGACAGAGCCTCACACTTGCAACGTCTCACAGCCAGACAAGACTTACTTTGTAGCTTTAATCTGGAATGCTGAAACAAACTGCCGGTTACACAATGCATGGAGCTGAGGTTTTCATGGTGAAAATCCTCTCTGGTGGCTTTGTTGTACACAAACACTGCAAAGAACAAACGCCATTCAACTTAGTGTGCAGTACTTGATTCTTGCTGTCAGGAACTGTGACAGTGAAAGTGGATAACTGTGAATTTCAAGTCCGATACCCAAACCACTCGGACACGCTGCCTCCGTACAAGTATTTTCAAAATTTTTGGATGCTCTGCTAGAGATCCAAACAATTCAGTCTAGAAAATTTCCACGCTCCGCTAAGAACAAACATTCCTGAAAACTAAACTTCTAAAACTGTAGTTACCAGAGGTGGATCCAGACCTTGAGCTAAAGGGTGGGGGGGGGTATGCTTGCCCTGCTGGCTTTTCTTGCTTGTGCGATTTTTTTTGTTTTTACCCAAAATAAAGGGGGGGGGGTGGGCATGGGCCCCTCACAGATCCGCCACTTACCTACCTGACATACCGTGCATGGAAGCACCCTCATGGGGATGGATCCTTGCGAAGAAGGTAGAAAAAAAATTTTCACAAACTACAAGAAACACGTGTGTCTTACCTATATTAGGATAATGTTCATCAGAATCTTCTGAGGATCCTAAACTGTTTAACAAAAGAGTGAAAATTTAAAATCATAGTCAATTCATTAATAATTACAAACCAATTATTTCGTCAGTTCAAACATTCTAAAAGTCTAAATATTAATTTCTTAATACGTGATCCACATTGTTAAAAAACACCTGTAACAAGGCAATCCTTGAAAAATTTCCTTACCCAGAGGACTCATGTGTAGTATGACTCGCGGAAGATGGCTTCAACATCTCAGCTGTTTTTAGAAGTCTGGAAGAATAACACTTGTGGATGAATATGATTTCAGAATAACAGTACACTGATTGCGAAAAAAAAAAACTATTTAAAACTTGTATTGTCGATACATGTTCCATTAGAAAAGAATAAAATGCAACAAGCTGCTTCTGTACTGTAGATATGCTTGCTTTTTGTGCAGTAGAGAAAAACAATAATAATTATTGTTATAACCAATCATGCCTTTTGATACACTTCAGCCAGCTAATAATTATTAGGCGAATTTCCTTGAGCCTTGGTTCAGCATATTTTTGGCGAGATGATTTATTAACTGCAAATTTGGTTTACAAGGTATAAATCAAACAGAACTGTTGCTAACCCTCTCATTCCTGAATGAATTTCTGGTTGGGATGCAGGTATCACAACTTGACCCAAACCTTCCTACCACCCCACCCCTCCCCTCTCCAAATCAGCATGTTGTTTAAATGTTGTAGCTAAAAATCTGGTATTATTTACTTCATCCAAACACAGCAGGATTCAAGCTCTTGATCCAGAGTGCTTTTATCATACTATTACACCATTGAAGCTAATAATCACAGCTGGCAACTAATAATACCTTATTATGTTGAGGTCTGTGAACCAATCTTGCACAACGAGAATCACGTGACAGACAGTTAACAAGAAGGTCACAATCTGCAATGACTGGACAAAAGGCAATACATGAGATTGACGTATACAGTGCACTTTGAGGATACAAATATTTTTAGGTTTATTCATACTGGAACATAGCTTGAGAGCAAGCTTGCATATATTTAAGCAGCCACCTCCCATTTCCCTGAGGGTGGCCACTTAACGAGGCTTAAATTGACTGTAAAAGTTTACAAATCTTGCAGTATAAATAGTGCAACTTAGATCACTGAATCTGGATGACATCAACATAGTGTGCAGGTTCTGGTAAGCCAGATTCAACTACAGTATCACTACACCTCTGCAAACCATGAGACAGAGCATACAAAATAATGCAGTGGGCAATGTAACTAGTAGATGTAAAATTTGTAGCCTCATGTCCCATGCAGGACAAAAACGTTTTAGAAGCAATTACCTGAATTTCATTGTAGTTCTCCGGAGAGGTATACTCAGGAGGAATATTGCGATCATGGTGGATCAGGTGGTCTAACAATGCTGCACTCAAAAGTGGCTGAATTTAAGGAAGAAAAGAAGAACTACAAGATAATTTTTTTATACTCAATGAATTGGAAAGTAAACAGCAATGTTACATTCAAGTATATGTGGCAGGCATATGTCATCTTGTTTTCAAACTGATAAGACTGCTCTCAGTAGGAAGTAGAAGAAATGAGAGCAAAAAAAATTTAATTTAAATCAAGACATAAGTTTAACTTAATAGTAAGTGGTTAACCTTCTATTGTTACCCACCCCTTCCCCTCCCCTGGATAGGTTGCTAGTCCATCACAAGCTACCCCTCTTCGACATTTAGTCATGTCACTCCCACAAACCCCCTACCCCACCCCCTTCCGGGTTGAACAATCAAAATATCTTGCCCAATAAATAAAATGAACTTGACCAAGGGTTGAGCCCAGACCTTCCTTCATGTGGCGTAGTGTGAATGATAAATGTATGTGGCCATTTCAGGGCAATAGTCCAGAGTGGAAATATTTGGAATGTTGTTAGCCTTATGAAATTGACTCAATGCGGTTTAACTACTGCACCTGAGTATCCAAAAGGATCACTCTCTCTTGTGTTACAGCCAGGTCAATACCAGAAGTCTGATTTATTCCATCCTCCTAAGCACAACACACGATCAATCAATCAACCACCCAACCGACAAACCAAAAAATCAATCAATCAATCAATCAATCAATCAACCAACCAACCGACCCACCAACCAACAAATCAGTTAATCAATCAATCAATCAACCAATTTCTTGGGTCAATGTCTTAGTAATTCCTTGAGCAGACCTGTAGCAGGATGCAAATGTCAAGGGGGAGGAGCTAAACAAGGTGTGTATGTACACCCCATTTCAGCTTTCTCCCTCCTTTTGGTCCTAGATTTTCTCTAAAATATCTTGTGTTCTTTATCAAACTTTCAATTGGTGCTGACTTTGAGAATAGACTCTCCTTGTCTGGGACAAGACGGTCTTTATGGTCACATAAGGACTTAATTATCAGTAATTAATTATCATGCCCACAGAACTGTGATTAGGAAACCTTTTATTCTATTTTTAATTCAAAGGACAAATTTACATTATAAAGTTTGTCATCAAAAATATAATCAAGTTAGAACTTCCAAGATTAAAAACTGTGCCTTTAATTTATTTAAAAAAATCCTGTAAGCCAGGCTTGACCCAGGGGCAGTTTGGCAAGATCCTGCTACATTTTACCTTCAACTGAATGTGGTACTAGTCTTCATTGACAGACATTTTCTTGCCCTCATCACAGAGGTGGACATAGATTAGGGTGGGACGTCTGATATTTTAGACTAATAAGGTGTAAACTAACCTGGACTTGTCTTGACTGCACAGGAAATAAGGGAGACCTTAAATATCAAGAGAAGAGTTTACTTTGTGAGCTTGAATCAGGGTGCAAAGAAAGCAAATTCCATGCTTGTCCTTTGGGCAACCTGTAACTATGAGGTACTAGCCAAAAAGTCATTCTCACTAGCCCCCAAATATTTCTTGCTTAGTCTTTACTTAAAATTAAGTTTCTTGCTTATTTTTTTTTCTTTAACTGCCCTGCCCATCAGGCAGGCAAAGGATAGAATTCAGTACCCTGATTGAAAAATCCCCAGGTTATCAGACACAACTTTCTTTGCATGCTACTGAATGTCATCTCACTCATGTTCCACAGGATGATAACAATGTAATTAGTGGGAACACCACAACAGTCCTTTGGAAGTAAGAATTAAAATAGATTATGGGAAAAAGCTTAGTTCCTTGCCCCTGAGTGGGGGATAGGGCCGGATGGGAAAAAGAGACAAATGAAAATCATTTTAATTTAATATTATTAATTAAAATCTTGTAATAAATATCTATTTAAAATTATGGTAATGTACAAAAAGAGACTGCTTGTGATGAACAACAAACCTCGAGTCAGAGAATGGCCCAGCTCCTCCCAAAACAGAGAGAACAGTTGATTTTCCAGCACCTTGTGGCCCAATGATGCCCACCACCAGGAAGTCTGTTTGATCAAGAAGGATCTAAATGTCAAAAGTGAGAGTTAAAAAAGAGTTACCTACTATAATTACCAACACAAATGCATGGCTACAGTTATGGCCATCTTGCAATAATGCATCTTAACGTGGAGAATAAAGACTGTCGTTGAAACAGACAAACATCTTAGTGATGGAATGAGCTTACAAGTGTAAAGCTCATTTATTTACAAAAAATAAAATATTTTGTGGTATGATTTTGAAGTGTTTTAACATGTTAACTTCCTTTATGGTCAGCTGGTTATCTGTCTTGGTTGTATCTAGACAATTTTGCATATTTCCTTGCCCTCATTTTGTGTCCAAACAACTTACTTTGCCAAATCTACCTAAAACTACTTATAAAATTAGTTAATAAATATTGTCACAGTATATTTTAAACTTGATTTTAAACATTTGATATGATATATACCTCTAAAGCAGTGTCATTCCACTGTAGATTTTCATCAAGTAATTTCATCAGTTGCGGAGTTCCATCACGGCTATGAAGACCAAGTTTGAGGGAGGCCAAGTTTGTAGTTATCCCTTCAACATTTGCACTTGCTCCTGAAGAGAGATTCACTATTGTGATTAAAAGCTTTGAGTTGGGCATGAAACTTTACAGATGCCTTTATCGCCCCAGAATGTACATTATTTTGTTCCAAGAAAACATCATGTAAATTGAAGGAATGCCTTTAATTAACAACCCCACCCTTACTTGTAGTTCTCCCAGGGACCATAAGCCACCTTAGGCAGCAAGTCCTCTCTGATAATTTTTACCTCAATGACAACAACCTGTAATAATGTTCACAAGCCCTCCAAGAAGAAAAGTTTAATGAATGATTTTAATTTACCTGTGACTGTGCTTGCCACTGCCCCACCCATACCATGAGGTTGTGTAGCACCTGCAGATCTCTCAGTTGCTTGGCCTGCTGGGTGATCTGATAAAATTGTTTTGCCACGAGCTACAGCTTGCTGAGGAACACTGGGTCTGGCCGCGCCCTCTGGTACAGGTTCCCTTTCAAAGTATAAAATCTTTAGTTCCCAAGGTGATCAAATTCAAATTTTGACCTAGAGTATCATACATTGCTAAACAGATGACATGTATGGAGTCCTGCCCTATGCTATATATTAAATATTAAATAGACATCTGCATCTTTGCAATTTTTCATGTCCTGCAGGCAAGACATAAACCTCACAACTGCTATGTAGCTACACAGATGATGTGGCTCAAGATTGTGTACCTGACTGAGGTAAATTATTTTAATTTTTTAAAAATATGTGTTATAACATTTGGTCTCAAGTAGCCAATCTATAGAGCAACGTCATTGACAAAGAATTTTTCGTTTAAATAATAAATCATCTCTACTGCCCTCTTGCAAGGAATGCAAGTACATAAAAAACTATCTATTCACATACTAGGCTGCATGGTATATTATAAATTACCAAGCACAGGTGTTTGTAACATAAACAGAGCATTAATTATTTTTTTCAGAAACATTATAATTTGAAAGAGATCTGTACCAATTTTGGAGTAAATTGATTTTAAAAATGATTTCTTCAGTTGGCTTGTGCACCTACTTTTTAAAAATTGGTCACTATTAGTTAATAAGTAAATGCCTCTAAAATACAGTGGAACCTCAGGTTACAACCACCTCTCATCAGCGACCAGTTTTCCAAAGTACCAAAATTTTCCGTGTCAAATCACAATATTTGTCACCTTTTGTAAGTGACCGCGACCACTTTCAGAGCTAAAAGGTTGAAATTTTCTGTAGTTTCTAACCTCCTGTAAATGACCGTTTGACAGATAACAGAGCGGAAATTTTGTAGTAAGCTAAGGTGTTGTAACATTATCGCATTCCTGGATAGTAAAAGAGACAGAAATTTCTCCATGGGCAGTAACATAGTTTTTCACATGACTTTTCACATGGATAAAACATTTAAAACATGGGGTAAGTCTCTGCAGTTACCTTATACTAATGAGGAAAAATTTTGACCCAATATGGTCTAAGCTCTTGTAAGTGACCACCTCCTGTAGGTGACCACCTAGGCTTGACATTTTGGGAGGTCGCTTACGGGAGGTTCGACTGTATATGCATTACCTCGGTTTTATCAGGATTTGCTTCACAGGAGTTTCTTGTCCCTACATGACAAGCAAAATGTATAGATGAGGCATTTTAGCATGGTATTGCCACAGCCTGTAACCACTAACAGGAGTAACATTGTAAGGTATTTAGAATAGTGACAAGTGAGACTGGTAATATTTAAACTGTTTAAATGTGTATTTCAATATGTTTCACGAGCTTGGTCCTCAGTTGATTTTGTTTCGGATCCTAGCATGTACATTCTGTAAGTGAGGATGATACTCAATACCACCTTGTAAGAGTGTTTGATTATCTGCAAATACACCTATCCTTAAATTATTATCTACATTTCTTTGTGTGATTCTTGAGAAGCACGTGCAACAGCAGTGAGGAATCTGAACTAGCTATTTTGCAATTTGTAAGGTAAATCCTGCATACAAGCCAAGTGGCTCATCAGGCCAGAGCTTATCCCGGTTTCAGAAGCATGAAGTGACTAGGAGTATTTCTACTCTGCCCTGAATGGGATGCTAGTCCATTGCAGGGTTATCCCCTCAGTATTTAATTCACTAGTACTCATTTGTACATCTGGGTGGAGAGAGGCACTGCGAGAGTTAAGTGTCTTAAACAAGAACACAACACAATGTCCTTGGCCAGGGCTCAAACCCGGACCGCTCTCTCCCAGACCACTCTCTCCGGATCATTTATTGTGTGGCGTCATCAGGGGTTTTAGTAACATCTTCAGCAGGAGGTCAACTGGTTTTCACAGGTGGGCAAAACGACTTGAACTGGACCTCTTTCTATGAAAAACTTTCCTGTAGATGATCAAACCAGGCAGGCAAATCATCCTCTGTGTCAGTTAATTTGCCTGGTGGCTGGCTTCTAATGAAACCCCTGCATCATTCAGTGTTTTTTTTATATCAAATCCCCTCAATAAGTTATAAATTTCTCTAGGTGTTGATAACATCTTGTGAACATCTTAACAACAACGTACATGATGCGTATGATAGACTTGTTTATCATGATTAAATACAATGTGCAGTTCTAGAAAATATCCATACTTCCCCCACAGAAGGGATTCAAATTTCCTGGGGGGTGGGGGATTCTCAAAGACCAAAAAGTTTAAAGAAATGTATGAAGCTTAACTTGAATTTCCAGAGGGGTGGGGAGGTGTTAGAAAAAATCCCTTCCATGGGGGAGGTATGGGTATTTTCTGGAACTACACAATAGGTGGAAATGCTAGCCAAGCCCATAAGATGTATATGTGCTGCAACAACCGCAAGTAACTGGCATATTGCAATAGCTATTGAGCAAGTAACAGCAAAGCGTATTCAGCGACTGTAATTTTTTTTTCAATTCGCACATAGGTCATTGTAATAAAGACAAGGAAACCCCCAACAAGTTGCTGTGTATTTAAAAGTTGCTAAGTCCGGCAATATAAGCCTGTTACACATCTTGGATCAACTGTTAGATCATAGGGCACAGCTCCGTGATTAAGGGGGAAATGCTTTGAATGCTCACCCTGTCGGCAGAAGATTTGGTGAGTATAATGGGTGTCTTCATGGGTGAGGCTGAGGCTGCCGCTGGGTG
>Ga0126338_10002854_pt1 | contig 12002 bp, 11 predicted proteins | sample OrbCmetagenome_2_FD_92529 | JGI IMG/M metagenome (GOLD analysis project Ga0126338, IMG submission 92529) | Coral microbial communities from Petempiche,Puerto Morelos, Mexico - Orbicella C C metagenome | ecosystem: Host-associated > Invertebrates > Cnidaria > Coral | place: Petempiche,Puerto... | reverse complement strand
GAGTTCGATTTGACAAAGACAGAGTACAGCATTAAGGATGTAGAATACGTAGCAGGTATTGACCGTTGTGAATTCATTAAAAGTACCATGGGGGTCGGGTGGCCTAGCGCTTACCGTATTGCACATCGGGTCCACAGGTCCGGGGTCGCCGGAGTTCCCCTAGGGTATTCCCGGAGTTACGATATTCTATACCTGACTCCTATAATATGTATCTTGTTCCAAAACAATCATATTATGTCCAAAACCAATTTCAAAATACCTGGAGTGTTACCTTAAAGTTCTGGTTATTAACACCTACCCTATCTGCTTGAAAAGAATTATCCTCCTCCTCTATGATCTTTAAGATAGCAGATAAGATGGCGTTTTTTTAATCGAATCAAATGAAAGTTTTCGTTACTTTCCTCCCTGTAGTTTATAAATTAGAGAACAACAGGCAATTTCTGTACAATTGTTTCTTTACTTGACCAATATCACTCCCAACGGGGTATTACCACGTTATAATTATCCAATAAGGGTGTACCACGTAACTAGTTCTGAACAATAAATTTCGCGGTACATACTTGTTTCGTTCATAGGTAAATACCGTGACATGATCGTCACTTTCACATTCAGCCGGCGTATCGGTTACTACCTCATTAACTTCTATGTACCGTGCATCATTATGGTCATCATGAGCTGGATCGTGTTCTGGATGGACCGAGACTGCATCGGCGACCGAATAGCGCTCGGCATTACGACCGTGCTCACGATCGTGTTTTTACTCGGCTCTAGTAACAGCACCATGCCTCGAGTCAGCTACCCGAAGGCTATCGACTGGTATCTGATGACTTCGTTCATCTTCGTGTTCACGACGCTGATCATGTGTCTGTTGATTTTCCGATTTGATCGACAGCTCGGCAAACAACTGTGTCCTCCGAGGTCGGTCAGCGGAGAGCCGCCTGCTGAGGCAACTTCAATGCAGGTACTTTTGGAACTTTTTAGATCAAAGTGCTGTCACAATGAAATAACGAGATTGTCAGGGGGGGGGGGTGGGGAGGAAAGGAATCATTTTTGCCCCACCCCTTTCCCCTACTCCGTATTTTTTTGCACCACTCGCAGTTTCGTTCCCTTGCTTTTGGAAACGATCACCTGCTACGCAGGCTAATGCAAGCCCCTGGTAGTCCCATTCTCGGCATAAGATATTCTTGGGAAGAAATGAGAAATCTTAGTCCAAGAATCCAGGTAGCCAAACCTTGTCTCCGGGGTTACCCTATCTTCGTACCAGTCTTCCCGCCTACTTAGAGCGACAGGCTGCCCTGGAGACGAGCGCAAGCTTACGTTTCTTTTCCTTAGGTTCGTCTCGCTCCGAGTTCAGCTTTGAGGGCTCGCCTTGTGGGCAAGCCTAACCTGGGATTAGTGGAATTTAATGTTACTGTAACTGTATGTTATTCTCATATTTCTAGTTACCCGAGGAGCCGGAGATTCGTAGCCGCGTTTCCTACTACGTGGCAGATTCCCAGGGAGCCGTGTATCCCATAGTTCGTAGCGTGTCCGGTCTCAAAAAAAGAAGTATCCTGAAGCCGCGCTTTCCCAAGAAGCTTTGCGGGCTACCAGTACAAGTCACAAAGGAAAACTTGGGAATGGTGATAAACAATTTTTGCAGAATTCTGTTTCCTTCAGCGTTTATGTTGTTTAATCTTGTGTACTGGGTGGTTATAGCCAATTAGGATTTGTCAACGGCAACTGCAGATCTTTAGAAAGAAATACATGATAGTAGATGTCAAGTTTGGAAGAACTATGAGGACATTAATCAATCACTCAGTGATACAAGATAGTGGCCGGAAGAATATTCCATTTTCTCCAACAGGAATGGAGGCTATAGCCTTCCACACAGTCGGTGATTGGTTTAAAATCGTGTTGCTATAACTCGATAGAAACACAGAACTAGCCACGAGCTGTTGACGTAATGATGGCGCGAGCAAAGATTTTTTTTCCAACATTTTTATTACAATAAATATACCTATAACATGTTAATTAGAGCAAGCGAGCAAAGATAATTTACATTTTGATGAACAAAGCAAGCAAGTTGTTTTCTTTTTTCGTTGCAGAATTTTCTAGAAGAAATAGTAAACATGTTCTCCGTGTTTATATCGAGTTAAAACGTCGTGGAAGTTCGGGAGAACTCGAAAACGCTGTGGAAACACTCGCCTCTTGGCTCGTGTTCCCACAGCATTGCTTGTTCTCCCAAACTTCCATTCGTGTTCCTGAAACTCGATAGAAATACAGCACATTTTTTTCTATTTCCTTGCTCATGTTTAGCTAAGTCCAAATGTGACAAGTTCAGTAAACGCAAGTCGTAATCTAAACAGGAAGTAGTAAAAGAAAGGGTTCAAGTCAATACATTGCAGTAAGCAAGCAAAGTGTGCAAGACAACCCCCTTAACTAATGTGCAGTATAGTATGTTGGGGTGGGAAAGTTGAAAGATTTCCTTCCCCTCCCCCTTCCCCATTTTACACCTACCCCCTCGGAAAATTTTCCCTCGCCCCAACCCTCCACAATTACGAAATCCAAAATGGCGCATTAACATGATAATGTGCAGCACTCGCGCGCCAATAAACGCCTGCACTGCGGTCTAGAAACTCGTAGACGTACCCGAAATAACCTTTTTCGCGATTAACTTTTGTCATTTGCATTACAATATAATCTAACATGTATGCGAGGCAATTTCAGGCAATTTTGTAGTTTCTGCCCTAAATTGCCTCGCATGACTACTGCCTTCTTTATCGTAAGCTGTGTTGTTATACAAACATGTGAAAATATTTTAATCTTCAAATCTACATTCCAGAAAAAAAAAACTTCGTTATGCCAAAATATACCATGGAATGCTATTTTGTACATAGAGAGAAATGGAAATAATGCCTGGAAAAATATAGAATAGAATTAGTAGAATTAAGTTGTGTATTGCCCTTTTCAATGCTAGCTAGAGAAAATCTGAGATCATACATTTTCATTGCTAATCTGGCTATGCTAAAACTAGATCCAACGAGAGTGCGATTTGTGTTAAATTGTACATGCTCTGTCGCGTTTTGTCACATTCTGACACAATCTCAAGTGGATTTTACCAAAGCCGCTCTTATAATGAGCGAGGAAGGCTGGGTACGAGACCGTAAACTAGTTGCTAGAGGTCATTGTAAATTTCAAAGTCCATTTCTGATGTCAGCATTTGTAGAAAAATGTGCTTCTTGTGTATATGCGAATGTCTGTGTATCTTATTCTACCTGTTGAAATGTACATGTAAGTTGTTATCTAGAATTGATAAATAAAGAGAACAAGCATAATAACCAGCCTGATTATTGTATAGTTATTGGTGTACCCCAATCGATGAATGCGAACCAAATTCACGCTTCACCCAAAGATACTCAGGGAATGTCATATTACAGGTCATGGGGTATAGGATGAAGTAGTTTAGTCATATGAATCAAATCCCTGTCACAAGCAAAAAATATGGTCCTCTTTTAACTGCTCTGAAGGGCTACTGGGTATAAAATTCAGGCTTCGTACTGTTTTTCGGACTAAACATTCAAGGACTTTTCAAAGACATTCAAGGACACAATCTCAGTTTCTCAAAGATTCCGTTCGCTGAAAAACTACATTAGAATGTGACACAGGATGTTAAGGTTTAATGGATACCTAGCAGTTTTGTTCAAGTTAAAGTGTCTTTTATAAATCTTCTTTTCTGAAATTTCGTGATGGCGATTAGGGAAGAAACAAGATCGTTTCCTTTTTGTAGGCAATGCATGCACGCACGTTTTGTCTCCTAATAAGTAGCCAAACGGTCTAACAAATAATTTTAAGGTGTTTCAAGGGCCCAATGAACTCTCACAGCCTTGAATTTTGATGTCAAAATTCAAACCGACTTTCAAGGTGCGTGCAAACCTTGGGAAATTTGCCAAGCTACCTCAGCAGCAAACTTGTAGCCTGTAAGAAATTCCAGACCCTTTCCAGATCTGTGCTCTGGAAAACTATTGAAATGATTTTTTTACAATTTTTCCAGACTTAAGCTTCCAGATTCGGTATGTATGAACTTCAAGGCTTTTCAAGAACTTAAATTTTGATTTTACAATTCGAGGACATTCAAAGTGTGGACAAACCCTGACAAATTTGCCCAGCTCAAGCAACAGCAAATTTGTGGCTTAGGTAAGGTTCCAGTCTTTTTCAAGATTTGAACTTCATTTTCGACTTCGACTAGGTCTGCAAACTATACAGATGATTTTGATAATTTTTCCAGACTTCAAGATTCAGTTTGTAGAAATATGTGTTTCAAAGCACGACTCAGTTTTTGAGAAAAAATCCTGAAAACCAACACCAGAGTTCGTTTTATTATAGAAGAAACCCACATCTTTCACTTTAGTGAAACAATTTGCGCGTCCACACGAGCTGACAACTCAGCAATGGCTCGTTTGAGGCGAGGTGGATCCGTGAAGAAATATATAAACAGTTCTCTTTCCATGAGCTTCAAACTATCCGAGCGGAGGACCTGAAGACGAAAAAGTGAGCCGTCAAAATCAGCGATCGAGCGTAAAAACGTGACAACACTTCGGGTTTCTATTGCATTGACGTGTAAAGCAAAAAAAAGCTCAGTTGAAATAAACACGTAAAAAGAAAAAAAACCGCAGTAAACCAAAATAAGGCGGCAAGGTGCGTAAAAAAAATTACTAAATTATTCAAGAATATTTTGCATATCTAGCTTAACCTTTCGGGAACTAGCATGGCTTCTCTTAAATTTCAGACAAACACTAGAACTCCGGCGAAGCAGTTTTGGCGGGAACTGCAGGCGCGCCATACGCTTGACCACTGCGTGGAAATACCAGTTTTGGCGAAAACTCAGTACGAACGCGCTAAACATTTGAACGGCGTAGGCAACGGCAGTTTCGGCTTGAGCTGCAAACATGCTGTTCGTGTGCCACAATGCAAGCAGCGGTAGTTTAGGCGGGAACTGCACACGCGGTAAAATCAACTGAACGATTGAACGGTGTTTGGCGGTAACTGCAAACGTGTCCCAGGTTTGATTACGTAGAAAAGGTAGGGTAGGCCGGCGTTTATCTCTTGGTTTCAATAGTATAAAGCGACAAGGGGTATTTCTAACTTCCCCCTGGATGATATGCTAGTCCATCGCAGGGTTACCCCCTAGCATTACATTTGCCGCTACCCATTTATACACCTGGGTGGAACGAGGCACTGTGAGAGTAAAGTGTCTTTCCCAAGAACACAACACAATGTTCCTGGCCAGGACTCGAACCCGGACCGCTTACTCCGGAGACGAACACACTAACCACGAGGCCACCGTATCTCCGCGTGTTTGATCACGTGGACTACCTTAATTTTATTACGCCCTTACCTTTTTCTTGGCCTCACAGTCTTTTATGATGTCCTTAATTGACTGCTCCAGAGTGGCAAGTAGTTCATTTAACTGACTCAGGCCATCTGCTATCCGCTGTAGAAAAACGTAAGCGAATTTTTGTTACGAGAAGGGATTTCACCCATTCAAACCGTGACAGACTCTATTCTTCACAGCAGCTTCGATTCAACAGTATTTTATAGCTAAGACAAAATCAAACAACATTTTTTTAAAACTAGCCTTTTGAAATTCGCGCGAAGCATTCTCGTACGAGCGATAAAAGTTTCTCGCCCGCTGGCAGAAAATCGACGGAGGGGAGGCTGGTGGGACAAGCGAGGGAATGGCTCGTGGAAATGGGAAGCAGTGTTACCTGAGGACTTAACTGAGGCAGGCCGCCTGTTGTAGCTGATTCTCCGTAAACTGTCTTTACACACTGCTGTAAGTTATTCTCCCTAAAAAACCAAATATTCACAAAATTAAAGAAACTTGCTTCGAGGATATTGTTTTCCCTAATCTACTGAGAAGAATAGTTGCTACAATACACAATACTATGTTGATCATTTCACCCCAATAGAGCAAGGAAGAAAACTTTTTAAACTTTAGAATGTTCAAACCTCGTTTGATTTTGAGTCTGTAGAATGCTAACAATTTTTTGATTGTGACGTTAATATCGAATTCTTTCAGGGCGTGATGCCTATTGCAAACGCCTGACTCTAATACTCATCCTTTTGACGTGTGAAACATGACCTTTAGCCCTCGAGAATACACATGCATGTTCTCCTCAATCCGCACCTGTTCCCGTATTACTTAGAAACATCCTTCCAAAAGGCATTTCTGCAATACGGCATTGTAACTGAATAAGAAAGGTTTCTTCCCAGTTGAATAACACTAACTCAAAATCGCGAAGAAAACGACAACAATAGCAAAAGAACATACAATTGTTTCCAGGCCTCCTCCTGCCTGCTGCCCGAGGAGGCCAAAGACGTAGCGAATGATTCCAGTTGTCCCGCCAGCTTCTGGCTCCATTCTACAAGCTGATTGTAAGCCAGAAAAATCTCCTTCGTCCTGTCCTCCTCCCCCTGGGGTGGGCCTTCGAGCACACGGAACAGTCCTTCCATAAAATGATCTCGACTATCGATAGTCCCGCGAGAGGGCTGGGGAGGGTGAAGAGCATGTTCATCCATAACCGCCTTCAGTAAGAGTTAAGGTTATATCAACAAAAGAACGCGTACAATAATTTCAGTGCAGAAATCTAGTAAACGATACACTTGTTACTCAAGACAGATTCCGTCGGTTGCTCTTTCAGTCAGTCAGTGAGACAGCCAGCCAATCAGTTAGTCAGTCAGTCAGTCAGTCAGTCAGTCAGTCAGTCAGTCAGTCAGTCAGTCAGACATTCAGTCAGTCAGTCAGTCAGTCAGTCAGTCAGTCAGTCAGTCAGTTAGTCAGACAGACAATCAGTCAGTCAGTCAGCCAGACAGCCAGACAATCAGTCAGTTCGTCAATCAGTCCGTCAGTTGGTCAGTTGGTCGGTCGGCCAGTCATTAAGTAGTAATGAAAGATAGGTGCAAGTTGAAAATTTTGCAGGAGTCCACTTATGCAATTGTGCCACTCTGCGTTTAGAGGGATCAAATTAAAAAAAACTGGAATCTATTTTGAGAGTTTTAAATATCTTAAGGATACAGAGCGAGCTTCCATTCCCTTCACCGCATCACCTAGTGTGCTCTCCAAGGTGCTAAACAAGCGATGAGTGTCACGATTTTTCCGCCCTTCAACCTCAAGAGCCATGGAAAGAAACTCGTGCCGGGACCGCTGAAGCAGAAGTTGGGTGATAACCTAAAATGAGAAAAAACACAGAGGATAACAACAAATGGTCACTATGATAAACTCATTATTCTATTAATATAGAATCAAAAGGTTGTCCTCTTTTACCCAAAAAGGTCTTTCCTACCATTTAGTCTGGACTCTACACTAGGGCTGTCCACAAGTTGCATGACATTTTCCTGACATTAATTCAATTTTCTTAGGTACACATTGTAAGTCTAAGTGGAAACTACTGACCTGGTCCTGTTTGGATGTAAAGTAGTCTTGCCTTGCTATCTTCAGGTCATAATCACCCTTTAGGATACTTGTCGCTTGAAGCTCTCCCAGCTCCTGCACTAACCCAGGAAGGGCCTTCTCAGTGAGCTCCCCTATCTCCATCTTGACTTGGGAAAGTGCTTTTTGAGTTTCAAGGAGTTTGGCACTGAATGCAAAAAAAATGGTTATAAATACTAGTAAGTGAATTGAAAAACTTGATTGAGATTAATAAATAAGTCTGATTTTTATTGATTAATCAGTGACAGCAAGCCAATTGGTCAGTCAGTCACTCAGTTCAGCTGCTGCACTAAACCAGTTTGGCAAGTTTTACTACACAAAGAGGCACAATGAAAATAGAGAATGTTGCCCACCCCCTGCACCCCTCCCCTGCCCCCCCCACAAAAAAGGCTAGGATCTTGCATCTTTCAGTCATGTGCTTTGCTTAATATTATGGGGTATATTTGTCCATATGCAATAAAGAGGAGCGGTCATGAAGCCAGCAAATGTCAGAGAAGTAAAAAAAAAAATGCTAATTGCTATGCTGGAAGGTCTACAACCATGCACAATTGTTTGTTTTGCATTGATACACTATGCATGAATTGTGTGCCTGAAATGTTTCTACATGTACTTATTAGATGTTGAGACAAGTTAGAGTAAACACCTGTTACGTTTTGACACACTGAAGAATAAGTCCACTTCTGGCTCTCTCTGTGTCAAACAAAGTTACACTCTCAGGATAGGGTCCCTCTCTCCCAAGAGCAAAAAGGTGTATGGCACAGAGAGGGCCAGAACGGGACTAGATCAAGGCCAAGAAAGTGAACAAAACATAATAATAAAGATTAACATTGCTGGACTTGACAATCTTTGTCCTCTATTAACTATGATGTATCTCACCTCATTATGTCAGTGCCTGGTGGGTTGGTCTCCCACGACAAGCTTTTCAGTCGATCCTCAGCTGTCTTGAGTGCTGTAGTTACTCCTGTTGCCATGGCAATGCTATGAATTCTTTTACTTTCACTTGATGCAAAGCTAAAGCATAAGCCAGGTATCAGGCAGATTGTTGATGATGGACACATGATACAGCTTGCAGTTTCATGTACATGTATCTGGTTCAGTTCTGGCCCTATCTTTGTTATATCATGCTAAACTCTTGCAGTGTTGTGTTGCAGAAAGAGAACCAGAAATGGACCAGCAGTTGCACCAGGGAAAAGTCACTAAGACAAGTGGCAAGGACAGATGTCGAGTGACTTTCCAACCCCCTCTTTTCAATTAATCTTGTAGTATATCAGTTCACGCTGGGCATTTTGCATGCCAGGTTGATGAAGCCTGCAGGGCATCATGTTTCAACGCTATGCTAAGGTGGGGATATTTGATCTGATTTTACCCATTTTTTGAGCCCTACTATTAGTAACTTACACAGACTGAAGTCTTGCTAGCTCTTGACATTCATTAAGATTAACTTCATCATTCTCCCCTAATGGAAAAAAAACAAAAAAACAAAAAAACAAAAGAAAAGAGGACCAAACGATAGAAGGGTGTTAAGATTTTAATTTGTTCTTCAATATGTTTGGCTTAGCTGTAATGAGTCAATTTTCTGGATCTGTTAGTCCTTAACCAGGGGTTTCATAATGTTTTGAGCATGACAGCAACTGGTTTTCTCAGGCGGGAAAACTTTTAAAACTGAACTTCTTTATAACTAAAACTTTCCTCTACACGGTTAAACCAGGCGGATAAAATCATCCTCACAGCCGGTCAATTTGTCTGGTGCCCCAGCCAGCAGTCCTTAATGAAACCCCTGCTTAACTCATTTACAGACTGGTCTCAACAAAGAACCATGCTTTCCCAGGGCTGTCCTACTATCAGCTGATAGTTCCCCCACAGAAATTTGATCTTGTTAACACAAAATAATATACATGCCTCTGAAGCAAAGCTTCGAGAGCAAATATGCAAGGGAAGAGTACATGTACTATCCATCCTGGAATTTCCTTCGGATGGGCACTGTGGGCAGATAGTGTCTCTCCGCCGATGCACACTGTCGCTTCATGTGATCAATAAACTAATAAGAATCCATGAAAAAAGTAGAGAACATGCACCAATATTGTACTTAGTGTATATTTTGCACAAGTCATTAATCACACAATTAAGCCAAGTTTAGGGAATACAACAACTCAAACTTGTACAGGCTGTATAACATACACTCTTGACAACTAGGGTACAGTTAGGTAAAATTCCTACCTCTAACTAGAAGGGTAGAGGGATCACTGATTTCCAGCAGCTGATATCTCGATTTCTCTTCTCCTCCAGCCATCTCTGCAATACCCTGAAATAATATAACAATTCGAAGAATTCATTGGCTTCCATGTGTGTTCATATAATCACCAAAGGTTTATCTAGAGTTGTTCAGAGATTTCTGAAGTTGACTTGAACACTTCCGAACATTTCTTTAGTTGACCTACAGTACTCTGAAGATGAACTTGGGATTTCTAAAGCTTACATGTATTGTTCCAAACTGAAAATGGACTGTTGGAATGCCTGGAGATTTAGTATTTTTTTTGTTGAACAAACTTAAGATAAAAAATAAATCGTATAGAAATATTGCTCAATGCAGAACAAAATAACTTGATTCATACTAGACACTTGTGACATCTAAAACTTCTCAATTTTGAGTACTTCAGGTTCCAAAACATCAATTGCACTTGAGATTGTATGGTTTCCTATACCAATACAAAGATATGAATTCTCTCAGTTCAAGGGATGGCTTTCTTTTTACCTCAAAGAACTGTTTCCTTGTGTATGCAGTTAGTTCACCGGTAAACTTTTCCTCTGATGTGTAGTAACTGTCATAGGGAAGCTGGGACAAAAATGATGTCGAAATGCCTGCACCTGCAAAAAATATGTACTAGATAACATTCATGTAAAAGGTAAGGGATCAGGCATTCTGGATAAGGAAAAATGCTATGTACCAAGTTGTTTTCATCTACTGTATTAATCACAATGATGTACAACTCATTTTTAACCTGGAGATTTGAGTAAGCTAAAATAGGTAACTTTGCCATTAACTTAGCAGCTCACAATTGTCAATGCATATTATATGCATGTTACCCTGGGTTACATAGTATTTGTCTATATGTATCTTTAGAAAACAGTCCTAAGAAAATATGCACGCTGATTGGTTAAAAATCGTGTCTCTACAACTCCATAGAAACACAGAACTAGTATGAGCTGTTGACGTAATGACCGCATGAACAAAGAGAATTTACATTTTGATAATCAAAGTTAACAAGTTGTTTTCCTTTTTTGTCACAGTGTTTTCTAAAAGAAATAGAAAATATGTTCTCTGTGTTTCTATCGAGTTAAAGAAACATTCGCGAAAGTTTGGGAGAACTCAAAAAAGCAACATTTCTAGTTCTGCCAAACTTCCACTCGAGTTTCTATAACTCGATAGAAACACAGTACATGTTTTCTATTTCTTAAATATAGTTCCATTTACAGTAAATACCTTCTCGACCAGCATATAACGCTATCATTTCAGAAACAGATTTCTCCAACTGCTCTAAAGCAGAGTTCATCTGCAAATGAAAGACAACAAGAATAATTGGATCATGTGTACTAATGGCTCCCACAGTCGGGCATCTATCGATACCTTTGATCATCATCTTGATTGGTACTTGATTGACATTCCAATCGATACTCGGTTGACACTCAATCAGCAGTGGATCAATAGTTGGCCAAGTGTTGACTGACTCATATGCATCTATCGAAAATTAGTCGGCTATGGACCGACTATTGACCAAGATGTCGATAAAGTGCCAATTGAGTGTCAACTGAGGTGTCAATAGATGTTGATTGAATATCGATTGATTGTCGATTGACAGTATCGATCAGCACTCAACCACAGATGCCTTTAGTACACAAGATCCAAATTATCTTATAGCATCGTAGGCACGTAATGTGCGCAAAGGATTCTGAAGCTACAACTGCAGCATTTACATGTATTGTGTACCATGATACAGTAGCTAGCAAAGCAGCCCTAACAAACTCAGTATATGTAAGCAGGCATCATAATCCAATGATGCATACTAATGGCATGGGTAACATTAACTTCACTTTGCAAGACAAATCTATGAATGCCATGTTATAAAACAACTGAATCATGCTTTTAGCTGTGCAGCATTAAGTTATGATGCACAAGTTTGGGAAGTTTGGAGAGCACTCAAGAAGCTAAAGTTGTTCTTGGTTGCACCTCAAGCATCTTTCACATCTTTGTTGTGCTCTCCAAACTTCTACATGCATAATAACTTGATGATGCATGCTAAAGTAGGAATCAATATTGTTAAATTTTAATATACACAAGGCTGTTGCCTAAGGAAATTTTTAAGGCGCCCTTTGGGCTCCTAACTTCAAACGTTAGGAGCCCAAGCCACTTTTTTAGGAGCCCAGAATAAATTTGCCGTGGTCAATCCGGCGGAGGGGGTTGGGGAGGTTGAGGAAGATGGCGGGGGGTTAATTGCAGAAATTTTGGGGAGGAGTCCTGGGGCAGAGATTTTTC
>Ga0126338_10002853_pt1 | contig 12003 bp, 9 predicted proteins | sample OrbCmetagenome_2_FD_92529 | JGI IMG/M metagenome (GOLD analysis project Ga0126338, IMG submission 92529) | Coral microbial communities from Petempiche,Puerto Morelos, Mexico - Orbicella C C metagenome | ecosystem: Host-associated > Invertebrates > Cnidaria > Coral | place: Petempiche,Puerto... | reverse complement strand
TACAGCTGGACCTCGCCATAGAGGTAAATCGTCATTTTCTCGCAAACGAGTATGGTGACCTATCATTTTTTTCTGTTGTTTTGAATTGAGTAATAAATTTCTCTGTGTAAAATAAATATGGACTAATTCTCAGTGTAGAACAAAAAGCAATCGTCGGAAACGTGAATTTAGCAAGCAATCGTGACTACAATCATGGTGCAATTGTGAGGATTTATATGGGTATAAACAAGGTGCTGTTGCTCCTAAACGAACATGGGGACCCCTCATTTTTATTTCAGAATTTAAGTTCCTATAATATAAACAATCAATAGGCAAAGTTTTTATTGCACCCCTTGATTTGCAAATAGTCAGTTAAGTGGCTGTTAATAATTAACTGAAGGCCTTAGAAGGATAAAACCTCTCGTAGTTGACCCCTTTTATAGAAAATGTGCATATGATTAAATGCAAAACCCTTATTTTCTTGAAAGTCCGCTTTGTTTTCTACTGTTCATCACCATATAAAGCAAGCATCTCAATATCTTGAATGTAAGCAGCTGCTAATGAAAATTGATACTTAAATCTCAATGTGCTCATTTGTAATATCTACCAATGTACCTTACAAGATCCAGAGAAGGCGAGCTCTTATTGTCCTTCCGGATCTGGACACGACCTACCAATGTGTCACGACGAATCGGTAGCCATTTACTTTCCGCGGGAAAAGTAAGAATATATGTTTCTTCTCAGCGACTTGAAAGGGTTAAAAATTCTCCCATGCTTAATTATAATTTCAGAATACAATGGAGAATACAATATCCGAGTCAGACCATTACGTTTACCCGGCGTTTAGTTTGCTGTCTGCTTCCCCTGCAAGCATGATTGGTACCGATTACGACCGTCGGAAATTTTGAAAAGAAAATAAACCCCTAAGAAGTCCCAAGATCCATTTTTGTGGGGGTGGCTTGAAATTTTTTCGTCCCTAAGCGGTACCAATTCTAAAACAACGCATTATCTCCTGTGATATTTTTCGGCTAAATACTCTAAAAGGTACCGCGAAAGCTCTTTTTGTGGATATTTTGAGGCTGAATACCCTAGCATTTTTAACCATCTAAAAAGTACGACAAGCACCCCAAAAGTTTTAGTTTTTCCACAGCTAGTTCCCCCGAAGCCACATGCAGCCCAAGCTCAGTACGCGAGCGTCGTTATCACTTCAGAGATACACAGGTACTTTCCCTACAAAGCCATTTCACTCTAAATTATAAGCTAAATTAAATTCTCCTAGCTGTGGCCTGAAGCGCATGGCCTTGAATTCAAGATCGCATGTAACAGATAGTATGAGTGTCAAATTGTAAATGATCAAATATTCACAGACTTGTTAGAAAACTCAGTGTGATGGTTTCGGTCTAAACACAATGTAAACAGCATGAATATTAAACTAAAAAGGTCAAAGTAATAATATATCAACCGAAAAAGGTTTATACTTTCGACGAATTTCAAACAAGTAATAAAATAAAGGCTAAAGCCTTTTTGCTTTTAACTTGACTGGAAATGCCATTTGTCAGTTAAATTTTCGAGTAGTTTTCAGTTGTCAGTCATTTTTTGCCATTTGTCAGTTGTCAGTATATTCCCATCCAGACCCTCAGAAGAGTGGTGTCAGGTGGAGTGGAGTATTTTGAGCAAGGGTGGTGTGGTGGAATATAGCGAAGTGAAGCACGATGTGGTGTAGGGTGGTGTAGTGTCGTGCGGTGCGGGGTGGTTCGGTATGGTGAGGGGTGGTGTACTTTAAGCTGGCCAAGAAAGAAATGCTGCGTAGTAGAGGCTGAATTTTCTTTTCTTTGATTACTGCACCGTTGAAGCTTTTCCTACATCTCTCGCTAAATGTTATGTACAAGAAGCGAATAGGAATAGTTCTTTGAAATCTCTAGGCTACTAGCAGCCGGTCATTCCTCTTCGGGAACGTTAGACGAGTGCCGTTATCCAACAAGCGTAGAATTTATTTTCCGTTTAGCCGGGCATTAACGTACCGCAACTTTACCTGATACAATTTAGATACCCTATCTAAGGATCGCACCATGATCACAATGACAACAAGAGCACAAATGATACTCTATTTAAGGATGGGAGACTCAAAAACCATACTCGATCCTGCGGCACATACCCATATAGCCCATATATTGGAGTACCCTACCACCCCGAAGGGGGGGTTTCACCCCTACGTTTAATTTGGAAGCGATTTTCTACGTACGTGTAGTCGCTGCATTAGTCTGGCAGAAGATGGAAAGAACACAATGAGTTTGAAACGTACAGCTGAACAATCTTAATAAGTAGGACTCTCGTGAAAGTTGAGACGATAAAAGTTGATTGTATAGCTGTCGTTTCTGATATACCAGTGAGTTTTATCAGTGGCTGAAAAAATATCGAGGCTGAAATTTGCGAAATTTTAAGAATATTTTAAGAAAAACCCCGAGGCTCAGATTTGGGAAAGAATATAATTTTGTGCGTTGTAAATTTGTAAACGCAATACAAAGTATGCTTAAATGTTTTTTAACTTAACCATATAAACATTTTTCCTTTCTCTAAACGGCATAACTGGCCAAAAAACAACCGTGACTGGCTGTAAGTTCGATGCTAACAACGTTTCTGCAAGACGTTTATGCGTGTCATACCACGTTTTATTGTCTGCAGTCTAGTTCCAAAATTACTTTAACGCTATCAAAGTCGTGCATGAAAGGACAGATAACATGAAGTTGCGTCCACATCATCCACTTTGTATTCCTATAATCTAAGGCTATTCACAAGAATATTGTCAGCCTAAAATCGGCAGAAAAATAAGAATAATCAACCTGGGCCGGAAAAACAATATTCTTATTTAAAAAAAGAGTGTTGTTGTCTGAGGTTTGTTATAGAAGTCAATAAACTGAAAAGGCTCAGAATTTATCTTATCCCAAGTGCCCTAGCCTGTGGCTAAATATCCGAGATTTTATGAGAATTTTCTGGAATAAGTGTTCCGATTAGAGCCCTGCCAAACATTCCAGCGAAGAAGAAACAAATTAACTGCCGATGCTTGGTGACTAACCACTCCTTTTGAAAGACTTTCGTGGAACACAAGACCGAAATGTGAATCAATAATTATCATGAACACTTCTTTTTAAAATTGCTAACCACTCGTTAATGTTTGGTTTTAATCGCGTGACAGACGCGCGTGAATAAGCTGATATCATATAAACAGCAGGGTCTGTCGAGGTCTGGCTGAGGTCACCCTATGACTCTGTTAAAGCAAGAAAAACAACGCAAAATCTGTTTCTTATTTCATGCTAGGCATTTTCAATCAGCATTTGATAAACGGTTAAAATAATTCTGTTCTTCGTGGCTCCTTCGGACCAACAAATTCTTTGCTGAAGAACTGCCCATTTGCAGAGCAGCGAAAAACATCAAGGACTTGAAGTAAACGTTATTCAGCGTTATTGACACAGTTACGATTTACATAAGAAGAACAAAAGATAATAACCGCATGGGGATCAAATGCTCTTTTTATAGCTGTAATTTCACGCTTGTTTGTTATTGTTGGTTGTGGGAAGAATCTGTCGAAGAAAAACTTGCTCGCACCAGACCAAGACTCCATGAAAGCTCCAGTGAAGGACCAACTTTAGTTTAAGCGCAGCGGAACACAGACAGTGTAAAGAAGCGCCAGTGAGATAAGTTTGGAAACGTTTGTGAGTTGCAAGTTGGTTGCGTCACGTTACCGAGCTAAGACTTGCTTTGCGGAGAGGAAAACACGAGTTGTTCGGAACAGAATTGCTTCCTTGGACTCGACTTTCAGTGCGTATTCGAAACAACTTTGGACATAAGTACAGGATTATCAGCATTTAGAAACGGGCATGGCTTCTAGTCCTGTTTGGAAAGTGCGGGTTAACCCTAACCGCTATCAAAGTGTCCCTACGTGTGGCGATGACATAAGTGAGGACTGTAGCGGTCGTAGAAGGTCAGGTTCCTCTGACGACAGCCCTCTTTCGTCCCCGCTTACAAACCGCAAACCACAGAAGGGAAAAAGCCTGGGCGCACCAGGTCTTAACAACAACTACAAAGATATCTGGTCCAAGCGCGTGAGGGACGGAGCTGTAAAGGAAATTGTCCTTAGTCCTAGTAGAGCTGACACTGGTTGTGATAAGCGAATTACAATCAATATCTCTGGAACGAGGTTCGAAACTCTCGAGAGCACGCTGGCAAGACTGCCAGACTCATTGCTTGGATCGTCGATAAAGAAAGCACCTTACTATGATCCCATCCATAACGAATTCTACTTTGACAGAAACAAACATGTCTTTGACAGTATCTTGTTCTATTACCAGTCAGGGGGGCCCGCCGGTGGCGTTCTTGTGAAACCGGATGGTATACCCGAGGGGACATTCTTGGAAGAAGTCAAATTTTTTGAACTGGGAGAGGACGCGGAGACGAAGATTGGAGCTGACGATCAAACAGAGAAGAAACTTGGCCGCGGTCTTGAGGCTGTCTCAGCGAATATTTCATATTGTGAAACTTGTTCATCGAAAATCAGAATGCTTTTCGATACAAGCCAAACAAGGAAAGCATCTCCTTTGCGTAGAGCTATAGATGTCTGGATGATTTTTGTAACAATCTTTTTCATCATTTTGCTTTGCGGTAAGACGTTACCTTCCCTAAGAGAGGTTTTCGTTTTGGACCAGTGCTGCGAACGATACGAAAAAAACGCTTCAGTGGGCTTTTTCTGGTCATTTAGCGAAAAATTCTGCATATCTTGGTTCACGCTCGAATACGCTCTGCGCACGTTGAGCGCAACGAAAAAATCATTGTACTTATTGTCAGCACAGGGTATTTTTGACATGTTGTCGTTTTTCCCTTATGTAATGACAATCATAATCCAAGTGGTGGTACCAGGAACGGCGACAATTCCTTTCCAACGCATTCTTATGTTTCTAATGTTCTTTTCAGTCTTCAAGCTGACTCGTTACTCTCTTGGGCTGCAAGTACTCATGAAGACAATTCAGACAAGCTTGCAAGAGCTGATGTTACTGCTGGTGTGTGTAGGCATCAGCCTGGTGTTATTTTCGTCGGTGATATATTACTGCGAAAGTTCTGAGGACTCCACGGATTTCAACAGCATCCCGGCAACGTTCTGGTTCACTATCGTTACCATGACAACTGTGGGGTACGGCGACCTGGCGCCCGTTACAGTGGCGGGAAAAGTTTTCAGCGCGCTTTGTGCAGTGTTTGGAGTTTGTTGTGTTCTAGCAATTCCATCGACAATTATTGTGACAAATTTTAACTTCTTTTATTTAAAGCATAAGGCGAAACCAAAGAAACCAAAAAGGCCAAAAACGAGAATGACTGCTCTTCAAAGGTGGGTGACTCGGTTTCGAAGTGTCGCCCTTTGAGACTTATGTGGCCATTGAGACTCATGAAATACCAATCATTGTCATTGGTTCAGACTCCTCGATATTCAATTAAACCGATAATATATGATTACCCATATATATCATTGTTTGCAATGGATTCGGAATATAACATGCCATTCAAGGGGGGGGGGGGATGCTAGTTTTACTTACTGCTATACACCCCTGTGTAAATTTTGTGACTAAAACTCGCAAAAAATCACTTATCAATGACCATGAATAATTTTAAAATCATATGCGTGACATGTCGATCTGTGTTTATTACATCATAATAAAAGTGGACAGAAGGCGTCAAAATTTATCTTTATTCCTCAAAAATAACGATCTTAAACGACTTTGTGCTAGTCATTTTTTGACAATCGAAATTGTCTTTGGATCGATCTTGTAGTTCACTACATGATAGAAGAATGCCAGTGGTTTTTGAGACTACAAATGTACAAGACCAACAATTTCCTTGAAAACGTAACATTAAAATATAAGTTGAAACAAAGAAAATACTCGACGTGGAGACGGTTAGACTGAATTTGACTAGCAGAGATCTTTACAATTTTATTTCTCCTTTTTCCTCCTCGTTTTACTTTCAATTGAAAAGATTAGATATGTCAAAAACTCGATACATTGTTTTGTTACACGTCCTACATATCCAAATAGCTCGAGGTTGGTCAAAGATACCGCTCGCCCTATGACCAGCTAATCTAACATTCAGATGTCAAACGACGTATGTTTCGATATGTTTAATAAACATAGGTACCCCGTAGTGATTTTAGATTTTCTTAGTGGTAAATCTGTGCCCGAACAAAGCTCTCAAAGCATACAAAAGCTTATTATTTCTCGGATTAAGAAATATACAAACACTAACCGTGTTCCCATCGACTTGTAGAAACACGAATGGAATAATGAAGGAGGTACGTCACGGTTTGCACATCTTGAAAAGCTTTAAAAGGCAATTTTGTACGTAGCCAGAGTAACTCAAAATTCCGTGACTAAGCTCCTTTAAGAGAACGAGGAGTGCTGTGAGAGCAGGATAGACCTGCAGGCGGAAAGCTATGGAAAGGTCCATAAACGTGACTACAAAATGTTTGGCTGTGTTTTCATACTCTTAGCAAAATTTGCTGTTCATTTTATATCATTGATTCAAGGATCTGTCACCGTCAACACATATTACCTGCCCCGTGACATAACTAGCCGAGCGAGCAAGAAATTCCACTATATCAGCAATGTCGCTAGGCTCACCCCTGCGATTCAAGGGAATCTTTTTGATAATTTCTGCCTTTTTGGTTTCCAAGGTTACCCCGTGCGTCTTCTCAGGTCACAAAACAGCCCCAGGGCTCACGCCGTTGACTCTGACAAAGGGGGCGAACTCTTTAGCGAGCACCATGGTGCACATGCGCAAACCCGCCTTTGAGATGCAATATACTGAGTGATGTTCCAGCGGTCTGTCAGCGTGAATATCCAGCAGATTAATGATACATCCACCTGAAGCTTTCAGGCTAGGAAAGGCAGCCTAAAAGAATGAAAGGTAAATAAATGATTTAGGCCACCAGTACGATAAGAAAACACTCTGACATATTTAAGCGTCCGCTAAAATCCGTACTATACATGCTGGTTTTCATTTGACGTTGTCATATTTGAAAATTCAAAATTACCTATCCATCTGAGGTTTTAGTTTCATCAGATTTAACACCCTCCCAGAAGTTGATGTTTTACAACGTTTTAGCTTGACAGAGTTCTTCGTTTTGTAATATACTTTGTGCAGCTCGTTTGAATTTCCAAGCTTTTGCGTTGCGTGACATTAAAATGGCGGCCCGAGAAGGATGTAGCGTAGGTCAAAAGATGAGCTGTCGCTTAAATTTTGCTGACTGAACAATTCTCGAACTAGAAGAGGTATTGATTTCAAAAAGAAAGAGAATAGATTTCCTCCATTTTCTGTCCAGTTAAAGAAACCCATGAGAAAGATTAGAGGACTAAACCAATGCTGTGGAAAAATTGATCTACAGCTCGTGTTCCTACAGCACAACGTGTCTCGTTTCCTAAGCTTTCCCTTGTAATTGCATAATCGATAGAAACACGCGGAAAATGTTTTCAACTTGTGGAAAATGAAATTAGACCTCGAACGTTCGGTCTTTGCTATATCGCTCTCGCTCGGTCAATACGGCAAGGGCTCGGTTTGAGATTTTCCCGTAAAAATCTAACTCTCGATTAATAAGTAGTTATTAATGCTGTCCTTTGAAGTCAGGCACCTCCGCGGTAGCGACATTCAAAGATGGCGAATAATAAATAAATAAATAAATAAATAAATATACATTTATATAGCGCCATTTTCCACTAATTGTCCCTGGCGCTTTACAATACTTTAAAATTAAAATCCTAAGTTTTAAATCCTAAAATTAAAATCCTAATCCTTTAAAAACTTAAAATCTTAAATCCTGAAAGTTAAAATCCTAAGAATTAAATACGCTATATAATATAATTAGACTACAAATAAATGAAATGACAAATAAAAATGAATGACCAGACAAATAAATGACCAGACCAGAGAAAAGAGAGCAACTTTGCGTAGCTAAAATTGAAACATGATGTTTCTTACATCTGCAGAGCAAAATTAAAAAAAAAAAAAAACACAAAAATTCGCCACATTCACCTGTGATAAGAAGAATGGAGCGCATAAGTTTGTTTCCATGAGTCCATTCCACTCCTCGTGGGTTATTTTTCCAACTTCGGTCGGATGGAATTCAGACGCGTTGTTTACTAACAGGTCCAGTCGCCCCCAGGCCTTTAACGCCTCTTCAATAACCTTCTCCGAGGTTTTCTGAGTGTGTTGTCGGAAATCACCTTGGATTTGTCGGGCTGAATTTGAACGTACACTGCAACAATTAACAGAGGAATAACCCGCTTGGTATGTCTCTTCCCTTGTTCATCATTCACTGCGTTAATTTATTCATTCTTGTATCGGTTTTTGTGTATATAAGAAGTCGCATGATTCATTGAGATTTTATAAGTAGAAAGACGGCCAGTTAGACCACAAGCTAATTGTCACGCACGGACCTACAATCTACTATTACGCGACACCCAAACAATGGCAAACCATCTCGACATTATTTTCAAAACTTTATGAGTGTTTAACCAACATATGAAAAGCGCTAAAATTTCAGTTTACCTGTTCATCTGCTGTACTAGATCTCTGGCTTCAGTTATTGATTTGTTGCAGTGTACCAGAATGTTGTATCCTATTTCATGTAATCGTTTGGCAATACACGCCCCAAGTCGCTTCGCCGCGCCTGTCACCAGGGCAACAGGACATGCAGCGTCTTCAGAAAACCCATTTAAATGTACCAGGTGAGTGAACGGCTTCTTGGCGGAAGTTTCTTTACTCGTCAATGCGTGAACTACATTGGCTAAATACAGTTGATTGACAGGAAAGAAAGAGCGGAAGTCGTCTTTACCACTCACTTCCCTTGCGATCACTTTCAATGGCTTTTTCACGGATGGATGAATGAACTCCGGTGTGACGTCAGCTAGAGGTATGATCACGTGAGCATGCTTGTGCGTGTCTGGATCAGGAATCGACCACGATTTTACAGCACAGCCGTCGCTCAGTTTGTATTCACACGTCATGTTACCCCAAAACGAAATGTCCAGATCAATTGTCCTGGGAGCGTTCTTATTGTCTTGGTCTCGAACTCGACCAAGTTTGTGTTCCACTTGACTTAAAACTTGCTTTAATCTGATCATGAAAAACAAGGTCAAAGTTCATTAGTTTTTGAACACATCAAAGCCATCAAGGGGAAACTCTCAATAGTAACCTTATGCTATACAAGGCAGTTCTGACGTAGGTCTGTAAACGAAACCGTAGTGTGTGACCATTCGAATGAAAAAACGCTTGTGTGTGATCATTAAAATGAAAGCTACTGAGCAGTGCTTCCATGTGGTACTGTTTATTATGCTGTACAAGGTGGTTCTAACTTTAACGTCTGCGGATGAAACCCTAGTGTGTGACCATTCAAATGAAAGCTATTGAGCAGTACTTTCATGTGGTACTGTTTATTATGATGTACAAGGGGATTCTAAGTTATAGCTCTGTGGTTAAAACCCTTATGTGTGACCATTCACATGAAAGTCATTGAGCAGTACTTTCATGCAGTGTTATGCAATGTCATGTTTTTCGATTGAGAAGGTATACGAGACGTGTGTTCAACTCTCTTCTCGGTGTTAGAAAGTGTGGTCAAACGCGGTCTTTCGTGATGGATATATACTTACCCAGCTGGATCAAGTTTAGTCCTCACGACAACGGACATATTGAGAAAATCCACCTGCGCTCTGAACCCCACGGGCGTGGTCCTAAAAGCTTGTGACAACTTCACCAGCTCTGTTTTCTCTTGTAACAGACTAATGGCCAGTGGCAAATTCTTGCCAGGTTCAATGTTGGATCCCATCGATATGTGAACTTCATTCCAATCAAAGTCTTCCCAGCGCCGTTCAATGGTCACAGACGAGCTCTCGCAAAAGCGTAACGCGTTAGGTTTTGCGACGGTGACTTTTACGGACGACGCGCCGTGACGCACCACGCAGATACGCGCTACATCGGTTGCTACTGCTTCAATGATGTTGTATTTCTTGTTCTCGACGTGGAAGAGAACTTCTTTTGAGATGGTCTTGTTGTTGATGGTGTCTTCTACACGATCGGTCTCGCCGGCTTTCTTGATGGATGACCGCAGACGAATGGTAATGCTAATTTCTTGGAGTTTTCCCAGCTCGTGAGGACTGAAACCTACTTCACTGCGAACTCGCAGACCGTTTATCTCCACTTCGTCCATGTTGAGTAACTATGCTGAGCAGGAAAAATGTAATCACGGTTTAATTTAAATTAATTAAGCTCAGTTTACGTTTGTTCCAAATTCCAGCGTCTTTGAAAGGCCTGTTTACACAGAGGAAGGGGACTCCGGGAAGGTAAAGTAACCCGCCTCGTTGGGGTAACCCGCCTCTGTCATTTCAATTTGATCATGTTTACATGATAGGTGGGGCAACCCGCCTAGATCGGTTGCCCAGGGTTACCCTGTCAGCCGGGGTCGCATTGTGCCATGTAAACGTCTTAAAGTTGGTTAACCCGCCTCGATCTCGCTTGTGATTGGTTAGAGCCAGGAGCCATAATCGGGGAAACATTCCAGACAAATTTTAGGAGTTCACGGTTTTGCAAGTGTGATAGTAACTGACGCAGGACAATGTACCATTTAGTTTTGTTAACTAAATATGCAAAAAAAAACTTTCACTCGGATTTTCAGAATGCAATTCCTCAGCTAAGGAAAAGGGAAGTAAATTCTTACTGTTCGGCGCTTTGAAAGATATTTCCATTTCGAGAAACGACTTTCGAGCGTGTTGGAATGCAGTTTTTGCCAGCAGCCATGGCGCCTCATGTGAGTCAGTCATGCAGAGAAATGACTTCCTTTCGAAGTGAACTTAAAATAAGCAGATAGAAGAGACTTTTCCTGTCCAGCTCTTTTAAAAAGTAAGTAAGATAATAGCTGACGTTTCGGAAGCTTTCGGAGCAATCACGAAGTTAGACCGAAACACCTCGAGATTTACTCGATTAGTTTCAATCGATTTTCACTCAAAACCCGAATTTAAATTAAAATAACTGCTTTTTACAGTTTATAATTGATTCCGCGTCATTGAATTAACATTTCGAGTTAAAAATACGAGTTTAGGAACAGAAACATAGCGCTATATATAATAATTAACCAGGCGTAGCTTTCACCGAATGTGCCAAAATGTTGTTCGCCAAGAATCGTGCAGGAATTTTGAGCGGTTTCCGAAAGGTTTTGACTGGAAATGCGAATTTTACATAAATCAAGGCGTTTGTTCAACAACCAACATTGAGCAGCCATCGGTCCTAGCTAGACAACGTTTCTCGTGTGGTAGTTGAGAAAACTCTGTGCCTTTGGTGATTCAGAAAACTAGTTCCAGATCAATAAACTGATAATGTTAATGTTAGCTCACGTTGACAGACTGATGACAGATAGCTTTTTGGAAGAGTGCAAGCAATAGCAGTTAATAATTACTTTTCATCTCATACATTTGTCCGTATATTTTTTTCCCGCGAACGGCGTAAACCCAGCCAAATTTACAGACAAATGTATGGAAAATTAGAAAAGTTAACCAAGCATCTTCAATTAAGTCACATCCTTCAAACTTAGTGAATACAATCTCCTACCTAGTATTTATATTTAACGAATTCTGTAAAATTCAAATTTAAAAAGAGTTATTTGCCATTTTGCCGGATTCCCATACAAAAACTGTAATTTCTGATCGCTTTGCCTACCCGTCAAGATGGCGTTGAAAACGGTGATAAGACCTTTTATATATTGCTTAAGTTTTACAATGAATTAATTAACACGTTAGCCTGCGAAAACAGCCGTCCTTCTTAGCGAAGGAGGCTGTTTTCGCAAGTTATTAACACGTATGACACAATATCTTCAATATCAAACAAAAATTTCGTTTTTGAAAATATAGAGGGGTCGCCGCCAGGATGAAATTCGAAAGCTTGTTTTTTATATTACACTTTTAGCCGGAGAACGCTTTTAAGTTTAAGGTATCAGTAAGG
>Ga0126338_10002852_pt1 | contig 12003 bp, 5 predicted proteins | sample OrbCmetagenome_2_FD_92529 | JGI IMG/M metagenome (GOLD analysis project Ga0126338, IMG submission 92529) | Coral microbial communities from Petempiche,Puerto Morelos, Mexico - Orbicella C C metagenome | ecosystem: Host-associated > Invertebrates > Cnidaria > Coral | place: Petempiche,Puerto... | reverse complement strand
ACGGTCGCAAAATTGCAGCATGGAGATTCTCTCGGCGCCAAGTACCTTGATCTTCAACTTTGAAGCACCTTTTGAAACCTTTCATTCGGCTGGATTGACATATACTTCGAAAGCTGTGACATGCTGAGAAAATACGTCTTAGGAAATTCATCACAAAGTAAGAAACTAAAAGGTAACTTACCGATAGGACAACTCGTATCACACATGTATCACTACTCTCTCTTTAACCTGTCGGACCAGCTCCACTTTTTGCAACAAAAGCAAATCGTAATCAGTTTTCTTGCAGGTGTTGGGAGTTGTCGTGGAAAGCACATGGTGATGGCGCAATTGTCGTCTCTACTAATACACATTCGATTGGTTCCGACTGTCATTGGTTGTTTATTTCAGGTCACGAAGAGATTACGAGTGATTATCGATGATATTACCCTCCTGGTACCCAGTAAAGAATGCTGCATGTAATGTGTCACGTAGGAGAAACCTCAGTGAAACTTTATGCGTATGACGTAATAATTTGCCATATATGAAGCACTTACCAGAGGATTTTAGCGTTTTCTCATAGTGTCTGTGCTTCACACTAGACACAAAATGGTACTTCTGCAGCTAATACATACTGACCAAACAGGCTTTATGAAACACAGATTTATTAGTCAGAAGATATGTCTACTATGTGACCTCTTAAAACAGACAGAACTGGAAAATATACCAGGCATTCTCCTCCAGCTTGACTTTCGCAAAGCCTTTGACACAATCGAGTGGTCAATGATTCAACAAGTCCATTCAATTTTCAACTTTGGTGTTTCTATTAAGCGTTGGATAGAAACTTTCTACTGTAATGCAGAGAGTTCCGTTATTAATAATGGTTTCACTACTAGGCAGCTCAAGTTGCCTCGAGGAGTAAGGCAAGGTTGTCCACTATCACCCTATCTGTTTATTTTATCTGTGGAGATACTTGCGACTAAAATACAGCAAGATAACTCGATTTGCAGCATTTTTATCTTTCATAAGGAACTTAAAATTAGCGAATTTGCGAATGACACCTCTCTCACTTGCAGTAACCTAATATCGGTCCAAAACACCTTGGTCGCACTAAACGGGTCTGGGATTTTATCTGGCCTAAAACTCAAGGAATCCCAAACCAAAGCTCTTTGGCTAGGTCCATGGAAACAGCGTACCGAAAGACCTCTCAACTTCATATGGACGAAAGAACCGCTTAAAGTCTTGGGGATTCATATCTCTTTCAATAAGGCAGGAAATGAGAGAAAAAATGTCAACCAAAAAATTGAAAACCTTAATGCAAAGCTGGGTACCTTGAGATCGCGCCAACTTTCGAACTTCAGGCACTGTTTAATCGCTAAGTCTCTAGGGATTTCACAAATCGTTCACTCTGCTGCCGTGCTAGACATTCACAAGAATTACATTGCAAAAATTCAATCTTCAATTTTTAAATTTATTTGGAAGGAAAAGCAGGACAAAATTAAAAGGGAAGTTCTATATCAAGATTATGAAAGAAGTGGTCTGCGTGTAACACATGTTGAAAGGCTTTACGTTTGGTATGGATTCAAAGGTTCCTAAAAAGTGACAGCCGGGGGACAGAAAATTGCAAAGTCATCCCAAGTTCTTTCTTTAAGAAATTTGGGTCTTCTACTTCTTGCTTCACTGTAACTTTGATGAAAATTTCCTTAAGTCGATCGACATGCCATCCTTCTACAAGCAAATTCTGAGTTTTTTTTGGAACTGAAGAGTATCCATGACATGAACAGAGACCAGGAGTTAATCCTTTTTAACAACAAAGAAATACAAATAGGTGGTAAAACTGTGTTGTATCAGGATTGGTTTGACCAAGGAGTCTACTCAATTTGTGACAGTGTCGATTCCAGTAGAATGTACTTGAATTTTGCAGATTTCTGTCGCAAATTTTCAGTTAAGTCCAATCTTCTCACCTATTTTCAAATTCTTTTGGCTATCCCTAAACGACTGCTGGAAAGGCGAGGGACTCTTTTGGCACCAATTCAATTTTTACTCCAGGGAATTCCACTTTTCACATGTCACTGTCGCTGTTGATCGACCTATCTAAACTAACATGTAAAAGATTACTATTGGCTTTTTTGAACAGGAAGGAACCTTGCGCAACTGGCCCTAGCAAGTGGCAATGCGACCTTCCACAGTTCACTCTCTCTTGGAGCACAACTTTTAAGCGGATAGTCAATCAGTAACCAAAATAAATTAAAAGAATTTTTTTACAAACGTGCTCATCGTATTGTCACCACAAAGAAAGAATTACATTTATACAGAATTGAAGACAACAAGAGTTGTCATTACTGCGGGGATGACGACTCTTTACTTCACTCCTTCTTAGGTTGTCATATTGCAGTCAACTTTCTCCGGAAAGTGCTATGCTGGTTTAATGTTTAGTTTTAACATTTAACTCAAAAGAAATACTCTTTGGAACAGCTACTGATAACGATAATAAAATAAAAAAACTAAATTTCTGCCTCCTCTATGCCCAATTCTACTTTCATTTCCAGAAAATCAACCAACATGCATGTAATAGGGATGTTTTTGTCCGCAAACTAAATTTTATGTTGAAAATAAAAGGCTTTGCTTAGTTCAATTTGTCCTCTATTTCTTGCAATCCAAAAAAAAAACCTCGCAAAATTTTCGTCTTAGCAATTAGGTAAATTGAATAGAATATATCCTGTAGAAACCAGCTGTAATTATATAGTATTATTAGCACAGTAGTTACCCGTAAGTGTTGTATGTAGCGTAATGTTTATGTCGAAAAAAAAGTAGTAAGTAGTTTATTATAATTAACACATTATAGATAAATTTATTTTAAGTATTGTATTGCAAGTAGTTTAATGGTAACTATGTATTGTATGTGAGCCTTTTCAAAATAAAAGGTCCAACTATGGAAAAAAAGACAGCTTTAACCTTGCAATCCTCTTCATATTGTTGTTCTTGACCCAGAGTCTCAAGGTGTACAAGGTCACTTCATTACATTTTTTAATGTCTTCTTCCCTTGTTTCCAAAATTATAACTATAAAGCTGTACCTATGTCAATTTTTTAGGTCAACAGTCGAGCTTTGTTTGCTAGAGTGCTGTAAGAAATCAAAACCAGACAAGACGTTGTTGTGATAAATTTTGGCCACGCAGAATGGCCAATTTATTGATTAAAACTAACATGAAATACATTATGAACGAATTATTAAGCTCTTGCAAAGGTGAAAGGCCACAAGCCTCCAGAATGGAGGCCTGCCCCACCCAAAGACTGTTGACCCAAAGAGACCAGTGCTTAAGTGTTGAACTTATGAATGGCCACAGCACCTGCGTGTGGTCCAGAATTAGAAATAGCCTAGGTGGGTTGAAAGACTGGGTACACCAATATACTTTAAAATTGCATTAGATTTCCATTAGCCCGACTGGTGAATCTGAGTCTGAAAAACCTTTGGCAATGGCCCAAGTCGCTGCGCCTATTCGGCAACTGTGATTTGTACAAAGCAGGATCAAGATTAAGTTGTTCCACAAAAAAGGATCTAGTAATGGGTGCCCCATCCGACCAGTGAAAAAAGAGGACCATTGAATGATTCTCGTGTGGAAACAAAATCTAGTATGGCTTGGACCGGACAGCAAAAGCCTTCTTTATAGATATAAATTGTAAAGGGGCGCCCGTTATTACTATGTATGTATTTCAGAAATGCTTTCATTTGCTGGAAAATAAAATTTATTTATTACCCCTGAAGAAGGCTTATGTTAATAGCCGAAACGTTGGGTTTTTAAAGATTTGTAGTACACCTGTAGCTTTTTTCAACCATTGTAACCTTTTTATATTTATCATAGAACCACCTAGTTACAAATCAGTTTTAATTTAAAAGAGAATTTGTTGTTGTGCTCATTGGGAAATCTAAGTGAAGGCCTTATAGGTCACCTTCAACTATGAATTGATAAATGTAACTTAACCACTGGATCACAGTAAATTGGAAATGGAGAGGTTATGTTTCAGAATTGGACTCCGCTTCAATGAAGGGCTGATGCTTGAAATACCAGTTTTCCAAAAGTCTCTACCTGCAGTAAATATTACCTAGTGTGGTTTTTGCTAGTTTCTCTTTTAAACCATTGTTGCTACCTATCCAAATGCAGTCTCTAGTCTGTTGAGAGAGCTTTATTGAAACAAAGAAAACTGGAAAGGTGTTGACAGAAATCTGAACTAAAAGCTAAGGCCTCAAGGTACCTTGTGCCAATGAACCAACAATCAATCTTGTAAATTGAGTGACTCTTTGCCCTGTATTCCTTCTTTTAATTTGTTGTTTCCTTTTACTTTTCTCTCTACTTGCTTTTTAATGGATGTTTTGTTTAACATTTACTAGAAAAAACAACAGTTAATATAATTAAAAATTAATCATGAAATTTGAGGTTTGATAATTCTGTCCAATAGTTCATCACAAGGTGAACATCAGTACTCGGTTTCCCATGTTAGTAACAAAGCTTTAGACATTTTATCCCATTTACTCCTCTGCCGTCGGTAACTGGTGAGATGAGCATTGACCTTTGTTCCACTTCTGACATGATTACCCTTGACCATATTAGGCATCACTTATTCTCAAGTACCACAGGAGGGAAATGTCTTTCTGTAGCTATCCAAATCAGGGTGATTGAGTCAAAGGAGGTTGAAATATGCTTCAAAATGCTTAGAAATTTGAGTGAAAAATGGAGGAAAGGTTTGCTCAACAACACTGGGCTGTTCTGTGTTAAGAATGTCCAGTCTCCATAATACTTGCTCAGGAATTCTCAACCTGAAAGCAAGTCCACCAGGAGGCCAACAACTGCAGCAAAAAGATAAGAAAAAGAGAAAAGCCAAAAGTCACAAAAACCTCAAAAGCTTAAAGAGATAGGTCACTCAATTTTGATTTGTGCACTTGCTAAGTAAAAATGTCAATACATATAATGCTAGCTGGAAAGAACTTGGCAATATTTTCATGTTGCAAATGCTGTTTTGAGTATACGTAGTTTGAACATAATTTAGCTCATAACTAACCAGAAAATGCCAAAACTGTCTAAAAATGCAATTTTGTCAAAAAGCTCCAGATGTCAGTGGGTTAATTAATAAATTATTGTAAATTTGTAGGTTTTCAAGCCAGTCCTGGTGGGTCTGAGTCAAGAAATGCAACAGTGTAATCTGGCAACTGATGGGTATAAAGCTCCTCTACTAGTAAGTTTAAATTATTATATGCACTTAACTACATGTGAGTGCAGGTTTTTCTGTTCTTTATGTTCTATTATTACAGTTTTGCTGTTTTGAGAAGTCATCAGCCTTTATAAAAAACTTGTTAACTGTGTAAATTAATATCTAATCTGCATTTGTCTGTTCTCAAGCATGAGGCCTGGTTTTCAGTGGTGACAAAAGCACAAGTGAAAGCATAAGCACGAGTACTGTACTTGTAGAAGAGCCCTTTAATATTCAACCATGAAAACAGGATTGCCACAAGCACACAAACACACAGAGCAATTTTTTTCCTTTCCTACTGCTTGTGCTATGATCGTGTCTATGGGTCATGCTTTTTGAAAAAAATGGAATTAGGTATGAGCACGGGCTATTAAACACTTGTTTCAGCCTCCATCTTAAATCAGGCAAAAAAAAGTTGGAACTTGTGAAACTCTTTTCCTTGTGGTTGTGTCAGTGTTCATATTTTTACAAGACAAAAATCTTTTAAAATGTACTTGCATTTACACTTGCACCTGTGCTTGCATTGCTAGTGTGACTGGGTAAGTGGCTTAAAGACAAGTGATTCACTCTCATTTAATGTCTATCACATACATGTAGTAACTTTGAGTATTGCTACTCCTCCTGATTGGGTTGGTAATAACATGCAGGCTACATCCAATATTTCCGTTCATTTGTCCGACACATTTTCCAATCTAGCTTAGTCTGTACTCCATGCAGATGTCACATGTCAAGGACAACTCATTACCCTATGATATGGACTCTTTTTTTAAAAAACACAGTAAAGAGAGGTTTAGTCAAATATGAATTATTTCATATATACTTCACAGTAAAGAGAGGTTTGTTGCTAGTCTTAGTATATTATTTTATTTTTAAATTGCTAATCCTATGATATGCTCTATTTGGAATCAGGCACTTTCAAAGTTGTGTGACATCCGCTTGGGAACAACCTCAGTTCGACCCATCTGTAACTTGGTATGTAACAGTATCAGAAACAGCATTAAAGTCCCACTAAAACAAAATTCTCATATCCTTTTTAAGCGATGACGTATTGTGTGACGTCATCGCTTTATGCTGGTGTGCTTGCATTCCTTTGGATAGTGATTTCACATAGTTTTGTCACGCTTATGTCCGTTGCACCTATGTCGTGCATGATTCATCCCTCTGTGGAAGGGAAATACACTCTGGGAGGTAGTAAATAAGCACTGTATGAGCATTGTATGAGCACTGAGATATCTGAACTAAACTTGTGTGTGGGGCATGCGATAGGCCAAGGGTCTACATTAAATTTATGTATTGGTGAGTGTTGTTCAGGGCTGAACTAAACATATCTGTGGGCTGAAATAGTGGTGAAATTGAACTAGAATTGAAGAAGAGCATTGAAGAAAATGGCTGTGAAAGCTGTTGAGGTAGCAGAAAGCAATGGAGAATAGTGTTATGAAAAGGTGAGCTAGCAAAAAGGTTTTGTCTTTATCAGAACTGGTTAATGTAGCTTAGATTATGGTCTGTGTAATGCAATACAGTGCAGCGGTTGGGTTACACAACATTTACATGAAAGCCAAAGAATACTCAAGTCGTGTAAGAGGGAAGTTCTTGTTTATGCCATTGTTTACATTTTACCTGGAGGTAATACAATGTATCTTTCAACTTTAAAAAAAGTAATTTGCTGAAGAACTAATCCTTTTGCTGTTATGAAAACAGCTTATAACTGTCATGCATGATAAGAGCACAAATTAGGTTTGACTTGTGAAAAACAACCAGAAGAGTCTAGAAGACGTGATTTAACCACAGGATTTTCAGCTGAGAAACATTCACAATGGAAAACAGGTTATTCTTGTAATAAAACTGAAGGTTTACAGTAGTGATAATGAATTCAAGTTACAATTCATTTGCAGCTTTTAGTTTTTTGTATAGTTTTACAAATGTGGTATTTTAAATTTTCTCTCGACGGAAGAGTGGTGGTGATTAAACAATAGATAATGGTTTTGTCAGTGGTAAATCAGTAGGAAGGTTCATTAAAAACAGGTATAAGGTTAAAACAACAAATTAATTTCCGGTGAGGTAATTAGCGTTGCCAAATGTCTGTCATTTCAAGATAAGGTGTTAATTTCAGAGAGAAACAATGAAAATACTGTTTGTTGTTTTCAAGTTTGCGTATGTTGTTGATGTACTTTAAACAACATGTTGCACTTTATCCAAAGAGATGCAAGGTTATTCATTTCTTTGCAGCTTCTAGGATCAACCGAAAGAGTTTGGTTTTGGGGAACTAGGAACTTATCCTTCGTGGCTGTCTTTTGCAGTTTGTAGGATTCATGGACTGTCTTTAATTTCAGTGTTTAAAGGAGGATTTTTATTGTGGATTGTGCTTCATACAATATCGGATAAATTTGCGCGCACTGGCAAGCTGATAATAAGAACACATCGTCTATACATACAACTTTAGATCTACAAGCAAGTTGCACACGCAATAGGTCAACATTAAATTTACGTATTGGTGAATGCTGTTTAGCCCGGACTTTTTGCTGTCTTGAGATGAATTCAATTGAATGAGCACTGTCAGAGCAGTGTATGAGCACTGAAATATCTGAACTAAAGTTTGTTTCTGTGAACTGAAATAGACTGTATTGGTGAAAGTCTGGATCCACCACTGGATTTCTCTTGGGGACATCTATCACAATATTCTTTTACATTGTTTTATTTCATAAATATTTTTAAGTCTCACTGCCGGTCATTTCGAAAAGTAAACAAAAGGGAGAAAGGTGAATTGCATTATTCAGTTCAAAGAGGAACAATTGAACAAAGGGAACAAGTAAGCTTGCAATGTGAGTGATCACTTGGACTCTCAAAACCCAACTATGCAAAACTACTTACAATACAGCCACTTCCCACACAGGTTGTACCTTACTTTTACTTTTAATTAAGTTTAACCATCAGCCTGTCTGTCTATGTTCCAATTTTCTTGGAACAATTTTAGAAATAGCATGTACACGTCATCACTTGCAGACTGCATGCATTGCATGCTGTTTATTTATTTGCCCAATCTATTCAGTATTGTGCAACAGTAATGCAAGCGAAATGCACGAATTTCATTCTTTGTTCCTGTGATTTTTCGATGAAAGTTTGCTTGAAAGTTCAATTGAAATTTTGCGGCCTGTCAAGCAATAATTCCCTATAACAAAGGGTGATATTTCTTTGAATTTTTGATAAGTGAACGAAAATTTGCAAGCAGTACTGATAATTCACCAGCCTATACACAAAATTTTGCAAGGCACTTAACTGCAGTTCGCCAGCGTTCATGCAATTTTTGCAACTGTTTGCAACTGATTCATGTACTGATGAAAAAAGTGCCGTGTAACTTACACAAGATAAATTTGGATTCATGTATTGTTTATAAATTCATGCCGGAGAACATGGTGTGCAGTCATCGATCGCCGTATAAAAGGAAAACATACAGTCACATGCCTAAAATTTGCGAAAGGTTTTCGAGCAGGTTCGTTCTCAGGAGTTCAGTTTCATATGCAGAGGATGAATTTGGATTCTTACCATATTATGAAGACAGCAAGCTCAGTTTTTTCCACAAACAAAACAAAAACATTTCCAGTTCTGGGTGTTAAGCTGCTAAAGCAAGCGGCCACAAACAACTTGTGAGAAACATTCAATCAAAACACACCTTTCTTGAGCTGGATACACCATGCGTTTCATTCGACGATTCCCGTGTTTTAGCAAAGTGGCAGCAATATATACTGTTCACCAATACAGCCTAAACTTCATAAACAAGGGTTATCGAAGCCTCCTTTGAACATAACAGTTTTTAGGTTCTTTACTTTCATAGAAAACTAGAATGTTGTCAATTTAAATGCTCACAAAACCATTCAGCTGCTATTTATTCAATCCCAGCCCCCTTGTGGTTATTTGTTATAAAAATACTGGGTGCACTCTGCTCCATTTTCGTTGCCTATGTAGTATTCTTTGGGACTCTAAAACTTACAGGGAAAAACAATTCTGGAAGACCTCCTTCACAGTAGTGCAACCATGATTCATTTCCAGAATTTGTTATGAGTTTGCCTTGCTGGTGGCAAGACCTTCGCATGGCGGACGAACTCACAGTAATTCCACATTTTGCGAACTTCTTCTGGATCTAGCGGCTTTTTATCTCGCTGTTTTGGCACATCTGCTAATCTATAAATGCTTTTGCATCTGTATACAGCTTTACTGGTTTTCTTGATCATGGTATATCTGCCATGGAACCACTAATTCGTAGCTTGAATTCTTCATTAGTCTTTCATTCATAGTGGATGATTCCTGGTCACGAACGGTCGCTATGGCAGCCATTCTTGTCCCCACATCCCATTTTGCTTCTCTGAGCCGGCGGCACCTTTGCACAAGAATTGAAGGGCTCTGGAGACATAGGATTTCCAACTCCTAGGTTCTAGGACTTTTGGTCTTCATGTATGCAGTCATGATGTTTCTACATACTGTATGGGATTGACAATGGCGGCCATCGAGGCAGGATTTGAGGAATCTTTGTTTCAGACCTTAAATGGTATCAATTTAGAGAATGTTGCTGTCAGTGTAGAACAGGAAGAGGTGATAAGGAACATTGTTGTTTTAAAGAAAGACACTAATTTTTTACCTGCTTTGGCAAGCCATTGATTTTTCAGTTATTACCCCTTGTTTTTGACTCCTGGCATGGATCAACTGAATTGTTTATTTTTGCTGTTTCACCTTTAAATGCGAGATCAGACCATGTAGCAAAACTATTTGCAGGTCAGCTGTCTAATGGTTTGGAATACCGAGTCATTGAACAAGTTTGAAATTAAAGATAATCGAAGTATCCAGTAATTTATGGACACCCTGAGGCATTTGTTGGGAAATCAAGGAAGTTATTGGATTGTGAAGATGTGAGATGCAATATGAGAGCTGTTGTAACTGATGAAGCATATCTCGTTGTAGAATGGCAAGTATTTAATATCTGTCTTTAGTTATTCCCATGTACATGTACTACAGTATGATATAAGGCTTTGTAAGCGAATGACTTGCTCAGCAAATATACTTTGGGGCCAAAGAATGTGACAAATAAAATTTTGTACCTTTTTAGTACAGAGTGCACTATTGGGATGGTTATGGGAGCTGCCTGCCGCTAAGGCACTATGGCGCTATGTGCTAAGTTGCAAGGCACTAAGGTGTAAACTTTAATGTTTGTTTAATTAATTAATTTCTATTAATTAATTAGTCTAGAGGCAAGGAAGTGGCGAGAGTGGGGTGGGAAAGGTACATGTGTACTCTACATAAAACATGTTTCATCGCCATCAGTTCGGTATGAACATTGCAAAGCTATATATTTGTTTCAGGTAACCCCTTGCTCTCCTTGTGGTACCATTGTCTTTCGAACAAAACTAATTTGCTCTAAACGCATGCATAGATTAGTTAGCGTTCATGGCTTCTATATTAGGTGGAGGATACATTGCATGCGGAATCACGCACAAATGTTGAGTGGTTTTCCTTATGGTAGAACTAAACATATAAGACACATGCGTTCTAGCATCGTTAGTGTTATACACTATCTTTCCATGCGGTATTTTATATGTGGCTGTGTAGCTTTTAGAATTACACACAGGTCGGTTCAACAAATATCATCTGCTGTTTTCAATCTACAATAGTGTGCTTGTCAGGGTTCAAATGTATTTCTTCTCCTTAGCAGCTTGTTTATTTCTTGCCTTGATTGTGTCTGTAAGAGAGACTAAAAAGTTCCCAAGTTAGTGGCTTTAATACTCTGCAAATTGTAAATTTGTAACAAAAGAAACCAGGAAAGTGCTCAAATATTGCCGCAGGCGCTGTGGCACCTAATGAAAGCGCAAATTAATTTAATCAGTCTTTGAGGAGACTCATTCATATCGGCCAAGTAGCGTTGTTTATCTTCAATACTTTTTGTTGAAATGCTTGTCAGCCATCAATATCGTTGTGTGTTAATTTTGAATTGTTTTATTGTTAACAACAAAGGTGGCAACAGAAAAAGAAAGTGGTATTTCGTGACCATCTGATAACTAAATTAGTTCTTGTTCATTGATAAAAATTTGCATTTTTAGTAAAACAACATCATTTCTGTTCCATTTCTTCATCACTACATCAGATACAGTATTGTGCAAAAGTAATGAGAGCGAAATTCATCGATTTACGTTCTTTGTTCTCACAAATTTTCGTTCGAAATTTTGACCGAACCGATGCATACTCTCAAATGAAAATTTGATGAAAATACGAGAAGGAAAATGAAAATTTGATATAACGATATTTCAAAGGAAAGAAATTTCAATGGAAATTCGCCACAACGAAACAAAATATAGACGACATGTTAAGCAAGGAGAGTCATTAATTATTCAGTTTACGCACGAGCGCGGCAGTAGTTAATGTTCATAACACAGATTGTGGCTCAATAATTTACACATGACATCCTTTTCAAAAGTCCAGACAGAATTCTGTTAGTTTTGAATTTATTTTCTATGGCCTCGTTCTTTTTTCTTCAGATGAATGATGAGGGTTTTTCAAATGATTTGCGATGTTCCTTTTGATTTCTGATGTAACATCATGTTGTAGCGTTACCACAATGTTTACACAAAGCCGCTTGCAATTACGATAATGTAAACAACAATGGGAATATGTCTCAACATTTTTTAATTTCACTTGATCAGAACAGACCGCGTTTTGGCTAACATTTGCTTAATACTGTTGGCAGTGGCAAATACATGTAAAGAACTGGTTTTATCTTGGTTTCTTGCATGCAAAATGTT
>Ga0126338_10002850_pt1 | contig 12007 bp, 5 predicted proteins | sample OrbCmetagenome_2_FD_92529 | JGI IMG/M metagenome (GOLD analysis project Ga0126338, IMG submission 92529) | Coral microbial communities from Petempiche,Puerto Morelos, Mexico - Orbicella C C metagenome | ecosystem: Host-associated > Invertebrates > Cnidaria > Coral | place: Petempiche,Puerto... | reverse complement strand
TTTTTTTATTTTTTTCTATTTTTTCCTTGTTTTTTTTTTTTTTTTTCGTTAAAAATTTAATTTTTTCCCGTTCTTGTAACCCCCCCCCCCCCCCCCCCCCTCTACCCACCACTCCTAGGTCATGCGTTAATGAATATTCCACACCAAAAAGGAGAAATGTATTGCTAGCATACAAACCTGAGGACATGGTTGACACTTAGTGTTGGATGTCTGCCTACACGGGGACAACACCCCTTCCCCGACAGCACACTTGCTACAATCCATGCAATACAAGACAGCTGGGTCATGGTACTTCCCCGGCTCACAACCACATTCTCTGTTACGACTCGGCTTGCAAGACTCCAGTGCAACCTGGGATGGGCCACACTTCTTACAGGGATCGCATTCAGTGCTGTTGTTCTTTTTATCCATGAATGTTTCCCGCTGTGGAAGAAAAACGAAATAAAAAGACATGAATAACATGACTATCGGTATTCATTCTTGATCTTAGAGGACAATAACTCAAGGAAAATAATATGTAACAAGCAAATGACACAGACAAGCACACTATAACTAAACGAAAAATTAAGAACTGGTCAAAGTCAAACAATATGGTAGAGATGATCTGTAAAAGGGCAACAAGTCCCATACAAAAACAAAGCATACAACAAATCCTCACTCAAGAAAAACAGTGATCAAATTATATCGCTCCAAATTTTTTTGGCCATAAGTATGGCCCATAGCAAAGTATTAGGTAATAATTTAAAACCAATAAAAAAAGATAAAGAAAAGAAAATGAACTACTGTAATTTATTAAAGAAATAGGCCATTTTCAAGTTGCCTTTTGCCTCTCTGTCAAAACGCGTCTTAATGCAAATCCAGTCGTATGGAAATGTGTACCCCCTACAGGTTTATTTTCATGGATATCACACTCATTTTCATATGAAAGGTTTTGAAACAGAGCCACAAGGTAACTCGGAAACAGTCTATAGGGAATCTTACTGGGCATGGCTCACAAAAGGAACTTCCTTTGCTTTCGTTGCACCGATGTTTTAGGAAAGTGCCCACTGGACAGAGTTGGCAACAGAAGTCTTTGCCATCAAAATAATCTTTAGGGCAGTGGAGCGCAAACATCGTACCCAGAAGGGTGAAAACTGTGAACACAATCTAAAACAATGGAAAAAGAGAAGTGCATTAGACAGTCAATCATTATCAATAGCAACAAATGCTGGGATGAACGAAATAATCAGAGCCTGAGGACAAAACGTGTTGCCGGTGCAAAAAAGGCGGGAAAATACGCCTAAACCAGCTTGCATCCCCGCGCTATCTTTGCTTTGATTGGCTAAAAGCTACAGCGCAAGATAGGAGTGTTGTAAAAAATGATACTTTGATCTTCGCTCTTTAAAACTGCTTTATACTGACAGGTCATTATTGTCAAACTGACTCGTTGAAAAATACAGTCACTTGCGCCACTTACAATACTAACACTTACATTAATTACTTACATTACTTTAATACGATCACTTACTCTACTTTCAATGTAACACGATCAATTGCACTACTAACAAATATAATACAATTACTTCTTACTTCAGCGCTACATACAATTCTTGCACAGCAAATAAATTACTACACCATGTTTAATTGTAACGCATAAATTTCAGTAACTTGAATTGCTACTTTGAGCTGGTGACAATATACAGTCAGTATACATGTGCCATTCTTCTTTTCCTTTTGTTTCTATTTTCGTTTTCGGGGACTGGGATCAAATTATCAAGAAATTACAAAAACCGCAACAGAGGCTTCAACTTTTTTTAAAGCGACTGGAGTTGTATTTTGTTCTATTTAATAGATATGTTTTAAATACAGTAAGAAATTGTTTAGTATTGGAGAACATTTTTTCTCCCTACATAACCTGAACACACTAATTATTATTTTTGTTGTTGTTTTAATTAATCAAACTATACTCTATTTTATAACACGTTTTGAAAGAACGCTGATAACGAAAATTTTGCAACACGCAAAGGGAATAATGAGGTCTGACATTTTTGGCGGTTTGAACCCTCTAAAATCCCATTTGCTGTGAAAACGATGAATTAATACAAGTACAAACTTCATTTATTCAAACCAAGCATCAATGAAATCCTTAATAATGGTTGTGGACAAATACAATTTTTAATATATAAACAATTAAGAACTATTCAAAACATATGAATGCTCAAACTAGCTTAACTTAGAATTTTTAGCAAACATGCGATTCTTTTACACCTGTATTACACTATCTGTATTAGTCTTCTTAAACATTCTGTCCTTTTTTGCTGAGTTAATGGCAACTTAAATTACGCTAATTCACATACATTGAATCAGTATCATAATTGCTCGCAAAATCCCTCTAGAATATAACCGTGATGTCTATTTACACTGAATTTTGCCTTGGACACAAAAGGTTACATAGCTATAATCTTTCTTTTAAAACGTTTAGTAAATTTCATTCTCCCATCTTTTGCGCAAATCTTAAATTGAACTACAAAATAAAACAGCTCTACTCAACTTTCAAGTTGAGCCAGGACGAGAGCTCATTATGTTGCCAAATTTGCGTGAGAGTTTACTCATATAAGTTTTGTAGCGCATCTGCATAGCGAGAAATGGTGTAGTTATCGGAGTCAATATTTCTACATTTCAAACAAGGACAACACAACGGAGCAACAGACATATCTTTTTAGCCATTGTACTGCTTTGTGTGACACCCGCTCCCCGGCTTCCACGGTCGCAAAAACTTGCCACAATTCGTATATAGCGATTCAACATTTGAAAGGCTTTCACTTTAAATCGAGCTTGTGAGAAGAGCCAAACGGTACAACACTGGTGAAAACTGTGGCAAAACGCAACTAGATGAAATTCACTGAGATTTCGTCTAATATATTATAATATATTATACTGAGGCGGAAAGAAGCTGCTAAATAATTTCCATCTAAGTGATTTATGCTTATGGATTGCTCGCAAAAGTTGTGCTGGATGCTTTTCGTTTCTCGTGTTCTCGCTATTCGCTGAATGGGTGTATTTTAGTCGAATTCAACTCGTTTTCTCGTTACCTTTATTTGTCATTAGCAAGTACATGAATTTAGGACGTATAATTTGTCTTCATGCTTGCATGTCTAAGATTCCCTGGTTACGTTCACACCCTGAGTAAATTCACCAACAGCATTTACATGTAAGTACACGGCAGAATCTTCAAGTGAACAGCTAGAAAAAGCTACAGAACTCTTAGATTACTCTCTTACTGCAGTAAGTTGTATATCATGCTGGAGCTGACGAATTATAAGTATCTCCCTACGTCTTCTTACAGTCATGTAGTATTAAAAGTCATGGGTGTTTGCAGGGGCCTGTTAACGCTGACAAGAAACCTTCCCTTAGTCTCTCTGCGAGTCTTATCACTCGAAGAAAGTTCTAACAATTATCTTAAAAGCCAACGTTGCTTTAAGTTTTAACTTCAGATGAATTTAGATCACAACAAAACGAAACGAAAAGGAGTACAGTATTTATTCCCTTAGGTATTGAAGCAAAGATCTATCTGGCAAATTGCCTTCTGTCACCTTTATCAGCCAAAAACAACGTTTGATTGGGTCAAGGTATAGAATCTCTCTTCACTGTAAGAGACTAAATAAATAAACGACCTTTCGTTCGCCTGTTTAAATCTGTCATTACCATGAAAACTGAATTTAGAATAAACTGGATACTTCAAAGCCAATAAAATGAAAACAATGTGCTCTATTATAGGCAGTTATAGTACAATAAACTGTTGACTTTTATAGCAACATCATCAGTTTCCGACCCTTAAATTAACAAACATTATTGTTCAGCTTACCGGCGATAAAACGCAGAGATATAAGAAGAATATAACAATATTTACTCCAGTCTGCGGACATCAATGGAAGACGGTTAACTAACAAGGTGCAATATGCCAATTCAAGACTATTTGCTTTAAATCAAGCCTGCAGAATTGTTGCATGCCACAAAAAGTGTTAAGCCAAACAACGCGTATTTTGTGAACATGCAGAAATAATGTCAATGATATGGTAAACTGAAGTAGTAAAAACTAAAAGATATATTAATATGCCGAGAGAAAACTATTTAAAAACGAACCAGATCGGATCAGATGATTCAGGCGGTCTTAAATAGTTTCTCAAGCTAAAGAGAACCCGTGCAAATATCTCAGTAGCATTAGTCTAACTAGAAAGCGTTTTGTCTAAATCTTCATAAACTAAACAATTTATAAGGTCATTTCACAAAATGTTTTCTTCAACTATTCACATAGCCGGAAAGGACTGAAGTAACAAAGGACCCAGTTGAAAGCTAAACGGTAAAGAAAAAAATAAGTGTACGAGAATTTCTTCCCGGACGTTCAATTCCTTCACCCATAGCATTGTTGTTGAATGAAGACGGGGAAGAAAAAAAATGTAAATGAACGGTTTTTGCAGCTAAACTACCCGTCGTCAACTTACCAGGGTAAATTGCCATGTTGACGAACTTAGTTTCAAGTACACAAGCAGCAAAAGTTACAGTCCTGAACGAAAACTTCGTTCAGGAACACGGCGAAGGAAAAACTAGACAGAACTGACCTACATACATTCTGTATACCTCGTGAAAACCTTTATAAATGAAACAGTTCATTGTTGAAGTACTTTTAATCACGAATTAAAAAAACCCTGATCCCTGTAATGGTGATGGAGAAATGAAATGGAGCCCTAGACAAGAAAATAATGTATTTTGAAGAAGAAGAGTTTGTCTTATATAATAAATCCACTTTGTAAACAATTTGTTGAAGACACACAGAAAAGCGAAGCCAACAAATAAATCGTAGCTACTTTATATTTTATGATTGTGCAGTGGACTGACTTCTTTTGATATCTAGGAACTTCTTTATGATGTGATAATACAACGAACTACAAAGCTTTCTGTAAAGCATTTTAGAAACCGGTTCACTTGCGAATAAAAATTATGGCTTGTGAAAATGTAGGTAAGTAGTAGTGATAGCTCATTTTGGTAATTCGAAATCTTGGTCTCTGAAAATACACTGTACAGTATATCTAAAAATTGATTAAAATGGCTTTTGAATGAAGTTGCTTTATTATTATATGTTTATTATAAAAGCATAGAAAGGTTTCTTCGCTCTGTGTGAGTCAGTCCATTGTGCCAAAACTCTTAAACGCGGATTTGAAAAGCGCACGAATTCTAAATCACACTTCAACTGAATGCTTCCTAGTTGGACACTATTACTGTTACTCGGCAGTCTTGTGGCTTCGAATAACTACTACAGCTAGAGCAGGATCACTTTTTTTAAAAATCCATGAAGAGTTGAATGGTTTAACGAGAAGTTAACAAAGCGACATGCATCACGAAAGCTTTGATAACATCATTATCACAAATAGTGATTGAAATGTCGAAACAAGCTTTTGATTACAAAAAGAAGCGAAAGTAAACTACGGCCTTTCGAGGTCACCTTGACTCCATTACCAAGTAGAGAGAGAAAAAAAAATAACGGTTGAGATTTGTAGTGTGAAAAGTGAAAGAAACAAACTACGTCAAGAAAAAAGATCTGCTTGAAAGCAAGATGTTTTATCAACGATTGTACATAAAGGATAAAGTTGCAATAAAATAATAATAATAATAAAAAGACATGTTGACAGTTATTTTCGAAGCGCAGGGAAATGTTCCAACGAGCCTTTACTCGTCAGTTCATGTTTTACCAGAACTGTCAAGCTATTTAACTTCATATCATATTTGTTGCAGCAACATATAAACGATTTGACTTAACCTTTTAACTTCTTTATTTTAATTAGGCAGTAATTTCATGTTGTTGTCTCTTCGTGAGGTTTTAGAAAGTCGCACACTTAAATTGTAAATTGAACATTTTTCTTAATAAACTTTCCTTATTGCTGGAGCTATAACTAAAATTTTATCAGGGATTTTAAAGGCTTGAGGAAAGAAGCCAACAAAACATTTAAAACATATCGGGAACACAAGCACTACACTGGGTTTGCAAAAAAAAAAATGTTTCGAAACTCGAAACTGCAGGCAAATCGTAAGCAGCCCTTTTCCCCTTGAAAATGAAACCAAAAATCCGGCAGAGTTCACGTTTCATTGAGATTCATTAGAGAAGTAATCTGAAGAAAATTTCGTTTGGAGCTAAACCCTATAAGGTTTCGCAATATCCCAGTGTCTTCGATTACTGGCAAATTTTACGAAGAGCTATTCAGTGCTTTTTCGTTCTACAATAAAAATTGCTGTATTGCAAAGGTAATTGGAAGGCATATCAATTGAAAGATTGCTTATTTTTACACAGCAACAGCGAAAAATGTTCGACTTAAAATTCGTGACTGATTTTTGAGATTAACCCAATATAAATCCTTGACTTTATCCCACTTGTGTTGAGATTAACACCGTAAGCTTTGCGATAGCAGACGCCTAATTCGGTATTTAAGTCCCCATATTATCTGCCGATTGACGAACTGTATTGAAGGGTTAAACTGAAAACAAGCAGGGAAACATGATTTTGGAGAAACGTGTTATTTGTTACCAGTATTTGAAGTACTTTTAATGTTAAGAATATGTGCGTATTGCTCTAAAACGTAACGTGGGTTTAGTGCAAGGCAACTGATTGCCGCAAACCAAACTAAACTAAGAGATCTTTTACATAGTGCATGAAAATAATTATTATACGGCGCGATATTGATAATCGAAAATTGTTTTGAAATTTATCGCTTTCTACGGTGTATATTTTGACATAAGAAAAACTGGATTCTCAAGGCAAGAGGATCGTTTTTCCGTTTTTAAATGTTTCATTCGAAAAGAACCACGCTTAAGAAGAGATTGTTTTAATACGCTTGTTGCATTTACGAGTCCAGTGAACGAGCGACCTTTCCGAATTTACATTCAAAATACACGTGTGTCGACAGATTTTAAGTCGAATATAAGAAAAACAAAGTTTTGAAGATGGTACTTTTTTATTGAAAATAGAGACAATCGCGTTCTGTGTATCGATAATTCTCGTATTTTTATACCCAACTGAGAAATACGGTTGGGGGCTAAACGATGTTTTGTCAAAGTAAAGTCATTGCTATTGTCTTATCATTAACAGGATGGCTAAACTTTTTCTGATGCAATGGTGGCGATTATTACCGATGTAAAAAATCGAAACGAATCTGATCTAAAACAAACCATAAGATGAATAAAAATATATGCCCGGAAATCTCCTGAACAGGAATCTATATTATGCTTAACTATTTCTAATTTGTCGAAATACGTACTCTTGCTTTCTCGTGTATTTGATAGAGAATCAGTTTACTGTATTTTCAGTTCCGTTACAAAGTGTTCGGCTAGCGTGCTTTGCCTCCCGATTAAATAGTCGAGCTAACCTTGTAGACGTTAGTTACTTTCACTGATAATTTTACAGCAAAAGAAGCCGACGAACATGTCCCGGGCAATCAGAGTGTTGAGTTGAATCGGCCTTGAATATTCCTGACTGAACGATTCTCAGTTAACTTAACAGTCAACGATGAAATGATTCACTAATACTTCAAAAGTTTGATTCAAAATGAACTTCAAGCCTAATATACTCTTTATTGATCTTTTAGTGAAATCCTCTCTAAGTTAAAAGAAATTGAAATGGCCGATTTCTCCAAAGGTTTTAACTGCTGTACCTCCATCGGCAGTCGTCCCCAAGCACAGCACAGAACGAATTTGGTAGAGACGACGAGAAATAATCACAAATCTTTCCCTGGGGTCGTCGCAATAGAGTTTCCAGAGCAAGAACTTTCATGTAGGATTGCGAGCGTTTGAGACGGTTTGCCTGTTCGGGGTGCCTCTCTGAAATAGAGTTTACTCGAGGCCGACGTCAACCGCCCTAGAATTGCTGACTAAGGAGATTCCTTCGTACCAAATTGATTCCATCGTGTAAATTCAAATGTGTATCCACTAAAATAGCGAGGAAACATTTCATTTTAAGCTTCAGGAGTGGTAAATTTTAGTTGCTAATTTCTTCCTTAAACGGGCAAGTTGAAACTTGCCTTGTCGAGCAAAGTTAGGTTTATGGCTGACCATAGCGGCTGAGACATATGTCTCTTTTGTGCTCAACTGTCTCAGTTTCCGTCACTAAACCACAGGGAAAAATATAGCATAGTTTGACCTTGTAAAATTTCCCCGAAGAGTCAAAGATTTTATACGTAAACAGGGAATATTGTGGTCCAAACCGACGGCCATAAACAGTAAAAGCTACTTAAAATGTCACTGATTCCTCCAGTGTACACGAGGCTTTTGGCCCACCAAAACATGCTTAGCAAATTAGCGCGCGCGGAAAATTATCGAATCTTCTAATAGTTAGCTATGCATTTCGTAAGCAAACAACAAAAGTTTACTTTGCATGTGTCGTGAAGGTAAACCATTGAAATGCAGGTGTACTTACCAAGGTTTTAAACTCCATTTCGTCAGTTTCGTCCCTCGAAAGCGAGCCTGTAACGTATCTAGCACTGAAAGTCTTCCGCCGGTCCGTGCCACGTCCAATCGCGTAACGCTTGATTGGTCAAAGATCAATTAACCAATAACAAAACCCATGATACACATGCATATCCAGATGTCAATAAACCGGGCGCAAGCTCTTTCAACCCAAACTCGCCGTTACAAAACTCAGAGCGGAAAAGATCGTTGCTTTTCGAGCACGACGGCCGCATTGCCGAAGAATTTTCAATTTGAGACGAGGTGGCTCGGCGTTAATTCAATCATTCGGAAAAAAGGACGCTTCTCCCGGATGAAAAGAACGTTGTTTTGACAGGACAAGCCCAGGCAAGTCCGCCTGTTCTCTTTTGTGATTCGTGGAAATCAACACTGGTGTGACAAAACGTAAGCGAGCAGCCCCCCAAGGGATTACACAGTGGCGCCAGAATTTGCATTCGTACAGGTTTATTTCGAAACAGAAAACAACATTCTTTGGGAATTTTAAATTCTCGCACGACGTTTGACGAATACAACCATGAAAGAATGAAATTCTGATTTCGCAAACATGATCGTTTATAGACTGTCTTTCGAGGCGATGAGATTCATTGAAATCTAAAAGTGGTTGTCAGTATGTATTCTAAAATTAACATAGAGTAATGGAGTCTTCAAACACGCAGAAAATGCTTGCTATTTCTCTGTAAATTTCATTCCAGCATAAGGTATCGTTCGGATCGGCGTCAGACTCAAAATTCAATCATAGGACAATTATTATTTTCCCACAGTCTATGTGTGCACTGTCGGGTGACTGACACGAACTCGTTGAACAGATGTTTTTTGTCTTTCGCGTGACCTGTTGCAAAATGGATTACAAATCAAGATATTGCTTTTGTTTTTCTGTCTGAAGCAAATTGCAGCGGTGTGAGTATGAAGTTTACTATTTCTAAATGTAAAATTTAACGATCTTTATTTTCTATTGAAATTTTTTTCTTTGAAATATACTCCTCGTTGAAAGTAAGATCCATTCCTACAAGGTGAATTTAGCTTATAATTTGTGGTGACTCGAAAATTGAACTGACAGAGGACAGGACTAAGAGTTTTGATATCACTGAACTGAACATGACTAACCATTTTCATTGCCAAACAGCGATTTATAACATTACGAAAAGCATAAGAGTTTATAACGAGTTGTTGTCCAGGCCAAAATATTGCGGACCTAATTTTTTCTCACCCGCGGATTTTCGGGAACCTACGGGCAAAACCTATCGTTCGCGTTGCACTGAAAGGCATCGGCAGTCGATCGACTTCTTTGGAAAATTAACGCGGATTATTACTTAGTGAACCATAACAACGCACTTGAAAGACAATTTTTAAAACATGTATACAACAGCAAACAAGCCTCAAAACGTAAACAGCACAATTAATATAGGCAGTTTGGACCGCCAAATTGAGTCAATTTCAATTAACATCGTCGAATATAAAACTTAATTTTATAATTCTATTTTAGACGTAGGGATTCTGTTGTTATGTCATCGCTCCGATTAAGAGACAATGGGAAAATAACATCCACAAACGTAGCATTTTAACAATTATAACAACTACAAAAAAGTGGTACAGTCGACTCCCGATAACTCGAACCTTCGAGGGAAATTGAAAAAGGTTCAAGTTATCGGGAGTTCGAGTCATCGCGAGTTGAGAACCAATGACCGGAAATAAGGAAAAAACGGTGTTCATAAGTATTTTCCTATTCATGCAGTGTACATTTTTAATCAAAATTAAATTACAGAATAGAGAAGCCAAGTGAAAATAAAACAACACATCTCTAAATTACTGTATAAATCGAAATGTGACGTATAAATGTGAAAAATATAGCAAAGGAAAGGGGCAGAGAGAAGTCCAGGAACTGTGAACTGTACAGGTTTTTCACACGGCTGCTTCAAAATAAATTCAATGTTTTGGACTTCAGTACACTGTTTGTTTTGACTGCTCATGTATTGAGAGACATGGTTCGAGTTATCGAGGGTAAAATTATGTAGAAAATGACCTGAAGGGAAACGAAAATTGCTTCGAGTTAGCGGGAGGTTTGAGTCAGCGAGCGCTCGAGTTACCGAGGGTAAAATTATAGTAAACGTATGACGGAAATCCAGGGGAAATCGATTTCGGTTTGAGTTAGCGCGAGGTTCGAGTTAGCGAGGGTTCGATTTAATGAGAGTCGACTGTATAATTTTTTTTGCCACGATTTCTTTTTTAGTTATAATTGTATGTCTAGGATTCTGTCTTGCCTTTTGCTCTACTTTTGTCGATTAAAACGGTGAATAAGAAGTAAGACTAACAACTGATATGATTTATTTGTAATTACTACCAGGCGAATTTTTACTGGGACAGCCACATGACTGTAATCAAAACATCGTGCCTTAGTTCGTCACGCAAGGCGCTAAAATTATGTTGCGTGACGATTCACGGAAAGCACGATCACACTGTTGATCATGTACTCCCACATTTGAAAGGTTGGATGTCGAAAGTCTTGAGGTACTGATCATGGATAAAACAGTTTGTTTTCAGTGCCTCTTTTCACCAGGGTGTTTCAGAATTAGGTATCGGCAATTTTAATAGGCTGGGAGCCCCACGATGAACTAGAAATGCCTCAGAAACAGGGATGCGCTGGCATCAGCTACAGCTCGCTCCGAAACGGTCTTTTAATTCCAGATATATGCCCCCTCGGATATGAGCCCCTCTGCCCATCTAAAAGCCCCTACGAAGTGTACAAGTCCAGGGCTTATTAGCGGAGAGGGTTAAATTATTCCCATAGAACGACCTGTACCCAGGAAGAAAGAAAGCCGCGATAACGAACCAGAATCCGGAGATAAACAACTCGGATAAAACCGACAGCAAACGTGAGCTAAAACCACAGGTCGGATCAACATAATGTCAATACGGGATATGCGTGAGAAGTGGGGTGGGGTGGGGTGGTGGGGTGGTGGCGTGGTGGCGTATGGTGGATGGGCAGAAGAAACTTGTTACGCATATTCGTTTATACATGTATATGGCAAACCTGTCTCTGGTTATCACCAGAATAATGGCAGACTACTGAATCAGACCTAACCATGCAGATGTACTGAGTTACCTCTGAAAGGAAAAAAAAAACTTTATTTGCTACAGACAAGATTACATACATCAGTTACTCGAGTTGAGGCAAAGAAAAATCCTATACTATCGTATTATAAATTAGAGATGCATACAAATTTAACACATTCAAAGAAACAACTATCACTCTTAAGGCGGGGGGTAACATGAAGGCCATATTTTTGCTGGGTATTATGGTTTGAATGCAAATATCTCGTCCACTTTTCAAGCAGTGAAAAATCTCTCTGCACATTTCACACAGCTACGTTTTGGGCTGTTTTGTAAATTTTTTGGTTGATTTTTGGGTATATTTGGGGATAAATAGTTTTTCTCAAAGGATTAGTAAAATTTATGGAAATAGGAAATTTTGAAGATTTGATGTTGTTTTAAAATTAGAATTTGAAGTTAGAAATTGGTA
>Ga0126338_10002849_pt1:2500-12007 | contig 12007 bp, 5 predicted proteins | sample OrbCmetagenome_2_FD_92529 | JGI IMG/M metagenome (GOLD analysis project Ga0126338, IMG submission 92529) | Coral microbial communities from Petempiche,Puerto Morelos, Mexico - Orbicella C C metagenome | ecosystem: Host-associated > Invertebrates > Cnidaria > Coral | place... | reverse complement strand
GAACCTTATAATATGATTTTTAGAATTAGGTCACCTAAGGGTATCTTTGGGCAAAATATGAGCGATTTGCCAAATGGGTCGTTGACCGGCGTTTCTCGATCCTAACAGTCAGCCATTCTTAAACACTGTAAAAACCTTTTGACGGCATTGCTTTTGACCCACGAAGTAAACAAAGAACAGTGTTGTTTCTTGATGCCTTCTCAAACACCTCATGATGATATCGATACAACTTGTTCAAATCCCACCCTACCCCTCCCATGAAGTGTTAAATTCCCCACCCCAGAATCAACAACTGACGCACATTCCCGTGCCCGTGGGACGCATCAGCTAATCAAATGCCCGGGGTACGCCCAGTGAGGATCATGTGATGTCTCTATTTGATCGATTCATCACACTCTTTTAAATTAACAGTGCCTAATACTGTAAGCTCTGCAAACTCCAGTTGAAGAGCGATGAGGCTTTGAAGGTATCACAATCTACCCGTCAGGGCAGGAAAATATCTCAATGATATCGCCTTCGTGACATTCACCACGATAAACCAAGCGTTATAACCTCAAAACAGCGTGTTCACCTTTATTTGCGTCATTTGGTAGACATATTAACATTCTTTATTCCAAGAATTGCCCTTCCTTGTTTATTCAACACAAGGAAGTTTATAACAGTTGCAACAACTATTGCCAAGTACAGAAATATACCTTCTAAATCATGATTAGGAGAGAGACTGTTACTTCAATTGAGACATTTTTTCACTTGTCCCGGTTAATTTTTTTTTTTTTGGTTGGCCACCATGATATTTTAGATCGTGCAGGCTGAGCTTGATTGACGGATTGAAAACGCAGCTGACCCCTATTAAGATCCTTATTAAGTTAAAAAGTGTTTTTGTTAACCAAAGGTCTAAACCATGCAACCACAGAGAATTGAAATTACTATAACCCGAAAACACAAACATTAATTGTTGTTCACTGAAGCAGGGAGTAGTGTTGGAAATACTCAAGGCCAAGTCTCACACCTTATGAGTAAAATACCATTTGCGAAAATTGTCATACACTGGTTCTGCACTCTTTTCGCGTTTACACGTTTCCAAAGAATCAGAGCTTGCTCCAGATGAAGAGCGATAAGGCTTTAAAAGTATCGCGTTCTACGCGCTTAAGTTATGGCAAGCGATAATCTCAAAGCAGCTGGGCGTCTTGATTGCGTTGATCAGGTTAAATCAAGCGTTAACCACAAAACTGCGTCTTTTTCTTTATTTGCGTTATTTGACAGGCATATCACCGTCCTGTACGCCGAAAAAAAAACACAGAAAACTTGCGCTTCCTTGTTTAGTCAACACCAGGAAGTTAAAAACAGTGACAACGAATATAACCAAGTACAAAGCTAAATCGTTTAAACTTCATTAAGACAGGGACTGTTACTCGTTCATTTCTTAGATTACTTTGATTTGACGTTGAAAAAAACGGCTCTTTTTGCCACAATAATTTTTTAGATAATGTTGGAAAAAGCCTGCTTATCTGCACGTCCTGAAGTAAGGAAGTCAAAATACACCGCAGCGAAAGTCACGTAGGCCACCAATAGATGGGCTGCCATAACACAACATTACGATTTGTTTGACGTCAATGACACAGGCTTCCAAGTCTTCCGAGTGTAAGGCCAAGGTAAAACGGCAAAGGCGCTTTAATGGTTACGATCAACGCATTCAGTTTTCTCCAGTCCTAAACGATTCCGTATTTAGTGAAAATTATGAGAGACTGCAGCTGTTAACTCAAATGAAGCAGAATAATATAACATCCAAAAAACACTAATCGGTTAAAGAGTGAAGAGAATAGTCTCGCTTCAGTTACACTTCATTCGTGTATTTGTGTAATTTATAAATCACAATTTTAGATTAAACACTGAAATGCTCTAGGTTGTTCGAATGCAGACATTAGTGCGAGCCGAAAGCAAATGGTAATCTCGGCTAATAGGGAAAATAAAACGCATTAGGCATAAAACATAAGACAGACGCATTATACTTTTTAGGACATATAACTGTTCTAGGTAAATGAGATACGCATGCACTGTCCAGACCGATGATAAAATTTGTAATCAAGCGACGGCAGTGTCTCTCACAATAGCTTCGAATTCTTTTGCCACAAACGATTTTCTTTTTAGCAAGTGTCAAGAAGTCATATGTCTGTAATAAATCAAATTTAGACTGCTGGCAGTCTGTTTTTCACTCGAAATTTACCGGGGGATATAAGGGGAGACGTAGCCTAAAGGGGAATGGGACGAGACATGAGCGCGGCACGCCTCATTCCCTCTCAGCCATATTGTCCTTTTTTGTTCGCGATGGGCTAAACACTCATCTAAGTGACCCTCAGAGAAAAAAAAAAAAAAAACGGCTTCCCGGCAGCGTCTATTAATAAATGTAACTTCCTTGTGATTGCTCTTGCGCCATTTTAAGTGAGGGGTGAAGTTGTTCAAGACTTAATGGTATCTTCGTTTCTTTGTTCATGATTAACGCGTACAATACGTTCAACTTTGCATGCCTTTTTTCATCAGATGTAACATACACTCTTTCTTTGTATCACATACAACCGTTAGTTTTCAGTATAACAAAATGTTTCTAAGTTAAGTTTATATAATAATACAGTCATTTTAATTTCTACTTTAGGAAACACCTCAGACCACTAACATGGAAATCAAAGTTGGATATCTAATTGAAGGGCATATATTTCCCAGCATTCGGCATGTTGTCTTATGAAGTTATGCTGCAACAAAACAACTCAGGAGGAATTCTTGACTCCTAACATTTGACTCGAGACAAATCAAGACAGGTGTAATGTAAGAGGAGCTTCAAAAGGTCACTGATAAAGGACATCCAACAGCTAACATCGTAAATTTAAATAAAACAAACGTTACCTCGGTTAATTTATCCCTCTTTTTATTATAATCCTTGCTGTACATAAAAATTATATTTCCTATCTCATCAAAATGTTTCCTTATAACTTATATGTCGCTGAGTTTAGAGCACTATAATGATATTGTGAAAACGCTTACAGTGCAACGACTCAAACCGCGGCCGCCTGAGAGTTTTCAATCAATCACAGTACGATTGTAAATGGAAGACTGTGAGTTTGTTTGTGATCTCACCAGTCATGTTCTAGCAGTGCCATGGTTAGCCGTTGGAATGGAAAATTTTCATTTGCTGCTGAATGCGTTCAAATTTCATTGACTTCAACAGCACCCGCGATAAACAGGCAATAAAAGTAATTTTCTTTGAGACCAGCGCTTGGAACACAACTCGTCAAGGTCCAGAGGTAAAATAATTATTTGAAGCAAACAATTTTCAGTTCGAACAAAGCAACAAAATAACGCTAAAACTTTGAACGTGGTGCCGTAAAAGTGCGACCCAGCGTGGAGAAAACAACTCTGCACTGTCTAGCGACTGTTATAATGATTGCGAACACAGTTTGGAAGTCGGCCAATCCTCTAAAGACAGCTAGAAAGTAATTTTTAACTCCGTGGTAAATATCATTCCGACACCAACAACAGAACAACGACATATTCCGCCTACTTGCTAGGAGCACTAGGCGCTAGGAGCGCCCATTCAAATTGTCTGTGCTAAGTTCAAATTATTTTTGTCGCTCCGGCGTTTGTTTTGCTGCTCAAGTAAACGCAATTTGTATGTAATTTACAGCCAACCAGAATTGTGTGTTCCAACGATTGACATTCAAGATGCTACAATATGATGGATGAGATCACAAACAAGGTTAAAATTCTTATGGCTCAAAATTATGGTCTGATTGCTTTAAAACTCTCAGGTTGTCCCCGTTGAAGTCATTGCACTACAATGTTCTAAGACAATTGCCTGCAAAACTTTCTTCAGAACTTTCTTTTTGTGAAAACTTAACAGTTTGCTCTCACGCCGCCTGCGTTGCCCTACAAGCTCTCAATTCCCAATCATTATTAGAAATACTAATTAATTTTCCGGACAATTGATGCCCACTTCTATTCAGGTCTGTTTTCAGAATCTCGTAATATGCCAAGACAGCGTTTCCTGGAATAAGCAACTATTTAGTAAAGAGGCATTTTCGTTTCTAACTAATTAATAGACAATGTCGAGTGGGTCATCAAAATTCTAAGGAGAAAAAACTAGATATAACTCCCAGGCCAAGGGACCAAGCATTAAAGACTCTTTCCCATACCGTATGTTGACACAAACTATGCTAAACTAAAAAACCTACAATATTCCAATAAGTAAATCTACATTAAAACTCGGCGAAAATCTGTTCAAAAATTAAGAGCCACATAAAAAGGTAACTAAAATAGTCTTGAATGCGAGACAACATTGACCCGTGGAAACTTATACTAATTTACAACTAGTTTGAAACTAAGTGTTTCCTTATAGTTATAAAGTGAAAAGGAATCAAACACTCTTATCTAACGCTGACTTTGGATAAACTAACATAATTGGTGGGTGTGAAGCAATCTATACTGATCCATTATTTTTGTCAAAGTAAATTAGGTCCCTATACTTACGAATGACAGCGATTTCACAGCACTTTTACGTAGATTTTTAGTTTCTGAGTAAGAGAACTAAGTTGAGTATGAAAGGTGAAATCTAAACTTACTTAGCTACAATCACTTGCTTCTTAACTCTACAGAAAGTGAGTTCCTTTTTGCTAAAAAAATAGACCTTAAAATACTACAGTAAAATTTCTCGCACAATAGTCAAATGAAACAGCAACAGAGGGAAAATGACTGTTTTGGATTTAATTAATTGCAAATAATCAAGTTTATGCTAGGTTTAAAAAAATTTACTTGCTAACCTCTAAATTGCAACTAACAGTAAAATATCACAGAAGCATCGAGGTAAATCGCTCCATGGCTCTGTCATTTTGACTGAACAACAAGGATCAGTAAAGTTGCAACTAAGCAAGTTTGTTGTAAATATATTTTATGATACTTGTGTAAAAACATAACTGAATTCGAACACAAATGGTCGAAAAGTTAAAGCTAGAAAAATCAAAACACGTGTTTGCCACTACAGGTCTAACTGGTTAACAATGTCACTGCAAATACAGCTTCTATCATGTTATAAAACGCTTTTAAATCGGAATAATCAGTGAATTCCAAGTTGTAAACTCGCCGACCTGTTATGACGGACGCAACTTGTCCCAGGTTCCCACTTTGATCAGCTCCGACTCTTCGCTTGCGCCAGGCATACTTCTGGGCACTGGAGACGAGTCGTCCTGGCTGCACCATGCGGAGGCCTGAAAAGGAGGATTCTTGTGAGAATTTACTACCGCATTAGTTTTACATATTGGTAACCCTGCGCACGAAGCACCAGTTTCTCTTGGAAATGGAGTCACATGTTCACTAGCAAGTCATAAGTTTTACTATTCCAAACAAGGCCGACCCTCAGCGACTAGAAGTTAGTTTAGTTTCGGTTTTTAATAGAGATTTAGTAGTATTGTAAAGTTTTCAGTCGTCACACTAAGGTAACGAATGCTATGGTCTAATGGAATAGTTCTTTTTCGACGATTACATCTATAATGAGTAACTTATCGTTATAAAAATAAAATCTAAGAATACACTGGTTGAGACTTGCACGTGCCAACTGACAGGCGTATGGCACAAGGCTATATAAACAGGATTTGGTCGCATCATTGGACTTTGTTAAAGGAATAAAGACACCTGACCGTTCTTATCTTCATAGCCTGATGAATTCGAATTTTCCCAAACTATCATTCGTGTTGGTATGAAGCTATGTACGTAAACCCCGTCATTTTCTATTTCCTGAAGTAGACTTCATAAGGCAAATCTAAGGTAAGGTAAGAATCTTAAATTGTTCGAAACTCTGCAACATTCTGTAGTCAAGAAAACTACGTCAATTCTACGAGTAAATAACAGCTTAACTAGTTTTGTTACCTTTCAGGTCAATTATCCTTTTGGTTTTTTCGTTCTCATCCGTTCCTCCATCGTCCACTTTTGACTTCAGCTCAAGTTTGTAAGAACCCTCGTCGAAGAAAAGATCTCGAAAGTGTGGCCATTTGTTGCCTAAAAAGGAAGAGGGTATAAAAGTTAAAAAAACAGCTCAGCTAATTAATGTAAGGATGTAAGCACTGTCGGGTCATCTGAATTAATTGTGGAAAATGTTCCTTCAATTCAAGAAATCATTTGTTTTTTTTTAATTGTCGTTCTTTGTCTCCTTCAGGGTTTAGGCGATTCGTGACAACTCAAATTATGGGTGCCAAGTACAATATATGTTGCAATGAAATTGATGTAAGAATGCAACGAATATGTGTCACACTTGTAAATGTGACACTCGCGTATCTGAATTTTGTTGATATTGCCTTTCACCTCCATTTCTAGTGCTCGTTAATTCCTAATAGTTTCTAGTCATTTGCCTAGCAAAAAATCAAACCATCACTGTCGGATTTGCCTGCTCTATAGGAATAAAAATTCAGCGCGCCTTCAAACCATTCTCTGAACGACACAAAGATACTCGGAGGCGAAGTAATAGCAGTCAGCCAACTTACCATTATTGAAACGTTGTCAGAGTAAATTACCTTTCTTTGAGTGAAGAAACACTTTTACTCCGCTGCAAAACTTTTCCACGGCTCGTCTTTGATGGAATGTTCTTGAAGGTCTGGGGAATTCCTTGAACAACATGCGGTAGTTGAATGCAAGGGCTGTCGCTAGGATACTGCCTGTCACGGGAGCATGGGGTAGCTCACTTAAGGAGTAATGGTCACCAGGACAAACGAGCACGGCTGTCCCTCCATTTACCAGCTGGCCCCATACCTCCTCGGCGCTATCTGACTTGGGGGGCCGAGTTGGCGAGAAGCAGGTGTTTTGGCATTTGAGGAAGGTGAGAGGACCTCGATAACGGACCTAATAATTGAAGAAACAACAATACAACAGGACAACAATACAACAATTTTATTAATACGCCCGAAACGCTAACTTAACAAGACGCCTAAAGGCGATTCCGTAGGATGCTTTGGCTAGGGAGCGTAGCATTGGAATGAATTGTGAAGTTACAGTAAAGTGCCACGATTAGTCAGTTAGATCAGCCATAGAAATCACTGTAGAAACTCTTGAAGAAACCGTCACTGTGTTTGTAGTGGAAAATAGGGTAGGCGGAAAATTACTGTGCGAGAAGAGCCTCCTTCCCCGGCTCCTATTTCTTCTTTCCGGGTGATCTAAAACGTGGAACGAGAGTGTGCATGGTGTTTAGAAATGGCATCAAAAATGGCTGAAGTAATATTGCAACTTGGAAAATGGAATTTGCTTTTTTCTCTAATGAGGCCATATCACTTACGTTGAGAACTGCCGGGGGATCTTTGAGACATGAATGGTAACGCAACATTTTCATTATTCAAAGACTAAAATATTGTGAAGGGCTGTATTGCCGTCAATGAACGTAACGAATCTACTAAAAAATTAAAAGGCTAAAGTAAGCTCTTTTCTGTGAGAGAAGAACTGAAGCACGTTAACAAGAGTATTGATTGTCTCTTGTGTGAGAGAAAAACGTAACGCAACGTAACGCAACTGGTTGATAATGTGTGCTTGTTTATTCGAGATAACGAAAGGATTAAAGCTTCCATGAGTAGCATGAGGAATTCTTCTTAACAAATATTTCCCTTTGTATTTATAAATGTTAACAGTGGAACACTGAAAATAAACTAAACATCGACTGGAATAATCCTTCTCGCAAACACTATTTACATGCGCGTTCTGGTAAACACGTAAGCTCAATGTCAGCAACAATACACAAAACCTCAAACATGCACGTAGCATGACTGTCGACTCATGGATTGAACTGCGAAAGTTTCGATAGAGTAAAACTCTCGAGGCTTAAATATCTTCAATTGCAAACCAACAATTATTTGAGCGAATTTTTGAAACGGTTGGTGTCGATGCTTTCCGTGCATTGATGGACTCCTTGAGTACTGGTCGAATGAACATCGTGTGTCAGGTTGCTCCAAACTTCTTGTTTAGACTAAGCGTTAGGCACGTAGGCCGGATGAACACGCAGGTTCGGTTGCTGAACGTTGGTTCGATGCGTAACATGGGACGGATGATCCGCGAACTCTATGCAATTTTCACAGTTCAATTCAATATACAAAGTCGAAACATTTCTAAAATGTCTTACCTTCTGTTTATTTCCTGAACACGTACACGTTGCTACGAACACTACACTGTCTACACAAGCTACTCTTTGTCAGAATCGCAGAATCTTTCGAAATTACATTACTTTTACTCCTGTCAAAGTCATGTCATCTTGGATGTGCTTCCAAGAATAACCCAATAAAAATAGTTCCAGCTGTGACGTGCATTTCATTGTCAATCAAATTTGTCGATTTCCGTCGACGATGAAAAAACCTTACCGTGGCCTGCCACAGGCATCCCACGGAATAATGTCAGAGAAAACAAACAATAAGCTAGAGAATAGATTTTGAACAACCCGCAGTTAGCATAAGCTAGCCGTGGCGGACGTGAAGTGGAAAAATATCTATATCCATACAAATATCTCTAGAAAGATTAAACCTTCTGCCTTATTCTCAGTAAGTGAAAATATTAGTTTGTAATTTCATTCTGTCACTTCCTTTGGAAATCGCTGGTTCAAAATGGTTTATAAATCTCACGAGAGCTTGTTGTATCTCTTTCTTCTGTGATTACAATTCTACAAAATATGTCTCTTACCTCAGGAGGCTGCCATTCGTGGTGTGTTCTGCTTGCAATAGTTTGATCCCTCAGAAGGGACTCTCGGAGGGCTTTCAAATTATAGCTGGTGAGTCCTTTCTCGAGGCTCCTTCTCTGTAGTTCATCTAGGGCCCCGTCTTCGTTGTGCTCCTCTCTCAGCTGTCGGTATTCATCAGCTCCCATCTTAAGGGAATCTAACGCTAGCTTCTGCATGAAGTTTTCGAATTGAAGCTGCAATCATAAAAATAGATATATCTACTTCATCACTTCAATCAAGAAACGTTCGAGAACCACCGGATATTTGTTCAGCTACAACCAGTATCAGCGAAAGAAGCAACATGCCATATATTTTCGCAAAATGTTGGAAAGTGGTCAAGTGTTAGACTTTCAGTGCTTCGTGCATATAAATATACACAGTGCTTTCTTTATATTATATGAATAGTAATCTGACCCACTTCTTAAAAAATCTCTCAACCCAGTAAAAGAAATTGGATTAGGGTCAGTGGTGCTAGGACAACGTCCTTCACGAACCTTAAGATGTCGACGTTGCGAATTTACATCTTCCTGCATGGAAGCTAGCCTAGTGCTGATCGTCTGTGAAAGCGGGGACCAGGGAAATGTGTCGATCATTGCTACACATTCCACCCTCTGGTTCTGCTCTGTCAACAAGGACGCCATTTCGTACGCAAGAAGCCCTCCGTAGGAATATCCGCCAAGAAAGTACGGTCCATGGGGCTGCTCTATGCTGATCAGTTGAACGTAATGTGCAGCAAGTTCACGTACTCCACCCCAGTCCTCACTCACTACTGTTGGGTC
>Ga0126338_10002848_pt1 | contig 12008 bp, 5 predicted proteins | sample OrbCmetagenome_2_FD_92529 | JGI IMG/M metagenome (GOLD analysis project Ga0126338, IMG submission 92529) | Coral microbial communities from Petempiche,Puerto Morelos, Mexico - Orbicella C C metagenome | ecosystem: Host-associated > Invertebrates > Cnidaria > Coral | place: Petempiche,Puerto... | reverse complement strand
TCTAACCACTGAGCTACAGAATTAAAATTCTTATAAAGAAGTTTGAAGTTTTAGCTTCATCTTTGGAGTAGGTGGCTGGCCTTATTGGCTACTTCCTCAAGACCTATTACATGCACTTTTCTGCAGAAACTTTGGATAAGATATAATCCCGATAAACAAATTAACATCTATGTTACAATAGAGAAGTGTCTCATGTATGCTTAAGTTCAGGACTCACCCTGTATTTTCTGGATCTAGAAGTGTAAAAAGATCTGCAAGAGACAATACAAAGACAAATCAGTTAATTAAGTTACATTGGTGGTAATTATTTTGTACTTTGCTTACCAAATGTTGAACTGCTTCCACCTGTTCTTGATAGGAAAAAAGAGTCGTCTTGGTTGACTGATCTTCTCTGACCCTGTAAAGAACAGATGTCAACTACATTATAAAAAATTACAATTTCATGTACATTACCTCCTCTACAACTGCATATGTACATGTGGCTGGCAAAGAAGCCACAGGAATCTGGCTTTGGTACATCACTAATACACCTAAAAGTACCCTCAGGGTCCAAGACATTCTCTTGATTCTGGTGCTTTTCCCTTCAAAGCTGAATATTCAAATTAATATTTTCCATGATGATAGATGCAAATGCAGCCATAACACTACTGGAAAAAAGACCTGAAAAAATATTTTTTCAGGCTATGAACAGGATTCAAACCCACGACCTTTGCAATACTGGTGCAATGCTCTCCCAACTGAGCTATCAAAGCCACATGAGAACGGTTGTGTGTGGGTTGGCCCTTTATGTTCAGTGGACGTAATACTTGGCTCAAGTATGTAAATCCCATAGTAATATTTTCCACATTTTGGGTTTCCCCCCATCTCTTTCTGAGTTGAGGAAGCAATATTATTATAGTCTCTTCTGAAAGCATGAAATCAGAAAAGAAAGACATTGCACTGTGACACATAAAGTTACCAACTCAGAAACAAGGGAGATAAATTGAACACAAGAGAAGAGACATAACTCTTCAGGCACAGCTGTAAATCCTGAAGACATGACTAATTACTATTATTTGTTAACAGACCCTTACTTTGGAAGTGAAGTTTGCTGGTGGTGCCTGATTGTAAGGTGTGGACTGCTGCTGCTGCTCCCACTCAGGCTCTATGTCAGATTGTTGAAAGTCCTTAGCCGCAAACAGACCATGAAGAAACTCATTAAAGCTCACATGACCATCACCATCTTCATCCAGCTCCTCAAACAGGAGAGCCAGCTCCTGAAATAATTAAAAATATTTAAACAACCACATATTAAATATGTTCTTATACAAGTAAGAAAAAAAGTTCAACCAAATTTTTATTTCCAAGTATTACAGTTCCAAATATAGTCACACAAGTGGAGGGTTTGGGGAGCAGGCTTTTTGCCAAACCAGCCTCCATCCATTGGCCAATAAGGAACCACATTTCAGAGATACAGGAACATGCAAGCATTTTGTGATAGCAATTCTCAGGGGTGGATCTAGGGGGAGGATGCAGGGGGTGTACACCCCACCCCCCTGAGATGAAGCCTTCTTCTTCACATTCTCTTTTAAAATTTGTTTACCTTGCCAGTCAGTTACACCATTCCTTAGTGGTGTACTCCTCCTAAGAAAAATCCTAGATTTATCCTTGAAGCTTAGATTTTTGAATATTTATTTTACAAACCTGTTCATTCATGGAGTCCATGCCGATGTGATCGCACACCACTGACAGTTCATGTTTGTCCAGAAAACCAGTCGCACCAACATTTACTTCATTCCAGATTGCTCGCAACTGATCTTCTTCACTGGGTGACTCATACCCTGACAATGAAACAAAAAAAAAAATGTAATTTTCATCTTCTGTCTATTACCGGTAGAACTCTCCTTTTTGACAAAACCATGCTTATCAAACACTACACAATCAAGGATGTTGTCACAGTAAAAAGTAAAAGGTCAAGTCACTTCCAATTCTTGGGAACAGAGTGAATTCCATCATGATGCTCCTTGGTCAATATGACTTGAAGTAAGTGGATGCTCTGGCACAGCACTCATCAGAGAGCAGTTAGAGATACCCACAACAAATAAATTCTTTCGAGGACCAAGTTTTGAAAATTGCCAACATTATGCCTAGCAATTCCAACAAAATGCCCACCAGGGCTTAAAAGAATTGAATTCTATCTTGTCCTTTAGACAAGCAACTGTCAAAGAAGTCTTAGCCCTTTCCTTCATTTAGTCAGCAGAAGACGTGCCTGGCCCTTGCCCATCGTGCAAGTGAGAATGAAAAGTTACTTGGCAGGCTGGAAAATCTAGTACAAAACTTCTCTCACATGACCAAACGGCACTTTTTTCAAGCCCTGTTACCTGAATCTCTAGAGGGTGCTAGGTATTATTGAAAGCACAGGTCAAGACCGAGCTCCACAAAGTTTAGAAGCACACCTGAATTAACTCCATTGGGATGAGGAGATGCACTCGATGGTCCTCCTCCATCCAATCCATCTGAGTCATTCACAATCACAGAGTCTTCACGTGACTTCCTTTGCTTGGAGTTGTGACGACGTATACTGTTCCTCAGGCTACTCTTTCTGCTTGATAGTCTTCTCTTTAACTTAGGCTTTTCCTGGAAAACAAATTAAGATCACAGTTCGAATTAATACACTTTTATTAGTATGCTTTAGAGCTTTGAAGCTGAAATTTGAGAGCTTCAAGTATGAACATACAAAGGCCGTCAAATTCTATGTGATGCACTTAAAAGAAAACACAAACAAACAATTAACATGTTTCTCCAGAAACGTTTGACATCTTTTTAGTTGGTAAATATTTCTAACTGTCCATCCTGCTGGTACATGTAAATCGAGTATAAAGTTTAATGCTGAAGTCGCCCTCATCTAATCTGAGGTAATATCATGTGGATATAGATCCAATTCATTTTGTACACCAAAGCTTTAAAATTCACTGCCTTTTCAAATTACTAGTAAATCTAGTCCTTCAGTACAGTAGGTATCTTAAAAAAGTTTTTTAGTGAACATTTATTTAACATATATTGTGGACTTACTGTTTTTAACTGATAATTTAAGTTCATTTGAGGGTGGGTTCCATTAGGATGATCCCATCAAAACCAATGTCCAAGATCACTCAGATCATGGTACATTAAAGGAACTTTTGATGTTCCATGATTCAAGTAATCTTTGACCTATGGTCCCGATCCAGATCATCCCAAAGGAAAGCACCCTGAGTGTTCTCACCTCTCGTGTAGGGGCTTCGTGGTGATCTACTTCTGATGTGAGATGAGAGTCACTCAGACGGCTCTCCGGCCGACTTTCAATCATGCTCTCATCATCAGCAGAGTACAGATCTTCTGAGTAAGATGCATCGGGTCGTGACCATCTTCCATAACGCTTCTCATTTACCACTAGCTTGGGTGGTTCTGAAAATAAACAATGAATTGTCAATTTGATTCACATGTGCAGTGTACAAAACACTTTTGAGTTCACTCAAAGAGGTTTTTCAGGCTCAACTAACTTCAGACAGTAGAGTACAAATCATGCTCTTGTAAAAACCAAAAATAAATAACGTGGAAACAAGTACATGTGATAAATGTACAACTACATGCAACATGCAGTGAAAAGAGTGCAAATTTCTTGTGATGCCACTGAGTTAGATTTTTTTTCAGCTAATTTACTTACCTGATGGAGACATATAAGGGCAAGTACTTATAATTATTTAGACCAGTTGGATAATAAAATTAATCTCTTATTAGAAAGGTAAGTGCGTTGTGTGGCTGTTTGCACTTGTCATTTGTATTTGACTTGCCCTGCAGGAGATCAACTCATAAACAAACATGTACAGTATACTGTATACTTTACTGCTACAAAAGAAGGTACTGTTTGCATACAGTAATAACTGGCTGAGACAAAATGCATGTACATATGTACATGCATGGCTGTCTTTTGCATGACAAAAAATTAATTAAACTGGCAATAAAGTTAGATTCAACACCTGCAGTAGAATCAGATGGTTGCTCTTCATCCTCACTAGAGGATAATTGTTCAATTGCTTGAGACAGCACAGCTACAAATCCTTCTTTGAAGTCATCAAATGTCACCTACACATCAAATTCATACAAAATCAATTACAATTCATTGAATGTGCATTGCTAACAGAGACCATCCTACAGTACCGGACACCACACATTATAAATTGTGCAGTTGCTACGCTATAAGTTCTTGTCAGACTGGCATACCAAAACACTACATGTACATAAACCCAGCCAGGGCAGATATATACATACAGTACACTGTTCACAAGTACACAAAGTCAGGTCAGTTGGGAAATAAAATAAGTCAAAGCTTTTTTTTTAGCACCACTTTTGCCCATTTGATTTCCTCCTGAACTGACTATCTACCCCTGGGTTTCCATGGTACACTTCTACTGTCACACACAAGATAGCCATCTCTTTGGCCTCTGCATATTGGAGATTTGGATGCTCGTAAAGCTTCTGTCAGTATTTCATTGTCTTGTTGCCACATGTTATACAAATTTAGTTGCCACTGTACATCACATCCCCTACTTGCATCTTAATCAGGTGTCATGATAAAAGTAACAGAGTGAACTTCAATATTTTTCCAGTCATGCAGAATTACCTGCTTAAGACAATATGCTGCACTACATGTAGTGGAACCTCCATAGGTTATTTGATTCATGGTCTTCATGTCACTCAACTATTAGCAATTTTGAAGAAAGTACATGCATATTGTACAATGTAGATAGTGAACTCTGGTCAAGCTTAATAAAGCAGGCAGTGAATTTGCCCATTCACCGGATCTTAGACTCTCAAACAGATCAGGAAATATAATAATACTGATAAATACACTTCAAGTTCAGCTTAAAACAGGAAACAAAAATTAACTAAGCCAATGCACTATGAAGACACTAGAACCACTTAGAGGCTATGGTGTATATAGGACTGCTACTTGTAGATATATGATTGTGTATTTTTTCCAAATTTACTTTCACAACATAAAATACTGTTCAAAGAATGAAATCAACTTGTCACAAAGATGTTGGAAAGTCCATGAAATTCAAAGGCAAGCACTAACAATTCTGTAAATTTATGTACATGCACCATTTATTTTAGTCTTGGATTGATATCGCCACTCTGCTACTTACATTGAGTTTTCTGCCATTAACAGTGACCTCCTTAGCAAGGTAATCACATACTAGCTCTTTCATAATGAGAGCAGAACAGTGAAGGGAGCAGACTGGATTTAGTTTACAAAAAGCCAACCAAAAGGCTTCCACAACAAAGGAATGAGTTTAAAACCTTACAAAAAACAGGAAAAAAACAGAGCACAGAAATGATGTCAGAGAACAGGTGCTTTAACCTCATATAATATTCATCACAAACTGAATCTTTGAAACTATATCGCATAAATGTTAAGCAACACACAAAAAGAACGATGCAGCTATGATGCTTTTGTAAGGTCATTTCAACTGTCAAAGTTCCCAAACACTCCTCTGTGATTTTGAATCTACGTCTGAAACATTTCTCTGCACCACTACATTTCAATGTAAACACCAACTTAGCATGTCCCACCACAAGCCGTTCACAAACAGCACACTCAAGTCACCTGTTGCACTTCACAAAAGCTTTCAAACCTCAGTCCCCTTAATAATTCTACCACCAGCTTTATTAACAGTCACTTTGAATTCTCTATCTTATATCAAACTTTGGTAAACATTTTTGTTCATCAGTCTAAAGGTTAAAGCTCTTCATAATGAAATAATAAGACCAAAAAGACAATTTTATTTCTGCTTTTTTCCGATAATTTTTCAAATAACTTGAGAGAAGCTGTAATCATTTTTCTTTCCAATGAAACAGGTGCATGCAGTAATTTACAAGCAATAAGTAAACAAAAGCTTGTGGAATCTTGATATAATTCTTAAGGCTGAGAAGGATTGAGCTCAAACACCATCTTTTACAACATCACTAACACATACTTATTCAGCTGAATTTACAGCTTAAACATCTTTCATGTTACACATACTCATGTGTGTACAACCTTGTACAAAGTGGTTCAGATAATTATGTGTGCATATTCAAACAGTTAATCAACTGTAAAAATGTACTAGCTTTTGTGAATCTCTCAGCTTGGCAAGGCATCTGATGTGTGTAATGTAAAGAGGTAAAGCTGTACAATATTGTCCCTGTTGATCACTGCATGTTGAGAATTCAAAAGCAACTCTTAGCTTGCACAATAACTACACGAGTGTAGTACAGGTACTAACCCAAAGTTACACATAATAATGTGCAGGCAAAGACATCTGGTGAATACCATTGTTTTATGAAGTTCGCAGACACGTACAGTTTAAATGTAATTAAAATAAAACTATTCAAATCAATTTTCTTATGTCTAGTTGCTCCTCTTTAAAAGTATGGTTTCATGTAATCTATTGCTATGCTTGCCATGGAATCCAGTAGGACTAATGCATTAGATGCCGACCAATATACTGTAAAACTGGAATTACAGTGATATTAGGTGCATTTTGTCCACAAGATTTTCAGTTCTAATAGCCCTCACAGAATGACAGTAATAAAAAGATGTTTTCTCTTAAAGTGTACACTGTAGCCCATATTACAGTATAACATTTAGCTATAATTATATGCAAAATTTGCAGACAAGTTTTAGGTGAGTATAATGTATGTAACCAATCTTATCATATGGCTAGCTCCACAAGTGAGCAAGTTGAACCAAATCCTGCACTGTGGACAGCTACCCCAGCAAGCGTTGCCCACTGTATATGTATCCTAAAATAAAACAGTGTCCTGTATGCCATAATAACGATAAAATAACATCCTTTACTGACAAAGTTTATTCAGTCAAGATGCCTGGATATAAAATGGCCTTGATCTTTTTTGTGTACATGTATGTTTATCAACCTAGATTGCATCTTGGTACAAAAACTAGTTAAACAGATGTTGGCCAATATCCAGGCATCTTCAACTACTGCTTGGTCAATAAACCATATGCTAACTATATTACTGGAATTAGTAAGCTGGCTTTCTGACTGAAAAATTTTATTACTAACTGGACAAACAACAATGCAGAATGCCTTCAGGTTTTGTCTTTCTAGTCCATCATCCTGTCCACGACATGCATTATCAACATTTTTATCTGTAATCAACTCAGGTTCTATTATTAAATAACTGGATATCAACAGCCATGGTTACAGGAATTACACTGTACAGAGAATGTCTTTCCTGACATTTACATCTGTGCTTTTGAAATACATAAGCAAGTAAAAACTAATGATATAATGTCCTGATGTTTCAGTAAGTTCAAAGGAAGTAAGGCCTGTGGATTTACATAAATGAAGTTAAGTTACACAAAGACTTTAGCGCTGAACAAATCTGTTTGTACATTCCGACGTGGTCTTAATTGTTTGATGTGCAGCATTTCATTAATTTACAGTCAATTGTTCCTACATTTTTTCAACACTTTGAAACAACTTAAGTCTTGGTCTAACATAACTTCATTTATATAAATCTACAGGTCTTACTCTTTTGAACTAGCTTTCATTTATTCATTCCTTGATAATGGCGTCACAAGGTCGCTGAAACACCAGGACATTATATAGTTAGTTCTTACATGCTTATGTACATCTATACTTTAAAATGCCTAACAGCTCAGTGTGTATCATCAAACAACCTTCATTAATGCTCCAGTTGTATATTTTGCATGTGTATATGTTGATCCAACCATAAAACAAAAGACTTAGGTTACGTGCCAATTAAAGGTTAGATAAAGAATTCCAAAGGCTCAGGCTAATCCTTGAAAATATTGCTTTCAGAATTAATGCATTGTAACTCTTTGCAAAGTTAAGAAGTTTATAATCAGCTTCCCTTGCAGATCTCATGCAAAAGTGAATAAAATAATCTCCTTGCATACACATGTAGTTGATTTCACATGTTCCTGTGCAAAGTTTGGTGAACTTTTAGAACAAGCAGATAATAGAAAAGTGAGTAAATTGTCACTACACTGTTTGATCAGTGAGGAATTTGTTACTTCAAATAAACTCACAACAAGGGGTATGCATAATAAATAATATCACATAATTCAGGATGTAATTACATTTATGTACATGTATCAAGTTACAAAACCATCTGGAAACAGATTGGCCACCAGAAAAAGATTAATGAACAGTGCTTGCTGATTGGAAAAAATATACATGTAGGCATCTTCTCAAAATAAGAGAAAGGTTAGCAATTGTTTTTCATGCCCTGGTGATTATACTGATCACATAAGCCCCTGGCAATGACTCTTACAAGAAACACTTTGGGTGTCAGTAGCAATAACTTAAAGAAAACTTTGTGTTAACCCAGTTAGCGTGCTAACCTGCAATACCAGTCACATGTCAATAACAAATGAACTAACGGAATCACTGAACGCCAGAAATCTGAAATCGACAATGAAATTTACATCTTGTATATGAAGCAATTTGATTCTCGAACGATGATTCTGCAAGTAAACAAACCGATTGTTCACGACCCGCGAAACATTTCCACTTACATTGTAATAAACAAAACGATCTACAAGTGAATGATACTGCCGAATACTAAACTCACGGGCAGAAACATAAACAAGATTGATACAATTGTCACTAGGAGCGTAAACTAAGAGCAATGCTCCAATGACAGGATATATAAGGAGTATTGAATTAAGATAAGCTTCGAAAACATGGCCTCGCAGACGCCAGTAATATCTGTTGCCACGGCATCGAAGCTTATCGGTGAACACGCGTGAAATTTTTCTACGTACCTGCCCTTCAGCCTCTTCGCTCCCCAATAACTGCTGTAGCAGTTGTGGAACTTGGTCATCGAGCTGTAGTTTTTTGCATAACTCGACAAGCTCGCTCCTGTTGAGGAAACCCTTTCCAGAGTGGTCACAACTGTCGAATACTTCATGAAGCTGTGCCACGTAAACATCCTGCTCGTCTTCATCCATTTTACAGGTTTTATCAATATACTACCTTGTTGAAATCCCAGCCCAGGATACCGGAGCCATGTTGAGAAGAAAACAGTGTACGTTTAATTTCTATTTCTTGGATGATTACGCCACGCCAAATTAAAAACTTTCGAAGCTTCCACGCCAAGCGAAGGCCTTGTGGTTCTTTATATTCAGGTCTGACACAACCGTTCAGCTGAAAGAAGCGACGTCATGGCCATAATTCCATACGCCAGTTGCCGGGCTTTCTTCTCCTTTCTATACAATTACAACGGTGTTTTATCACTTAAAACTCAATCCTCTCGTTTGCTTCTTGAGCACCAAACAACCGGAATTCGGGTAAAATTATCGCTCGTAGCGTAGTAACGCGGGAATTCCAGGCTCGATTTTCTCAAACAGTTTACACTGCGGAGAGTGCACAGGAATTCAAATCACGAAGAAACGGTTAACACAATGTCAGCAAGAGTAAACCTATGAAATTTAAAGTTGCCCTGGAACACTGTAAGCCAACAGGTAAGACAAGAAGCATACATATACAAACTCTTCGAGTCCGGTTTCAAACACAGCCAAAAATAGAATTTTGAGTTTACCACGTGAACACAAAGGAATCTTCAATCTGATTGGATGAAAGACAATGGTTCTCACTTTCCACTCAAGACCAGTTGAATCTTTTATTGATGTTTGTTGACTTCAAGATTGGCGTCTTCTGTTCGACATATTTCAAATTTTTAGCCGCTTTGTGGTTAAATTTTCGCATTTAATATGGCTTTAGATACTTTTTCGTTACGTTAATAAACTTTGCTGCCACGTTTCACACTTTATTCAGATTTTCAAATAATTTTTGACCGTTTTCTTTTTTCTGGTAACCTAAAATTGCGTTATCTTTAATTTCTAAAGTAACATTTGGGCGCCATTTTGGGTCCGCGACAAGCAGGTTAGAGAAGCCTTCATTTGTTCGAAAATACAAGGGGTCTGGGTCTGTCAGTTGGCTCTCAAAACTTACATTAGTAGCCACCCCCTCCCCTCCCTCAAGCAATTGTTATATCTTCATGCACCCCCTGATTATAAATTCAATCGCTTTCGCGGCTTTTGCGCAACATCACAGGATCGATATTTGGCATTTCATTGTAAGCCTGGGTGGGTCTTTCAGTTCTCTCGTTTTTTTTATCATTAGTTGGTTACTTTTGGCGAGTTCAATAGTATGTAAACAACAATATATTTTTGGCACTGCCAATATTAGCTCGTCTGATTAACAGACATTTTGGGGAAAAGCGAGACAGCTTGCTTATTGTGAAATTGAAGCTATAAACTTGACCAATGCAGGATTAAGACTGGCGTTCACAACGGCAGCCTTAAAAGCTCGAACACTGCCCTTGTTTTGTCTATTCCATGTAGAGCCTGAAAGCCCTTTGACATAATTGACGTAATTGAAAATGATCAGTTTGAGACTGTTAATTAATTGCTCGTCACCGCAGGGCCTGCTACTTTCATCAGCATTTTTCGATTTCGTTCGATTACCTGACAAGTGCGAGTGGAGAGGAAAGGAGTGAACGTATTTAACATCTACAGAAAATACCTGCACGCCATGCATGCCTACAAACAACTTGGCAATGAACTTTTAATGCCCAATTTCACACAACATAATTTTGTACTTTTTTGGTTGAGAGTCGTTCAACAATGTTTATTCAAATACGAAGATATCTATTTAAAATTATTTTAAATCTAAAAATAGAATTTAAAGCTTATTTCCTTGGCCACACTGAGGGAACAATTGTTCGGTTACAAAAAGGGCCCTGACAAAAATGACCGATGAATGTAAGAAGGTCTAAGAATGCACTTCATCAACGATATTCTTTTGTTGAGTTATTAGCAGAAGTAAATTAAAAGAATTAGAAAATCTAAACTGATATTAATCACCTACAATAGACTGTCTGCAGTCCCTTTGTCTCTCGAAAAAAAAAAAACGACGTTCGTTTCGGTTTGAAGCGGGATTAGCTGCGCGTCAGACTCGGTCAAAAGATAAAAGGATGCAGGAAGTCTATAAGAAAACATATACTAACCTAAATTAAATACTTGTTTTATTTCATACCATTACTACTTGTTTCACAAACGAACTCCAAATGAATCCTAGTAGAAACTACCATTTTGCGAGTGGTAAGTGCAAATTATAGGCCACCCAAAAAAATCTTTACCCCGGTTATTTCCCATTTGTTATAATTAAGAGCTCCAAAATCTTCTTACTGAAGTACGCATAATTCTTATAATAATACCTAGTTGCGAGAACATGTTTAGAAAACGTGATCATATTGTTATTTCTCGATACCTGTATCGGCCAGGCTATGAGAAAATAAACGCCGATCAGTCTTTACGTTTCATGGCAAACAACCCGAACCATGGCTTTTCTGGCGTTTGTGGTGATGCTAAGTTTTCTTTCTAGACACGGGAAGGAACTTGAACGACTGTAGAAACGTTATGGCTCTTCAAAGACAACACCAAATAACGTTCCCTTCAGTCTATGTATATGAAGCCAGCATACCTTACTTTGAGTAGAATAGTCATTAGTAAATCCAAAATCTTTTTTTAGGCCGTTTAATTACACGCTCAAAAGAGCAATTCTCTCTAGTCTCTATTACCATACATTTCGTTTACCGTTCGCTGCAAGAATTCGGGGACACATCAAGATTATTCCAAATTGATAATTTTCTGTATTCTCATCACTTATCTGCTCGACCATGATATTGACACCGTGAGAAGAAACACCATTTTGATTTACTCTGGAATTTAAGGGTTTAATGACCACCCGTTCGCAGTCGTTTTTAAAGTTTTGTCGAAGGAACACACTGGTTATATTATTCATGTCTCTGTTGAAGCAAGCATTCGTATAATTTCGTTAGCAACGAGTGGAATTTGCTCTAAGAACGAGCTTCCCGGATTTTTCCCACCAGCAACTGAAAAAAAGAAGGAAAGAAAAAGGTAAATTCAGCCTTTTGCGTTAACAGTAGCAGCT
>Ga0126338_10002847_pt1 | contig 12010 bp, 9 predicted proteins | sample OrbCmetagenome_2_FD_92529 | JGI IMG/M metagenome (GOLD analysis project Ga0126338, IMG submission 92529) | Coral microbial communities from Petempiche,Puerto Morelos, Mexico - Orbicella C C metagenome | ecosystem: Host-associated > Invertebrates > Cnidaria > Coral | place: Petempiche,Puerto... | reverse complement strand
CGTCGGGCCCGAACGCAGAACGTCAACTTGTTTCCCGCCAGTCATGCGCAGTGGACCTTTTGACTTTTCCCTGATCTTATGGCGCTCCCGTTGCCGTCCGCGTTGTCGTTGCTTAAAGTCCCTATAAATGATGGAGTACGCAAAAGTTTACACACGCCTCGTTTTCCACACTCAGCATGGACATTACATGGAATATCCATCTGATGGAAACTGAAATGGAAAATTGAAGTTTTCTACACAGTTTCTACACTCCGCACTTTCCACACTCCGCATTTTCCATACTCCGCACTTTCCACACTCCGCACTTTCCACACTCCTCACTTTCCATACTCCGCATCTTCCACACTCCTCATTTTCTACACTCCGCACTTTCTACACCCCGCACACCGCGCTCCGCACTCCGCGTATTCCACCGAACCATGATCCGGCCAGCAAAGCCGAACACAGATTTGTCAAAAGAGACCTTTTGTTTCTTTTTCCTGTCCACCAACTTCAGAACTAACAGTACACGGCTGGCGTTTTCAGTCTTAGTCCGTGTTGGGGAAACTAACCAAAGTGATTGCAAGCCAGGCGTTACTGGGAAAGGTTTGAGAGAAAAAATAGAGCGTGATAAGAGCTGGTAAACTCTGTACAATCTTTCTCAACAACGCCATTTTTCTTCCAACCTATCCTGTTCCAACAAGATCCTGAGAAAACTGGGAGGCATCTGGTCGCGGTGTTTCACCATGGAGAGATCATGACCTCTTACGTGACGAAGCGTTTCGACGTGGCTTCAAAATGGCGGTCGGCGAGTTCTTCTTTACTCCGTTGGTCCTCTTCATCGTTCCAAAATACTGCCACGATGAATTCTTTGTCAACTTTAACTTCTTTCACGGTATTTAAAACATCGGATTCACAAATCTCTGTTTGAATTTCGTTTTTGAAACGCCATTTATTTAGCATTACTTATGAATGATTTTCGAATTGACCTCTGATTGATTGTTAGACGGGATCACTGTATTTGATTATTGCTACGTTTTTGTTAAGGAGATAGTGTTTATATTCATATTGCAGTTCCTTGTCTGAAGATTGCAATTAGCAAAACTTTAGGCTATGGCATTGTCGTTGGATCAGCAATGAGTGAGTTAAAAAAAATATTTGTTCAAACTTCTGATCATGCATGCATTGATCTGATCTTTTGTGTAAATGTCATCGGCTACCCCCGGGTTTGATCCCCAGACTATGTGTTGGGACGAACAAGAAGATTACGTGTGTAGGGGACAAATTTATTTTAGACTTTTGAAGAGCAGTGGAGGGAACTTGGAAGACTGTTTGATGAGATTCAAAGGTGCCCAGGGTTCTCAATAATTTAGGGAGCAGAGGGCTTGTTTCCCGAAGTAGACGGCTGATGCTAGTTGGAGTGCTAAAGGGACAAGCCTCTGGGGAGGTCTGGGGGCATGCTTCCCCAGAAAGTTTTAAATTGAGAGGCTCTGAAAGGCTATTTTACCCATTCTCTTGGAGAAATTTCCTAAAAAAGTTTCAATTTTGTAAAAGGTCAAAATGCCAAGAATATATTAAGGGTGCAAAGACTTTTTTCAATTTCTATCCTACAGCACTGGTGTAATTGAAAACATACACAACACCCTGGTCCCATGCCCCCTCTCTAGCTACAGCCTTGGTTATGCTGAGACAGACAGTCAAGGTTCAGTTGTGTTTCCAAAAACTTGTGTTTTCCCTAAATTACTCTTTACAATTTACACACGTATTATTTAAGAAATAGAAAACATGTGCTGTGTTTCTATCAAGTTACAGAAATATGAGTGGAAGTCTGGGAGAACGAGAAATGCTGTGGGAACACGAGCTGCAGGCGAGTGTTTCCACAGCTTTTTTGAGTTCTGCCAGACTTACAAGTGTTTCTATTAAACAATTAGATTATGAGCTTGAGATTTCTCTCACATGATAGTTTTAGCACAAATCTATTAGTCGTTCAAAACTTGATCTAAACCCTCTTCACAGACACTTTGAAAACACCAAGAAATGGCTGTCATTTTGTTAACAAGGGCATGCTGCTGTGCTACTTACTATCTACCACAGAATAGATAGTGAGTAGCTTAGCCAATCAGAGAACGGCATTTGTGATAGAATGCTAGTTTATTTATACTAAAACTTGATAGAAACTCAGAGAGCATGTTTTCTATTTCTTTTAGAAAACACCACGATGAAAAAAAGGAAAACACCTTGTTAACTTTGATTATCAAAATGTAAATTCTCTTTGCTCGCGCCATCATTACGTCAACAGCTTGTGCTAGTTCTGTGTTTCTATCGAGTTGTAGAAACATGATTTTTAACCAATCAGTGTGCGTATATTCTTAGGACTCTTTTCTAATTCACAAATAGTAAGCGTCTCGGAAATTGAAGAAGCTGGTTTTTTTAGCTGGTGGCCAACACCTAATGAGAACCCTGGGTACTTTGTATTGCTTGAAGAAGAAAAAGTTGCCTAGGGTATTTTACCTTGTAAGATTCTCCTGTCGCTGACAAAAATCATAAGTGCTGCCCCACTCTTACTACAATCTCCCTCCCCCAACCTGGTTGGTCATGGTTGTCTAGAGGGTAAGCTGGTGATATTTAAGCATTACCCAGGGGAACTTGAGTTGCACCTGATTTCCCAGTGTCCCAGACTGTGAGGCAAATCAATAAGTTTACTCATATGCGATATACAACCTGGGATTTTTAAGAATCATTCTATGAGTGTACGTTGGATATGAAATGGTAGAGCACCAACGAGGTGCAAAGCACTGAGGTGGTGATGATTATCTGATATCCAACAAGTGCAAGTGGAATCATTGTTTTATTAAAAATGTGCCCAAAATATAGAAACTAAAATAAAATAAAAATAAAAACGCCTTCCAAATGCATATGTCAACCATATTTGTAGAGCATGGTGTAAGTGCTTATGAATATACCACAATACCCAAGCCAATGAAAACTCTTGAATTTGCATTATCCAATGATCCAGTTTTTAATAATGTGGTATATTTTTTTTGCAGTCAAAATCCCTCAGATAATCAAAATTCTACAAGCTTCTAGTGTGGAAGGTCTGAGCTTATTGTCCATTCTTCTTGAGTTAGTAGCAACGACTACTACTGCAACATATAGTTTTGCTAAGGAATTCCCTTTCAGGTAAGTATATACTTATGTAGCAACATCAGGTTGTAAGAGAGTCTTTATTATTAGTCTATGAGCAGTCTGTCTTTTGGTCAGCAGAGAGCCTGTTCGTAGGCTATCTCTATCGGTAAAACAACACTTTATGCCTTCTACTTGTTCCTATGTTATTCTTAGGAGAAGCCTTTGCAGTCTACCTGGTTTTGTTTTTTTAATTTAACAACTTTTTTTTATTTCTTTATTTTTATACATTGACAATAATATTACTGTTACAATCACATTTACTGGATGCATTTACACTAAAAACACAAAATAATTAAATAGATAAACAAATAACTAAATAAGAAATACTATAATGGTAAAACACTACAGTAAATAAATAAATAAATATATATATATCTGTAAGTAAATAAACAAATAAATAAATAGATACACTTAAAAAAATAGGCAAAATAAGTAAATGAATAAAGTGCAAGAGACAGGCTGAAAAAACTTTAAATTGATGCTCAGTTAAGGAGAGACTTTGTTTTGCCCCATTTTTGTAGTGCTTATGGCGCCTGTCATTTCTCTTGGCAATTTTTCTCTCTATGTGATAAACCAATTTGATCTTTCTATGAAAACTCTTAATGCTGGTTTAGTTTCGTTCAATTTACATTTATAAATAAATGATTTAGCAATGAGTATTAAGTGATTCAAAATAGCAAAGTCTTCATTGTGATTGATTAAACATGCCAAACAGAGTATTAATTAGTGTTAACATTTCCATAGATATGTTTTGTTTAATAATCCAAGGCGAGAATGCAAGTCAAAAGTTTTCTGTTATATTACAATGAAAGAGTAAATGTTGGAGGGATATTTGTATTCTTTCTGCTGAAACATGCTCAAAGGCAATTCAATCATTTTAAAATGGAACAACTTATTACTGGTGTATACAATATCGTTCAGTAATTTATATTGGAATCTCTGTGACGGGAAACAGTAACCCGTTTAGTCCAATCCCCTTCCATTGCAATAGAATGTTATTCATGTTGTTGCTCAGATTGTTTTTCTTTACATTTCAGTGCTTGGGGTGAAAGTTTGTTCATGTCAATCCAAACATGTCTCATGGTGGTCATGTACTTTTACTATACCAGCAGACCTTTGCCTGGTGTTGTTTTTCCTTTCCTGTATGGTGGCATTTGTTATGTGCTAGTGTCTGGCCTAACTCCAATGTCCTTCTTGGTTCAATTTGTTTCGCTGAACGTTGTCTTTCTAGTGATAAGTAGGGTGAGTATAGTTCCCTGAGCAATTTTGTTTGTCCATGTAATCTTACTCACTTGTACTCTTGAGTTGATACACTTATCAAGGATTTACAATTAATTGAGATTTTAGTTTCTGTTGTTTAAGGATGGTGCCTACTTAACTTTTGTTAGTGCACACATGTTTTGCACATCACGCAAGGCATGGTTTACCACCAAGCACTCGCTAAGGTTGGCATTGATGTAATCAACTGCGCTACCAAGCGCATGACTAAAATGAAAGCAAAATTTTTGTACCGTGACCAAATCAAGTTTAATGAACCTGTACTACAACCAGGAATACCAGAATAGCAGCATATCGCTAACCACTAACTGTTAACGGCTTCCAACTTGAAAACTAGCTGTTATCTGTCAAAAATTATTCTGAAATCCAACTGAAAACATCTACCTGCAGATGGCATAGTGTGTGTGCAAAACAAGCTCGAGAGACACAAGTGTTTTACTTACTGGGGAGGTGACAGGAAAAAATGTAATGGGCACTGTAACAGTTTTCAGAGAAGATGAATAACTTTAAAAAACGTGTGGTTACCCCTACATTTTATGTTATGAAATGAAAGTGGCAAGCCTATTCAACATGGGACTAGTTTCTAGTTGTGAGAAAAGGCTACATGTATTGAGACTGTATTTTAGCTGAACCAGAGGAAGGCTGTCAGGGATGCTAAAAGCACTGTTGTAACGATTTTGTTATTAAAAACATATCAAAAATGGTTTTTATGTTACCATTTACCATGTAGTCTTAAGATCTTTATAAATGTGTTTGCTTTTCTGTTTGTAAAGGCAAATTCTAAGAAAATCTGTAAAGAAATATCCTTTCCTTCTTTTTTCAGAAAAATGCTTATGTCAGCATTTTTTGTTGAGATTCGAGGTTAATTATCTCAAAAAAATGCGTGGCTACGCCCACTTTTCTTAATGGATTCCAATAGTCCTTGCAAAGATATACTTTTCACATGGTCCTAATGTGGTGCAAAAACCTTTGTATTTAGTAGGCACCATCCTTAAAAGTGGTTTTCTTTGCTATTGTTTTGTGAAGTTCTAGGACAGGAAATAGAGAGCTTAATTAGCACAGACCTTTTTAGAGGCAGAGGTTAGTCTGGAGTTGTTTTTTCTGTCCTTGGTGTGTATTGTTGACCTTTCATTAAAAAGGTTGTAAAGCCTAAAATGAGAGATTTTCAACTTATTGGTGGGGAATGAAAACGTGCCTAAAGCAGGAACATGAACTTCTGGTTGAATTGTGTGTTTCAAAAACGTGTATGCACAAGCTGTCTAATTCAAACAGAAAACCTCACTGAAAAATTAACGTGAAACTAACATTCATAGTGATACTGGATTAATTAGGTTAATCCTAGGGTGGGGGTCTCCCATATGAAAAGGTCGATGATGCTTGTCGAAAAATTTGAATTAAACCCTAAAGAAGACCAATCTGGGCAGCGCTTCAACCTGCAGTACAGGCGGATTAGCGGGCTCTGGCACGATACGGCAGATTAGTGGGCTCTAGCGCGATACACGAGCGCGCGTGAAGTGTGAGGCGAGAAAAATCCGCCTGTAGTCACACCATTGTTTATGCTCTACCGCCCAGTTGAAATGATTGGCATGAAAGAATGATAGAGAACAAAGCAATTCAATTTACTGGAAAAATTCAATTTACTGAAAAAATGTCGCAAATAACCAATTTACAAATGTATACATGACGCAAAACAGTCAACAGACATGAACATCTAGATTTAGCTAAATTTAAATCATGCTGTGCCAAAATGAACAAAGGAGATATAAATTTAAACATCGAGCTCAGGAGATGAAAAACTCAAACAAATTCAGGATGGAAGAAACATAACTTTGACAACACAGAATGGATCTCTAAGACTACAGCAGTCTCTGGCAATGCCGGACAAAGCTAAATATGATCCGTGGTGAACAGCCATATAGCTTAACACAGTTTTGATTTAACAACCGGGCATGGCGTCACTATAGAATGCAAGTAATCAACATTGATGATCACTGACTTTGTCCCTCCAGAGCGAATAATTAAAGAGATACATTTCTGCAATAAACATACATTTCTGCAATAGAAATGAGGCAAGACAAACCACACTACTCGGCACATGGCAAATTACAGAGGTGTCAAACTCTACAAAGCAACAGACAACAGCTGAAACTATGCAGAGCTCTGACCTCCAACAGTCCAACGGCTCTACTCTACTTTAAAAAAAATCATCCTGATAACACAACATTAAGTGCCCTTCAAAAACAAGAAGAGCAAAATAAAAGGTTGAGAGGCTGGAATTTATGAGAGAACGGCAAATGTAGAAATGTCTCGAGCCATAGGAGTACATGTAGGCCCGTCACCCAAATCAAACACATTTTGTTTTTTCTTGCGTCTGACATTATGTGGCTTAAAGCAACCAATCAACAAAAACCGTTCGCCAGGCGAACGGTTGGAAGAGCATAAACAATTACGTGACTACAGGCCGATTTTTCTTGCCTTGCACTTTGCGCTCGTTCTTGCGCTTTGCGCACGCTCGTGTATTGCGCTAGAGCCCACTAATCTGCCTGTACTGCAGGTCAGCCTAAAAACGGAAATAAGGGAATTTGTTTAATTATTATTTCATCGTGTGGACCCTTAAGATACTTTGTCAGCTAAAACAAACGGCATTTTAGCATGAACAAGCTAAGTGAGACCAGAATCCTTGGTTGATACCCCTTAGCGAGATGATTAGCATCCCCGACCTTTTCATATGCCTTGGGTGCCCCCCCCCCCCAGGGGTTAATCATGCTTTGAATGACTGAGTACCAGGTGTGAGAGAGGTGAACCTGTGAGAGTTCAGTGCCTTGTCCAAGAACACAAGTGTAATGATCTCAGCTGAACCTCTACATCTGGTGTCCTTTCATCAACCATTACGCCACTACACATGTCAGGTTACTAAGGTGTAGACTATTGCTTACATTTCATTTCTCTTATAGCTATTACAGATAGTCGCCAACTTCCGTAATGGCCACACAGGCCAGCTTTCATTCATCATGGTACTGATGCTGTTCCTAGGGGCAATGGCCCGCATCTTCACCACAATACAGGAGACTGGTGACAAAGTCATGCTGGTGACATTCCTTGTTTCTACAGCACTGAATGCAACCTTAGTCTGTCAAGTTCTCTACTACTGGAACGTCAAACCTGATGTGAAGAAGAAGGAAGCTTAGTCTTAGCTAGTCTTTCTTCTCTTAGTGTGTTTTTATTTTTTGATGATTTCTAGTGTAAGCATTGGTCTGCACAGTTGTGCAATTGACAAAGCATAAATTTCAAGCAAGTCTTGAAGAGCTTGAGAAATGTTTGCTCGATTTATAAGGGTGTGGGGGTTGGGGGCAATTATAACTAATTTATGAATCATAGTTTGGATGTGTGTAGTTGTTTCATAAATGTATTCTGTAGGTTTTGTCTTGTTATTCTTGTACAGAGTTGAAAAATTTGCCAGATCTCTGCTGTCAGTGGTTTCTTATAACATGAACTTGGAAGTTTAAAGCCTAATGAATAATCATAATGTAATTTACCTGCAACAGTCAAGGAAAAAGTTACTGTCTTTACTTGCATGTACTGCCACAAGTCAGAGTCAATCTAAAATACATAGGGTAAACAAAATTTAGGAAGGAGTGCATATTAGTGATGAGCTATTTTATTGCAATAAAATAATGTACCTGAGGTTTTTTGGGTGGTTTTTATTTTAAATAAAAGTGATGGTTCTCAAGTGTAATATTGGTGGTGTATTGTTACTTTTTGTTTTCACAAATTTTCCATATTCGAAAAGATCAACACATGACCAGTAGCACTAATGTTCTGGATTATTGCTGTCATGTTAAGTCCCAGGGGGATCCCCAGGGGGGTCCCCAGGGGGACCTCAGGGGGACTCCCATATAAAAAGGACAGTGGTGCTCATCGGAAATTTGGAAAAGCACTCCTAAGAGGTACCAAGATCCTGTTTTCTGGGTGTGGCTTGAAATATTTTTCACCCCTAAGAGATAACAGTTCTAAAAAAAACACATTATCTCCTCATTTATTTCTCGGCTCCATATCCTAAAAGGTAGCACAGAAGCTGCTGCTGTGGACCTTTTGAGGCTGGACACCTCAAGAGGTACCAATACTGCGTTTTTAACCCCTGAAAGTTACGTCTAGCACCCCCGCCCCCTGGGGTTAAGTCTGTGAAGGGATTATTGGGCAAACAATTGATTCTTTGGAATGACGGGATATTTGGATTGAGGATGAATGTGGGTTCTTTAATTTGGGGGAAGTTTTTTTCACAAGTAAATGTTGGACCCTTGTGCCAAAAACATAGTATAGCTACCTAAAGTAACCAAAATTTCCTTCAAAATATGCTCAAATCATTTCCCAAGAAATTGAAACATGATCTTCACGTACAAAGTAACCTTTTTCTTTTCAAAAAGAATACAAAATGGCTAATTCCATCTATGAGCATTGACTTAATCCATCAAGTCCTGACAAATCTATGAAGGTTTCAAATATGGGAAAGGAGATCTGGGACTTACGTTATCGTAGCTGTGAAAAGACCAGCCTGCTAGTCAATGAGGCGATGGCCTTGAAAACTTAAATTTATCTTGCTCTCGTTATTTTGCTTTTTGTCAGGAAGACATGATCAATTTGTGTGGACGGTCAGCTGTAATATTAACAGTAAGACAGCCAAATATTGCATGACACTTTCGATAGACAGGCAGAGGGTATCTCCATTCGATCCGATTTCCATCCCGTAATCAGCAGTTTAAAAATTCTATAGCTTTACCATTATAATTTAGGGAAAGTCAATTTATGGGAAAATGACAAAGACAGTCACAAGAATCAGAAGAAGTCTATTGTGCCTGTTTTCAGGTAACATTGAATTGTTCCATGCATTACTAAAAGTAGTAATCTTGAGTTTTCTGTCTTTGACATTTGAAAGACCGCATTCAGCGAACTTTAATTTTATGACTGGCTTCGCATAAATATTCCGTTAATAACTTGAAGATAAACTAAGCTGCCAGTCTTGAATGGAGGTCAAAATCTGTCCAAACAATGATGTGATGTCAACATCCGGTCGAGTATCCCATCGTACACTAACAGCGCAATCTAAGATCACGTGTCCAGAAGCATGATGTTTTCGAAAGTATGGCGGGGTAGTTCCTTGCAAGGTGAGACATTTTGGAATTTTTCTATTTTTATTTGCCCTTCTGTGGCTTGTTCTTATGTTGTTATAGTTAAGACTCATTCCGTCAAATTGAAAAGTAACTTGCAGACGTTAATGCAAGTGAGAGGAAGCGTTTTTAGAAGGCGAATTTGAGCACATGGCAATAACATTTTGAAACAGTTCATTAGTCTAAGCCAGTAAATCACCAGATTGTTCTTCCTTAACAAATAGTGTCCAAGAGCAAATAGCCAAATACATATTTTTGAACCCAGTTGGAAGCTCAATTGCAGGACTTTGATTAACGTCTTCTGCAGGAGGGCAACTGGTAACTTTATTTCCACAGGCAGGCAAAACTTTTTGAACTGAACTTCTTTAGAAGGAAAACCTTCCTCTAGATAGTCAAACCAGGCAGGCAAAATCATTCTTACAGCTGGTCAATTTGCCCGGTGCCTGGTCCGTAATGAAACTCCCTGTGAATTTGTTGATCGATGTTATCTTTCTAAGAGGGGGGCATTGGGGTATATTAGAAACCGCAAGACTGAAGAAAAATCATCCAAAACCGCAAAACTGCCAAAAAAAACTTGCCCAAAACCGAAAACCCCATACAAAACCGTCAAAAACCGATACAATGGTGACAAGTGGGGCATACAGGGCAAACTACACTATCAAAGTATTTGTGAATGCCATGGACGTGTCTGAAGCCTTCGTATCTTTTAGTAGCTTTTAGCTTCTGCAGGCTTCTCTCTTCTCTCTTCACTTTACATCTAAACGTGTTTTCCTTTCGAAAATTCTCGTCACCTTGCCCCTCCTTGTAAAAAAAATGCAACACAATCCACAATTGCTTCTTCCATTGCTGGCGCAGGAGGCACATTGGAAACTGACCAAATAATCGCCCTGGTCTGTGAGGTCAAAGTCTTGGGTGTCATTCCAGACATGTGATCCCCTACTGTGACATTTAGTTCGTCATGCATTCCTCTCAAGAGCTTTGGCGTTTTGCAGCTATTCGAGATCAATTGCCACTCAAATCAAAGAGAAACTGGAACCCAAATAGGACAAAATAGGAAAAACCAAAAGCCACATCAGATACCAAAACTGAAAAACTGCTAGTATTTTTTACGAAAACCGAAAACCAGATGCTAAAAAATGAAAAATCTGCAAACCGTAATGAACACCAAAACCGAAAAACCAAAGTCTTTTGGCACAAAAACCAAAAAACTGATCTAAAAAATAGCCAAAACCGCAAAACCGAAAATCCCAATGCACCCCTCTTCTAATCAAATTCTTATAAATCCCTGAATACAGGTTCAGTTTTAGACTAGCCCTATATTATATTCATAATATTACTATTAGTAATCATAGTTACAGAGTGTGTTCATGTGGCTGCAGTCTGATGGGGAATGTTATAATAATTATTAATAAGCAATTATTGCTATGTGCTTTGTTGTGTATGAAGTGTTGACTTCTAGAGAGTAAATTATAAGTTAAGATCTTTAGGATATGACCTTATTAATTCTTTGACTCATAACATTAGTAAAATCACGTTATAACCCAAAATCTTACCATTTATCGTCAAGCGCAGCCAAAATGACAACACAGGAATCATACATAAATAAGTTTTTGCTCTAAGTCTCTTGAATAACATTTTGGCTGACAATTACTTTGAGAAAAAGAGAATTTTTTGACAGCCAATGACCCCCACACCATTAATACCGGTACTCTCTCCATTTTAACAGCAAAAATTATCTTCAAACACACGGTACCACAATGGATACAAAAATTGCAGTCTCTTTTGCCAACATTTTCATGGCCGTGGTAGAAACAGAAATCATTAACTGCAGCCACTTAAAGCTGCTCACTTGGAAAAGATATATCAATGATGTCTTTTCTCTATGGAACATAAACAAGGAGGAAATAAACACGTTTATAGAGCTAGCAAATAGCTATCATCCGACCATAAAATTCACAGCTGAAATTTCAGATACAGAAATAACTTTCCTGGATACATGCGTCTATAAGGGCAAAAGATTTAAGAAGGAATCCATTCTCGACATGCGCATGCACTTCAAACCGACAGAAACTTTCCAATACACACACTTCACCTCCTGCCACCCTCCAGGCATCAGGAAGGGCTTTATTGAAGGTGAAGCCTTAAGACTTCTGAGAACCAACTCTTCAAAAGCTACATTTGAAGAAAACGTTATGCAATTCAAACGCAGATTACGCTACAGAGGTTATCCAGATAACCTTTTAGAAAACACTCTCTCAGAAATTAAATTTAGCAAAAGAATGTCGGCTCTACAAAATAAACCAAAAACGCGCAAAAGAATTTTACTGTTTGTTACAGAATATCGCCCATCTGTACCTAATCTTAAAAACATTCTTATGAGTAAACGGCATTTAATACAAAAT
>Ga0126338_10002846_pt1 | contig 12014 bp, 9 predicted proteins | sample OrbCmetagenome_2_FD_92529 | JGI IMG/M metagenome (GOLD analysis project Ga0126338, IMG submission 92529) | Coral microbial communities from Petempiche,Puerto Morelos, Mexico - Orbicella C C metagenome | ecosystem: Host-associated > Invertebrates > Cnidaria > Coral | place: Petempiche,Puerto... | reverse complement strand
TTTGTTTAAGGATTTGGTGGCGCTGTGTGTTCTCCCGTTGTGTTGTTTGGAGTGCGTGTGGGGGGGAAAAATAAAATGTTTTGTGTATGATTTTTATTTTTTTGTTTTTGGGGGGGGGGGGGGGGGGGGGGTGGGGGTGTACTCCCTTATATGTGCTATTGAGTATGTGCGGCCCTAAGGCCCGGGTGGACTTCCACATAAAAAAGATGAGGGTGCTCGTCTGAAATTTTTGAAAAGAGCCCCTAAGAGGTACCAAGAATCTGTTTTGTGGGCGTGGCTTAAATTTTTTTCACCCCTATTGGTACCAATTCTAAGGCAACATATTATCTCCTGTCATATTTTTTCGGCTCAAAACTCCCACTGTGGACCTTTTGAGGCTGAACACCCTAAGAGGCACCAAAATCGTAAGAAGAGCACCCCCGTCCTTTTTATTTTAAGTTCCCCCCCCCCCTTCGGGCCCTCAGGGGTATGGTTTTTGAGCGATTTTGGTCTAAAATACTTGCACGGTATGATTTTCACTCTGGATGGCATTGGATACTGGATAACATTGACATACCGTACATGCATTTGTAGCCCTTCTCATAAATTTTGAAATAGCTGTGGTCATATATTAGAGCGTTGTGCTAATTTTAGAGGTCTGAAATTGGGTGTCGATTTTCATTTTCGGCTCAGTCTGAAATAGAGTATGGAAAATTGCAGAGTTTGATCTGAAAGTAGGGTATGTAGGGTATGGAAAATCACAGATTTTGGTCTGAAATAGGTTACAGGTTTCAACTCGGTTAAAGCCGCTCACACCGATCAAAAACCTTGGGAAGTACCCCCCGGAATCCCAGGAAACATTTCCCAGAATACAATGTAGTACTCGCGTAAGAAAAAACTGTACAGACGTGATTCTTTGCGACCTTGTTCATATATCTATCATGCAATGATATGTCATATTCAGGATTCTTGGCTTATTTACTGAATGATTACGATCTTTATTTTTGATAACATGATTGTTGAAAACCAGCAGTTAACTAATTCGCTTTAAGAAAGAGCTAGAAAAGGCAATTTTTCGGCTCAAACTTATCACACCTCATCAAAGTGGTTATCAACGCGGTTATGCCGCCAACCACTGTCAGTGTGATAAAACACAAGCTTCAGACCTCCCAAAGGCACCTAATAAAAATTGCGGGAGATGTTATTTTGCAGTCGTAGTACAGTCAAATATTGATCTGCAGTAATGCGAAAGAAAGCTTAATAAAAGAAAGCTTTGTGTTAGGTCAAAAAATGTTATTAATGGACATTTAAATTTGTTAACAACAAGACGAATTAATTGGGTGGGGTTAATAACGTGGGGGTGACGGGGCGGAAAAATTAGGGACGTCAGCCGTACCCTCCACCACCCCTACCCACGGGCATTTTGTACTCTCTCCAGTTTCGCTCGCATCAAAAGACCAAGATGGCGGCCCGTCGAGCTCAACGATCGACATCTACGATCTCACGGAAAAATAGGGGACTGTGAACAGTCTAGAATCAACTACACTTGTAAAACTGGGCGCAAGTGTCAATCAAATAGGTGTCAGAAGCGGCAAAACAAGAAGATCTAAAATTCATTCCTTGTACTTTGAACTTTATTGCTTTTATCACTCTTTAAAAATTACATTATAAACTACTTGTTGCTGTTAATTGTTATTGTTGTTGTTGTTGTTGTTGTTGTTGTTGTTCTTCTTCTTCTTCTTCTTCTTCTTCTTGTTCTTCTTCTTCTGCGCGTTTCATTCTTTTTTTCTCTTTCAGAGAAGTGAACTCTTTGTTGACGTTGGAAGCGCAAAGTGTGGTGTGATCGCCCCGGAGGTTACTTCCCATAGGTTTTGGTGGGGGTGTAAGTCCAAACCTTGAAACCTGACCTGTACCCAATGTTGATGTGGAAAAACTATTTCCTTGAAAACAAAACGTGCAATGCCAAGCCAGCGTGAAAAACATAGCCAATTTCAGACAAATCTGGTCAAAATCTATACCTTTTTAAGGCCAAAATCACTCTAATCCATACCATTTGGGGTCGCACATACCTACAGTAGCCTCTAGTGAGCCGATCATGTATATATATTTATCTGCAGAAACGGCATTTTAGATTCCAGAGGGAGGGAGATGCACAACGAACTGAGGAAACGTAACCTGTATAACATGCGCTCGACTCAGAGTCTACTGGTAATTCGAAATAATTAAGCTGGAGCGGTACGACACGCGCGACGAGGAGACGCGTGTCCGCGCGCGCTTATGTGTCCTCGCACTCACGCACCGCTCTGACCTACTGGAGCGCCTGTAGCAGGGTCTGTACTCTGTTGCGCAGACAAGAAGAAACGGGTCACGTAGTGTGCAAATGAAATCGTCATGAAATACCCCTCCCAGGAGACATCTAAGAACACAACTCGCTCTTACAGAAATCTCGGAGAAATTAAAACTCTTGGCTGATTGTATGTATACAATGATCCAGTTTTTAATAATCATTTCTATTTCATAATAATAACTTATTACATGTAATCCTTTTTTATCCCTTAGATATATCATTACAATGAAAATTTTTACTTAACCGACTAGGTTCATAGGCTACAGTGAAATTACCTTTTTACATCTTTAGCCGTTATCAACCTGTATGTTTCTTTTCAGAAATGCATATTTTATTCCTTTTTACTTTTCGGTCAGACTTACAAGCCATTTACATTGTTGCAATGACTGAGTTACACATGACAATCAATACTCTTGGTGCAAGAACCAGTTCTCAAGTTAAAGTCTTAAGAAAAACCCAAGGATGTTTTAGGATCATAATCTCTTGCTAAAAGGTATGAAAGTTATAGTTTAGCCTAGTTTCCTTCAATATTTCCCATGGCCGGCACTGCAGCCCCTCCCCCTCCCCCGTGGGCACTGTCTTACTTCTTCGAATTATTCGAAATATTGGAATTTGTAGTATACTTTCCATACTGTCTAATTATCTTTACGTTTTGCCTCTTCATTTTCAGCTATGGCTTGTTGTACAGATCTTTCTCAGTGACAGCATCCGGTAATTCTATTTCGTTACGCTCTTCTTCGCAAAAATTGTCGTAAAATGAACTGTTTCAATCCAGAATGAATGTTAATCTTCCGTTGTCAGCTAGAACTCAGTGATGATAAACTAAGAGGTTGCTTTTTTTGTTAGAAAACTCCGACTTGCTTCCATGTAGTCAGACGTGAATGGTTTCAATGCTCGGTTTTTTCTAGCCTGCGAGCAGGCTCGCCTTTGAGTTCACGTACGCTGGCGGTGAAGAGCAAGGGCGATCCGGCGGGAAGGAGTCTGCTGAAGAGGCGCCACTTTTTCGTATCGCGGCTCGATTTCGTACGCCGCGCCCGCTTGTGCTCCAACGTGAGCCTGCTCGCAGGCTAAGATTTATCTCTCTGCCGCTGATGTCAATCTTCTTCACGTTATGTGCAACAGTCGGTGATTAAGGTGCATGTGCTCGTATTCTTTCGACACGCGTGTTTTTCCTCCAATGCAAGTAGCATTTACTGACGCTCTGAAACACAAAAGCAGTGAAAGAAAACAATTTAATTGACTGAATAATTTTGAAAATCTGACATCAAAAAATAACTGTTCAGTTAAACCACATTCAAGGAATATCTGTAGTAGTAGCAAAAGAAAGTGTCGGCGATGATTCATTGCAATGTTATCAAAGAGACAAATTTCAATTTTCGACAATGGATCTCAGTTTGACTCAATTTGTAAAATCTTCCAACAACAGGGACAACGTTCTTCTTTTTATCCGTTAGATGGAGTCCACAAAGCTTTTAATCTTTAAATATCCATCACCCGCGATGTTTCAAAGTCACGCTGAAAAGCAAACAATATAAGTACGCATTGCGAACCTATTTTCCCAGCCTCGTTACTTCTGCTTTTAAATTTCCACTTTTGCTCCAGCTTTGGTCGGTACAGACCCACGAGACTGGCATTACTCACCATATCTTGATGTGTTCAGCAATTTTTGTCCAGGCGAGCATATCCTGCACGTAACCGGACAAATGACTCTGTACTGCTCCACCGTCCTTCTGCCTGCGTATCTCAATGCTTCAGGCTCACAATAATCACTCCAGTATCTGCACAGGTTTCTATAAAGGTTCCTGCATTCTGTGACATGGAAAGAGAGAAGAAACCTTAAAAAATTACCTCACTGGGGCTGTGTTGTCCCCTACTGGAACTTGTTTACAGAAGACTCCTTTTACTGCGTCCCGCCGAAAGACTAGGGACCAAGAGGACCAAGATAATCGCCCAAAATAATAATAACAATCCATCAAGTATTTTCGCCGCGACACGTGACTGAATATCCCCCCGGCGGCCAAAACTGGGGAATGCCCGAGTAATATTCTCCAATTTTCAAACCAGCGCGTGGTGAAAAAAATATTTGAAGGACAGTAAACAGATATTTGTTCTTGGACGCTCTCGGAAAAGTGTACGCTTCGTAGAACAGATAATGTCCGTGGACAAATATCCAAGCATTCTTTGACGCCAAATGGAATTTATTGTTTTTATAACTCACAATAACCATTCTTGTAAAAGACTTTTTAGCCAAGATCAGTACAAATTAATGGCGACTTAATAATTTAATATCGTCAAAAAGGCTTATTTTTCCTTGTGCAAACTTTCTGAACACAAGAAATACTCTCTAGCTACTTTAAAAACGTTTAAAACAGATCTAAAAAGTAAAATTGTCTCTAAATTTTCGACCGCCTTCTGCGGTCTTCTTCAGAGAATAATGATTTCGCGCGATTCACAGAATTTTAATGAGCTGGGACGTTATTGTTCGTTGCCTCCTAGGGAGGCAACCAGTGACGCGTAAACTCTTGGGAAGGGTGCTCTTTCATTTACGGAGTTTTTGTCTAAGCTACACGTAATTTTATTTTACGTGCAATTTATGTAAAACAATATTCAGAAAAAGCAAAGAAATCACTGTTAATTTGCATGTGCCTGTATGGGACAGTGGACTCATTAACATATTTTAACACGGCTTTTCAACACGGGCGAGGTTTCCATCGATGAGAATATCGTGTCATTACAGAGTGGACAGAGGAATGGTGGAACAGCTCGGATTTTGCGATGTCTCGCAGCGCCTTAATCAGCATATGCAACATAGAATACAATTGATTTGCACTTAACGATTAAAACCCGATGGTCTTCGAGATTCGAAATGAAAGGTAAGTCTACTGTTTTTACAATATCAAAGCTATTTAAGTTACATGTCCGTTGACTTAGATCTGTTTTGGGTCTTTTAGAGTTGCAAGAAAAATATTTTGCGTAGTAATTTTGAAATGTTCCTTGGTTTATTTTTTGGGTTTAGAGTATTCAAGTTCTGAGGTTGCAACGAGAAGAAGGGACAAAGGGAAGAAACATTCATCAACACTTGAAGAGTTTCAAGCACGTGGAAATTTTGAGTCAAAGAAAACCGATCAAAGATTAAATCTTCGCAAAGGCGTAGGCCTTGCTGTTACAGCAATTCTTATTTCACTATTTGCATAAGTAACTAATGCAAGCTTCAAATATTAGTAATAGTCTACCGCTTTGATAAGGTACAAGATTTGTTGTTACCTCTGCATCCCTCTCCATCTGGTCCCAGGGCGGCTGTGAAATCCCAACAGCAACCGTAAGGGGAATGGATACAATCAGGGACAGCTTGGGCTGCTGCAGCAGGTTCGCCTGAAAAAAGTCACGCGAAACCGACAATTTAGTGATATCTAAAGTGTGTAGGGCACAAAAGCACGATTTCATAACGCAAGGTGGTGTCGACCCAGGTTTTTACAGTCTTTTCTCGGCATTACGTGTAATCTGGACGTTTCGACAGAGCAAATCGTATGGTTTCAACACCTTATCTCTCGTCGTCTCATCTAGAATACTTTGGACACCTTGGGCGGGGGAGGCAAATTGATTATTTCATGTTCAACTTACTGCAAACGTTGCAGCTCTTAGCGCAGTATGCCTTTCCTAGAGCATTGCAGGCTTTTGCTTCGGAAAATCTTGAAATTCGTCTTCGGCAGTGGCTTGGATAACGGTCTTTACATTCTGGTAAAGAAACAGAGATTGAAAAGTAATTTCAGACTAATCCCACTGTAAAAAATTGTGTTCGTGTTCAAAATTTATACAAAACACAACTCGAAACACGAGAGCTTCCATAGGACCGTGACGCAACGTACCATAGCCTTGCGTGACGGCATTGCAGTACTCTTTGTCTTGTTGGACCCCAGTTGAAAATCAAATATCTCTTCCTTTAGAATGTTTAGTGCCAGCTTTTTTCATTTATTTACTCACCGGGACAACCCTCGCCATAATATCCTTTGGCTTCTGTTTTGTTGTCCCAACAACAGCCGTATTTACTGGCAGGCGTTGCACACTTCGGTTTGGGGACTGAAACCAGAAGGTGGCGTTACTGTTAGCACTTTTGCCGCTTGTGATCAACATCTTATTTCACCTTTCAATATCCATACAGTTTCAAGCAGACAGATGGTGAGAATACAGAAAAGCATCAAATAAAGCCTGCTTTCAAATTCTCGGTATGGGAGTAAAATCTGAATGGTAACTTGCGACCCTGAGTGCCCGTAACAGATTAAATTTACAGGCAGTTCATTAATATTACGTTTCATCTGCTGAACTTTGGTACTCGCACTGTGTGCCTATTGAACAAAGATCTCTATTCTGAATTATTTTTGTGAGAAAAGAAGAGCCAAACTGCAACTGGTCCGACTAAAGCCCGACTAAATTTTTCTTACAAATCTTTCACACTTAATTTCAGATACTCATCTGGAGAGAATCCCTCATTAATTCTTTTCCCGCTGAATTCACGTGGTCCGCTTCACACGACACGCGGACTGCCTTTCTCGCGCGTGTTGTTTTAATTTGTCGTGTGATTTAAAACTATCAGTTTTTCGCTTACCGCACTGTTTGCATGTTTGAGCGCAGCGAGTTTTCATGGATTTCCACTTGCAACAGTCGACGCTCTTCTGTCGGTAAACGTTGATTAAATACTTGCAGGTGCTTGTCCTCATTCGATCACTGCACACTGTTAAAACAAAACCACATTGAGTGACTTCCAAGATCTGATGGTCTGCACGCTTGACTAATCAAGAAATTTGGGGGTAAAATTATAGATCCCAATCGCTGCCGATTTACAATTAGCCTGCGATGTCACTGTAAGAGGCCGTAATCCGCGTGGATCTTAATTTAATCATTTTACCTATCAGAAAAATAGGTTACAATTTGTTACAGATAACAGTTGTAATAATTAAAGGGTACCAGCCATCTGAAATTATACTAAAAAGCTAAAAAAATCAGGAAGCCAGATTAACAGGACAGGACATGGGAGCTGACCAATCATTATTTGTTGCTAATTTTTAAAGCGGTTTTCAATTGAGCGTCGTACAACCAAAACCAAAGTAAACACTCTGGCCAATCACAATGGACTCAGACAATACAGCAAACCAATCAAAACTCGGCAAATACGTGTGACCGACCCAAAGCGCGGGAAAACGTCACGATTGGCTGTGGTTTTAGTTCTGATTGAATGACAAAGTGGCGCGAGTTTTTTGAGCCAATCGCTAAGCACGGAAATGCAAAACCAAAAAAAATGGGAATTACTTTCGGCACTCAATCGCCGAAACCGCTCTCATTTTAATCCTTCATTGTAGAGCACATAGAAGACTCGATCAGTGTTCTTGATCCTCCAACTCACAGTATCCACAACACATCACGCGATAAGAGTAAAACAACAACTATACGGAAAATTTTGATTTGCTACTGATTTCTAAGTAATAACGTTTCAAGCAGTATAAAAATAGTAAATGAATAGGCAGAATGCCAACTGTTTCTAGTTCTCAGCCCTCGTAAGCAAGACAAGCAAGATTTGATTACAATCGATCCAGACGCGATGAAAGCTTTGAAAACAAAAGCACGTAGCTACAATACTGCGCATTTACCTGTAGCATAGGAGGTCAGACAAAAACCAGCCAAGATGATTGAAATTATTAGTACTGTTAATGGTTGCATCTTCCTCGGGGCAACAGTCTTTCTCGAGCTCTACTTCGGTGTTTTCTCTTTTCCGTGTTCCTGATGTCAGATATTGCTTGAATTTCATGCTTTTACGTGTAGCTCGGTTGATGTGCGCAAGTGTGAGGGAAATACGACCCTTATTACCTGCAGGAATGTTATTTTTACTTCTTTGTGGTCAATGTCACGAAAATTGCTTTTTCGAGTGTTTGCCGCCCCTATTAATTAACCACTTCCCGGCTGCAGTGAAATCCTCTCTTTTGGTTGTCGTTTTATTTTTAGGTTCATATGGTTTCGAGAGGTCGCAAAAAAGTTGAAGTTTGAGTACGTGTTTCATCTTTTACGAAAACAATCTAGACGAAATTACCAAAATTGTACTGTTTCTACCATTTGTTAACCGCATTAAAACTTGCATACTGTGTAAATATGGAGTTGCTATTTTCTTTATAGTGCTAGATATAGTTCTTTAAAGTTGTCTGTTTTCGGAAAATTGGCCGGTGAAGCCATTTTTCGTATACGTCAAATGTCAACGCCAAAATGAAATGTCCAACAGAATAAACATCGCATTATTTTGACTTAAGATTTATACTAGCGGCGGGAGGGAGCAAATCAGTTTTTAAAAAAACTTTTAAAAGGTCTTTTCAGATCCGATACGCTGCGTTTTTAAAGCATGGTGCTTGCCATGCGGCTCAATGTTTAGGTTAGCATTGTCCAGCCACATTTATTTTTTGCTTTTCGAGACACCAATCATGACACATTGTCTCCCCGAAACACGTAATGTGGCAACGCGTGTTTCGGGGCGCAGGTGAGTTCAAAGTACGGAACTTAGTATAGTGAACGGGTCATTTTTCAATTTATGTACGTTGGCCGCTGGGCTGGCGTTACAGATCTTCGCTACACAGTGCTGACGAGTCCCAAGAAGGACGAAACAGCTGTCCACTGTTGCGATCCTGCTTTATCGGTTCTTGCCATGTTGGTGTCTCGAAACGTTTTTCACGTATTATCAGCATTGCAGTCTACTGTTTGTCTTAAAAAAAAAGAAAAGAAAGCCTGAAATCATTTATTTTGTGAGGGTTCTATAACTGAAACGGTGGGTTCAAAAATTTTCCGGGCATTTCTAACCTCCATGACATTTTTGCTCTTTAGCCGGGCTAGAGCTTGGCTGAAAAATATTTGCTTGTGGAAAAAGTTCTTTAACCGCTAGAGTAACGTTACTCTTGAAAAGGATACAAAACTTTTTCATGTGGTTCTGTGCGGGACCACTTATTGAGTTTTGTAATTTTCGCATATTTTGGCGGTAATCATCTCTTAGATATCACAAATTCCAGAGTTCTGCCAATGTTAAATTCCTCCATTGTCGGAGGTTTTTCTATCCAACCCGAAAATCAAAATAGGTTGAAAATACTTCGAGTTGGTCGATAACAATCTGACGAAACGCTTTAATGCATTTTTTTTTTTTTAATCGTTCTTTTATCATTTTATTTATTTATTTTTTCATTTGAGTGAAGGATCATTAAGATATCTACGATTAATAATTTCCGATATTTTGAACAAGCTCAATTTATTCATCAATTCATTCATCGATTCCTTCACAAGTTAATAACATTTCTTTAGAGTTTTTCACGGTCCGCAATTTTGTCATGATTTAACTTTGTGGCAAATGCATTTGTTTGTTTGTTGGTTGTGGCAAGTCCTTGTGTGGTGTGCAGGTTTCTCTGATTCCAGTTTGTTATGATGACTTCCCACTCCTTATTTAACGGGAAATATTAGCATTGACATTAGGTATATACGCGTGGTCATCGCATATACCCAGTACTTTGTGGTTTGATCGCTACATGACCCTTCATAGCATGGTAAAAGCTGAGATAGTTTACTGTCGCTCATTCAAATTTTTTCCGAAAATCCTTACTAATTCTTGCATTATCTCACCATTAATCGTATATTAAGGTTCGCCCAAAATATCTCTCCGATCAGGTCTTTAATTTCGATATCGCACGTAAAACAACAGACTCAAAGTTGAGCGACACTGATTAGCGTTCGTAGCGGGAGATTAGAATAGCAAGATCCATTCGTTTTCTTTGATCTTTGTCGATATTTCTGTTGCACCCGTTGATTAACTCAAAAATATTTCTTGAAGGCAATTTCTTTTAAGTTTTGCTTATTCACTGCAGAAAACTGGCCCTTTGGTTTTCGAATCTTTGTAAATATTGGATCTTTAAAATTTGCGTGACTTGACGGAGGTAAAAGGGTGTGGCATGGAATTACTCTCTACCCCCAGAACGATCTTAAAGAGCACCGCAGCAAGTTCAAATTTGAAATTCTTTCTGAAACCTATACTTTAAAAAGTTTAAAAAACTAACAGGATCACAGAAAGTATTGCATAGTAGTGTTTCGTCATGGACTTGTCTTCAGGATTTTATTTTAAATAAAACAAAAAAAAAAAATAGCATCACGGTCTCATTGTATTTCGTTTTCACTTAACCCGCTTCCCTGCAAAGATTAATCTTAAATCCGTCGTGATCTCAAGCTTACTAATTTTCCTAACTTGACTAAAACTGTCAAATTTGTTGTGGCATTTTATGTGTAGAACGTGCGATATGGGTTATATTGCTGGGTGGATACGTGCGTAGAACGTCAGATATCAGGGTTTTATATCACGAAGAGAGCACGAAATAAATCATGTTGGTGTGTTGAATTTATCTCAACGATACTTGAGTGTATCATGTGACCCTTATAGGTATAACCTGAGGTTGGATAAAGCCGAAGGAACATTTGGAATTTGAGCTCTTTCTTCTGAATGGGACATTTGAATAATTAAAAAGACTTACGTTGTAAGCAAATTAGAATGGCTTGTGCTTGTAGTCACGGGTGTAAATATCCAGTGAAACTGTTGCTGTCAATGATTACAAGCACCCCAATAAGTATCCAGACAATAAACAGAGCGCGGACAGGAGAGGATTTCAATGAGTCACAAGCGAAATGGCAGTGTTGTTCAGTCAAATGTTACTCAAAGGGCTGAGAAAAACGAAGTATATTAAATGCCAAGGCTTTTACTGTGGTTAGAGGGAACTTAAGGAGGTATCAAAATCGAGCGAAATAAAAAAGCCAACCACTACCTAAGTAGTTTTTTTTTTTTACGTGCGACGGCTTTCAAGTGGAGGGGATATGCGCCCTTGACAGCGTCTTACAAGATTAGCCCAACTAACACGAAACAATGAACGCAAACATTGCCCCAACAAGCTAAGGGAGTTGTGTATAAAGAGAAACAAATGAAAGTGAGCTTTTAAAGAAGCGTAGATCATTCGATCGATATACCATTTCCAAGCTGTTCCCATGCAAGCCTAACAATTCAAAACAATTGCATATACACTCAGTAAAGCAAAATCTGCCAATTAAGACGCGGGGTTCCAAGGATGTTTGTAACAGCGTCCTGATTAGGTAATTTAAAAGAGGTTAGGAGCTGTTCTTCCTGATTGAAGGTCATTTCGAAAGAAATACAGGCGTATTTGGAATCTTCTTGGGGCCCACATCAAAAAAAGAGATGTTCGTTTCTTGCTGTCTTATGTTTTTTCAATGTCTGGGAACACCTCGAGAGAGCGACTGAAAAACTAGAAAGGACTCGGGATTGCTCACTAATTCTGACACCTTAGTATTCAGTGTCCACAAGCTCATCAAAGTGAGATTAACTGAGGTTTGCAGATATGAGCCAAAATATTGTTTATAAAATTCAGTTTTTAATTCATTATGTAACTGATAAAAGTTTTAACCTTAAAAGAAAACTGTTAAAAATTTCTTAGTGCTCCCTATCTTTCATTCCCAACGTCAGACCTTGAGTCAGTAAAAATCTAGACTGTTCACAGCCCTCTATTTTCTCGTATTTTTATTTGATCGTTGAGCGCACCGATAGAATCGAGAGAGAACTTGACGCCAGAACAAAACGGGAGACTCGCCCTGCTGCCCCCATCTCGTTCGCCCT
>Ga0126338_10002844_pt1 | contig 12015 bp, 6 predicted proteins | sample OrbCmetagenome_2_FD_92529 | JGI IMG/M metagenome (GOLD analysis project Ga0126338, IMG submission 92529) | Coral microbial communities from Petempiche,Puerto Morelos, Mexico - Orbicella C C metagenome | ecosystem: Host-associated > Invertebrates > Cnidaria > Coral | place: Petempiche,Puerto... | reverse complement strand
TTCCAGCATATTTGAAAGTCTCAAACGCGAAATAGAAGGTGTCTCAATCACACTAAGCAAGTAACTCAAGAAAATCATGTCAATGAAACCTATATAAATTGACTCTGTATCTCGGCCTCGATTGATGCATAGTTCTGATATTACGTTTTTGGTACATCCCAAACATACATTTAAGGTTTGAATTTCCTACTCTAGACAATAGAATTTACATTGCAAATGATAAAATTGGCATGTAAAAAATGGTAATGATTTCATCAGTGCCTATTGCTGGTAATTGAAGATAATGCTCAAGTGACTATCACGTGACATAATTTAAAAGCACTCAAAAGCACTGGTTAATTTGTTGTTGTATTAAAAAAAGCAAGATACTAGGCATAGTAGTCCCAGAAGGCCAAACTAATCAGTATTTTGCATCAGCCTCGTTTCCATGTAAGGGCCTTGTATGCTGTGTTTTTGACATGCGCGTTCCATGGTTCTGGAAGCAAATTTGGCATGGCTCCATATCAGGAAATGTTTGTCTTATGGAGCTTAGCAGCCCTGCCAAGTTTGATGCTTTTATAAAAAAAACGAACAATTTTGTCCCTTAACAGCTGGACTATCACTGGAATCCAGGTGAAAAAAGACAGCGGCTCAATGGTGTGACATCCTCGTGTTGTTCGTGGCGCAGTGCACTCTGGTAAAAAGTTGCGAAGTGCACTCTGGTTAAATGTAATGCACTCTTGTAAAAAGTGATGAATTCAAGAACTCGTAGCCCCTTCTATATATTCTTCTTAAATCCTGATTATGTTGCTGCTTGCTCCGCAGCAAAAAATTGCTGACTTTGATGGTAGGTCAATCGGATGAGCAATCCTGTCCAACAAAAGTCTTTGCTGCAGCTCTGAACTTGTAATGCTGGCTTTGCAGAGTTTTTCATTTTTTAAATAATTATTCCACTACATCTCCCCCAAGTTTTGATCAAGATTGCGTTTCTCTCATTTTGGGCATAGACGAGTTGTTGAGATCATAGTCCCTCAAAACATTTCGCACAAAGTGTCAACAACTTTTTACTTCACTTGTGATCAACAGTGGACTTGTGCCATCCTGGTGAAGGTCTAAAATATGCTTTTGTAACAGTTTGGAAAGTCGACGACCATTATCATATATGCCCCCACTTGATTCAATCTCAATTTAATGCTTTGGGCAAAAGCCATTGTGGAAAAACTGTGAAGATCTTATAATTTACCGAAACCACTTGAAATGTTGAAAAGTCGAAAAAAGTTTCAAAAATAGGATCGAAACAAACCAATCAAAAAGTGAGCAAGTTTCCGAGGAGGTCTGCAACCAGGGCTCGAGACTAAATTTTCAGCTTGCTAGCCCAGTGGCTAGTGACTGGTTTGATTCACTAACCAAAACAAATTTTTCACTAGCCAGACATAGACATTTGCAAGCATAGGCATCAATGTTATAATTATAAGCGTTGCTCAACAATTACAGTGTAGGCTCGATTTAAGCCACTCTCTCAACAACGAAAACCAAAGTTTTCGCTTCTGTGAGACGGTGGGTCTAAAACACAGGTCACGGGTCATTGTTTTACCAATACTGGAACAACCCTAACCCCTTCCTAATGCTAACCTTAGGCCTATATACTACACTAAGACAATGTTTAGGCTTAAGGTTAGTGTTAGTAAAGGTTTAAGGTTGTTTCAGTGTTGGTAAAAACAATAATAACCTGTGACCCGTGACTTGTGTTTTAGACCCGCCATCCATGAGAAATTCTCACAGAACTTCGCAACTCACCGCCAAAGAACATTCCTTTCTTTCAAAATGCCGATTCACGATTTCTCATGAACACAACAATCCATTCCATCTTAACTTTATGTACAAGTTGCAAACATAGGCATCGATATTATATAGGCATCATTCAAATTTTTGAAAAACTGTGAATTTTTTAATTTTTTGAAAGCATATGTGACCTCCAGATGCTACATGCATGAAACATGATCCCTAGAGTTCCGTATGATTTCACGCATGACTAATCATTAGCCGCAAGCAGTTCGTTTGTCGTTCATCGCTTTTTACAAACAAACAAACAAACAAAAAAATCATTCTTTCGCATTATACTAATTTAAAGTCGTTGTTTGGGCCAATACATGATATTTGTTACAGCCGATGTTTTAAATTCTGCATGCTTCGACTCAATTTCCTTTTGTGAAAAATCTGAAATTAACTTTTAATTAGTTTCCTCTGGGCCTCCAGTGCTCACAAATTTTCAGTTTCACTAGCCAAAATGGCTAGTGAAGCACAAAAACCACCAGCCAAAATGGAATTTTTACTAGTCTGTGGCTATTTGGCTACCATTAGTGTTGAACCCTGTCCTATGCAACTTTGTTGGGTTTCAGATTTTTGTTGTTAAACCATTGTTTGCATTCTTGAGTTTCATTGGCCCATTTACAGAAATATTAGCCATCCTTTGTTCTCAATTAATTCTCTGATTGGTTAACTTTGTTCCGAGTGGCCCGGTTCAAGTGGTTGCACTGTAACAAACTTTCTCGTTGCACTCTTTCCCTTACAGTCTGCATTACAGTCACTGAAAACATGTTCGAATACTAGTGAAATTTCATGAGGAATGAAAGGTTGGTCAAACTTTTGAATGAATTTTGGAAAATTGAAGTGACTCGCCAAGACCTAAAGCTAAATGTTGAATGAAATTTTGCAAGGTACATGTACCATTAGCCTGAGAAGCAGGTGTTCAAGGTTGGAGGAGGGGGACTGGGAGAAAGGAAGAACATGTCCCTTTCCCTTCTCCCTCACATTTTCTTATCCCCCTACCCTTTCCCTGTAATACTCCTCCAAAGCAGGCTAATTTACCATGTACTTTTGTTGTACAGTTTTATGAAGCCAAGGGAAATTTTCGTGAATTTTAACAGTAACAGAAACACTCGGCTTCTGAAATTTCATTATTTGGATTGAAAAGTCTGAAATTCTGGAATTTTGTTTGCAAAATTTTAGATTTAAATGGTGCTGTATAGCAATGGAGCATTTGAACTTTCCTTCAACATGGCCACATGAACAATAAAATAGGAAAGGCCAAGTTGAAGAAACTATCAGAAAGGAAACGTGCAGGTTTTAGAGAAGAAAAAGATTATATAATTTCTGCTAAACCATTGTTTGATTCTTGCAAGATACCAAATCTATTACTGAAACTTAGAACATCTATATTCTATCAGAGAATATTATGCAACAACTGAAGTGTAATTTAGAAATTTTAAAGTTCCTATTGCACTGAAAAGGACACATCTAAAAGCTCCATGCACTTTAATTACCAGCTTCGATCTGTAATTTTCTCCAGGATAAAATAATGATCAAATTTGATAACTGCTGTTATTTGGTTTTGTGCAGAAACTGTTCACACTGCCTGTCTTACGATCAGGCAGATTCAAAATGAAATGTTAAGGCATGCCAAGTTTTAGGAACAGGGAAAATTTTAGTGGGGTAAAACAAACATTATTATAGCTATTTTAGCTGCCCAAACATTATTCCTCTTTGCATTCCTGACCAAGGCCTTAAACTGCTTGACTATTGAAGGTAAACAGCACTACTCATCTAGGAGTAAATAGCCTACATCGGTGAAAGAGCTCCCGTAATTAACTATGCCAAAAGTGTATTCTGCAGTAATGTAATCATGCATTCTAATGGCAGTTTATCAACAGCTTCATGTCTGCACTAGTGGTGCAGTATTAGCATGCATTGTGTACCTCTCCTTTCAGTTCAACAGGAGCCTCTTGAACTTTATCACTTGGATCACTTGGCCCACACTTGTCCTTATCACTGTCTGATGACAACTCAATGTCGGTCTTTGTAGGGCTTTCCATTTCTTGACCTTGGTTAGTAAGTTTTAATCTCCCGAGATTTGAAATGATAGAATCATCTGTAAAACCAAACGTCAAAAAATTATAGTCACACGTAATCAACAGTTCCACGCTAACTAATAAAAATAATTTAAAAAATTGAAACATGTAAGGTACATGACTAAGTTAAAACCATTACTACCAGAGAAGTGCTATAATGAAACATAAACAAATACATATCTGTACAATTTACAAATAATTTTTTAACTAATAATTATTTCATTTCTATTCTTGTAATGAACACCTGCTGTGACAAAGAGCTTCTTGACTTCTGGCATGTGTGTTCAGGCAGGTTCAAAGGGGGTCATCACCAAGAAATAAGACATTAGGGGGTGTACAGGATCTTCTCTTCTTACTTTCTTTTTAGGGTTATTTTGTCATAAATTAGTAAAAAAATTCCCAGCCTACCTCCTCCAATTATAAGTAACCAAAGTATGTCAGTGATATGAGCTACTTTTGCAAAATATAGAATTACTCTAATGTTTTAGGTCTGTTTTTTTACTACGACATAAGCACAAGAACAGGCATAATGGCAATGATGTTGCCCATAACACAAGCAAAAGCATGTACGCATGAGCACAATGGATAATTGCCTTATTTTCGGTTCCATACCTCCTCGGTAACATGAAACAAGATGGCAGACTTAAACTTGTGCTTAGCTTATGCTAACAGCAGTGCATTTCCAATTGACATTAACATAAGCACAAGCAAGAAAAGAACAAAAACACTTGTTCTGCTTGCACTTGTATGTCACACTACCACAGCTGAGAGTCATGACTCCTCTGGCTTCCAAGGTTGACCGTTGGGTCAATCAATTTGGCTTACTCCACTCCAAGGAAAGAGACACCAATAGGGGACTTTCATTCACGAAATGCTGATTTACAGTCACCTTCTGGACAACCTTCAGGTAAGTTGAAATCTGGCCCAGAAGCTAAACGTCTAAGCTCAGTTCTGTGCCCACAGCTTTCAACACAAAATATTAATTTTTTTCCGTCTTACCTGCCCTCGACGTGAGATTGATTACAAGGATCTTAAAATAGCCAAGTTTGTGCCTGGCTATACTCAAATTTTATACTGGGGAGAGAAAATCAGCAACAGGGAACTTTGGGCAAGAACAGAACAAGAATGTATTCCAGCAGAGATCACCAGGTGCAAATCAAATTGGATTGGCCACACATTACGGAAACCAACATCTGATACAACCAGACAGGCCCTTGAATGGAATCTGCAGGGTAAAAGGAAGGTAGGAAGACGAGTGAAAACCTGGAAGAGGTCAGTGGAAGAGGAGCTCAAAGAACCCAACATCACCTGGACTACAGCAAAAAGAACAGCCGCGAACAGAGTCCACTTGCACAGCATTGTAACCGCCCTTTGTTCCACCAGGATGTGTAATGGCCTAACTAACTAATACTCAAATTTTGCAGTCACCGATGAACAAGAACTAATCTAATTATAGAATTGTCACAGAGCAGCACGTTCTGTTACCACCTTGTTACCACAAGTGAGAAACATTTCAACGAGAAGTACTGAAAGCAGACAGCGCTACTTGATTGAGATTAAATCCTTTATCAGTGAAAGAGTCCCCTCAAAGACTAATTAAATTAATTTACATAATGTACACTTTCAGTAAGTGCCTCAGTGTCTGCAGCAATATTTGAGCAGTTTCCTGTTTTTTTTTGTACAAATTTTGACAAGTTTTAATGCCACTTACTTGTGAAAATTTCGCCTGCGGATATGAACTTTTTGGTCTCTTTGATAGAGAAGATTAAAGGATGAAATAAATGCACTAGTGTATTTTGAAAACAATAGATAATATTTCTCTTACCACAAGGAAAAGCATTCAACATTAGTGTGTGATCTTGCTTGAAATGTATCTTCCACCTAATATGTAGTTGACACTTATGCTTATTTTAATCTGCACATGCATTTAGAGCAAATATTGGTTTTGTTCTAAAAAGAAAAGTACCACAAGGAGAGCAAGGGGCTTTCTGAAACAAATGTAGAGCTTTGTGGAATAATCAAAGACGTAATGTAGGTGCAACACGTTTTGCACAGTGCTCACAAGTATCTACCCCATCCCACCCCCTTGCTGCAAGGCTAATTAATTAATATATTTTACAAACATTTACGTTAACTTTACACCTTGTTGCCTTAGGTTTTATTACCTTGGTGGCTTATTGCCTTATTGGCTTATTGGCATATTGGCATAACGCTCTAGTGGACATCAACCCCAAACCATCCCAATAGTGCACTCTGCACTAATAATGTGGCACAGAATTGTAGACTAGTGAGACAATCTCAGATAGTGCAGAGTACAATGTATAGCACCTACACAGTACTATATAACACAGTTCCTATATAACTCCCACTGTCAACTCCTAGTTTGTATTGACCTTGCTAGTTAAATAATACATTGAGGCAGCGAACATGACAATATTACATTTCATGCCAATGTTTGTAACATGAAACTCTTGCTTTCTCAAAAACACATGGAAGATGTGCTTGTATAGTACTTGTACAGTACTTGTACAGTACTTCTAAAGTTCAATTCAACGGGAGTCTTGATGAAAAACATTGTGGAATAGCAATGGGGCCACTCATGGTGAACTCATTTGTGTTCTACTGAGGAGAAACTAGACAGCAAGGATACGTTACCTTATCATATGACCCGTACAGCCCTGTGCACAATTTCCTTGGAAAGTCATAAGTGAAAAGGTCCCGTATGTGGGCAGTATGCGTTGAAGTGATAGGGCCGGAAAAACATGTATGGCCCTACTACAAATGCATACGACCCTACTAGAAATGCATGAGACAAAATCGTGGCGAGTTAATGACAAAAACAATTTTGTTGCTGCAAAAATTTGTTCTCTGCAAAGTGAATGGTGAAAGAGCACATTCTGGGAGTGAATTTTACTATCCAGGTGAACCGTCCGATGCAGAACTATGTATACTCCAGTCGCCAACTCACTCCGAAAGCAAAGAAAGAAAGTCAACACTCCTCACAAATAAAAAGGTTCACAACTTTCTCAGAAGCCAACAACAAGCAAACAGGCAGTCAAGAAAACAACTTGTCCACATGGACTGTCCGATTATTAACCTTGGAAATAAGCAAACAGACTCTTGAGGCAAAACTTCTTTCATCAAATAATTAATCATGGGTCAAAAGCAAGAAAACCGGCAACGCGAAGAAAACAAAGTACTATCTAAATGTTTTCTTCGAATTTCCAGAGTTCCTCGGAGAAGTTGGTTAAACTGGAGAAATCACAAACATACCTTGTGTACAGTAGGATAAACTGCTCTGCAGTTTCTACATCAGTGTTGTTTGAAGAGACAAAACTGAGTTCATTACTGTACATTTCATTGTTCATTACACGAGTTCATTACCGTACAGTTCATCCAGATAATAAAACTTGTTTGTGTTTTAATGGTGTAAGTTCCACTCCACAGCAAAGCCAGCAAAGTCAGCAGCCCAGACACTGTTTGCGGGAGCCAACATCAGTGTCATTAATATTCAGCTGCTGGTTCTCCCTTGTTCAAGAGAATCCAAGAGGTCAACAAATAGCTTGAAACGACGCCCACACTTTCTTGAGTTTTCAGATGAAGAAGATTTTCTGAACAATTTCAGTTAAGCTTGAAGCGAACTTTTGTCACTCGCTAAGTTTTTGATGGCTTTGACATATTTTTAACAGCTTAATGGCAACTTTCTGTTGGCCTTTAATCATGAATTGTAATTGTGGACTTACATTGAAAAACAAAAATGAGAAAATGAGTCATGTTTTTCTATGAATTGTGAGTTTCTTATTCGACATGAAAAAATAAATGGCAAGTTTTTATTGTAGAATTTTTTCTGCAGTTGTTCTGCACGTGGTTGTCTGATGTTATGTAATCGCGTTCTATTTAGGTTCAAACAGAATTTTCAAAATTTTCAACACTAAGTGGTCATATGATAAAATGCATATTGACTGAGTAAGATCGACCCGGAGGGGAAAATATTTGGCTCTCAGTCAGGACGTGTGGACCGAGCACAGCTCGGTCCGTATGTCCTGACCTCGAGCCAAATATTTTCCCGTCCGGCCCTCCCACTCAGTCAATAAGTACATAATCTTCTTATAAGTGATGCATGGATGACACCATAGCCACAGTAAAAGATATTCCACTGCTATGGCTTTCCTGACAACATTAAACGAAGCATGCCCAGCAGTCACCTTCATGATGGAAGTTGCAAACAACAAACTACTTTCATCATAATGGAGCTCATAAAGATTGGAAAACAAATGAAAACATGTGACTACAGGAAAACAACAAATAAGGGCCTACTTCTCTACTATCAAAGTCATGTTGATGCCCGTTACAAACAATCTCTTCTAATGGCTGTGTTAAACCGTGCCCACTGTCTCTCATCCTAACCAGACCTATTGTTGAGAGGGATCTTCTGAAAACTGAAGTTGTTTTCACAAGCAAGAAAATTGCCGACTACATCAAAGTAGCAGAGGCCAAACCACGGTTAATAAATCAACAACGCATTGTCTACAAATTCAAATGTTATTTGTGTGATGCGGATTATGTTGGCTATACTCTCTGACACCTTTTTCAATGCATTGCTGAACACAAGCACTCAGCTATTGGAAAACACCTGCGTGACACCCACAGTCAGATGAACAAAGACCTACAAGGACAATTTACCATCCTTAAGAAACATAGAGGGAAACTTGAAGGCTTAATTTTTGAAATGCTCTTTATCCAAGAAAAGAAACCTAAACAGAACATTCAATCTGACTCAATAAAAGCAAAACTATTTAGTACTTCATTAACACTCTCTAAAATTCACATTGCAGAGTGTTTAATCACAAGAAACATGACTTTCACATGCATCCTTAGTATATAAAGAACTCATAGGAATCTGACTTAGAATTTGAAAATGATAAATGAGTCATTAAAACGTCATTTGAAATTATTATTGCTGATTTTTATTCTTAATTTATAATAATTATGTCAACTGCCACATTAGCAAAAAGTATTGTACCAAAGACTTATACACAGTCTTTGTTCACAACGTCTTGGGGGATGACAGCACCTTTTTTGTGGATGAATACCACTGTCAGCATTGGATCATCAAGTAACCACAGAATGGTGGCAAATTGTTGCAAGTGACATTTAATAGGATCTGCTTCATCAACTCCCTCTCCTTTTTTCAAATGCCACTCTCAAACTTTGCCCGAAACCTTTGACCTCACTGACCTCAAGAAAATTAATGCTACTTTGCTCACTGATTAAATGTTTCAGAAAACAAAAGTATGTGGGTACCATTCCTGGTACACAGTTCTACATGCCAGAGTCCATGTCCAACTTGGGACTCAAGGAATTTGAGAAATGGAATGACAAACAAGGAGCCAACTAAGGAGATTGTCTTTGACTTCCAGGTTGCTTGGTCATCTAAGAACTCTTCAAAGAACAGACCAAATTCAGTCTGTAGGATGAAGTCACCATTACCTCTGACTGTAACCACGACCTGCACCACAACCATATTGCACCCAACATCATTCCCAGTGAGCTCCTATGCAGATGGTGACAGAAAACCAACCAACTTTGGGCTGCCCTAGAATGACTACATTGTCGGAAACACTGTTTGCTGGGCTCCCAGACAATCAACATCACCAGTCTGTAGGGATTTGCATGTAGGGCCAACCATGGTAAATACTGCATCCTGTACAGCCTTTACACTGTGGATGGTTATTAACTCACAAATATGGTCTTCGAGATCCAGGGCTGCTTTTGGCACAGTTGCCCCACATGTTACCCAAACCATTTTAAGCCCAATGCTCATTTGGAGGGAAGACTGGTGGCCAATGTTTACCCGTGTGCAGGAAAGTTGAAGTGAGTGAGAGAACAAGGCTACAAAGTTGTAGAAATCTTGGAATGCCACAGGAAGCATGTGGAAAAAGAGAGAGAAGGGGTGGGATCCTTTGTTGACACTTGAGTTTGTGGCAATATTGGACTCACAAGACACTTTCTGCAGTGGTTGCACAAGCACTATCACATTGCACCATTTCGTTGAATGATGTAGAATAAGAAGAAAACTGGGATGCTAGCATTAAACATCTTTGCATCCTTGGGTGTACAAGAATGGTTGGCATTAAACTGGTTGCCAGATCAACCCCTCCACAACTATCTTGGGGATTTCAAGGATGATGTTATCAAGTGCTAACTAGATTGGACCAGAATGTCAAATATGAAATTCAATCACCTCTTCACAATAGAGTTCACCAAACTGATATGAACAAAACATGCCCCATCATGAGGGATGATAAACGCTATGCTCTTGACACTAAAACACAAAACAAAAAGTACTAATGGTTTTCAGCAAACGTATAGTGGACCCTCAGACCTTCAAGACTTCTCCGTATGGGTACGTTCATGAACTGCTAATTGACTTGAAAATACTTCCATTTTGTGGCACATGACTACCTTGGTCTGCTCATGTCCTGCCCTGTAAAATAAGTTGGTGCTGTCCCCTGGTTGGCTGGGGAACATTAAACATAGTTTTGCCTGACTTTTCTTGCATGATTCCATTTACTTGACTTTCTGGCATGACACCCTTGTTGCTATGACGACTATAATCATCTTTAAATCAATCATGTGACATGACGAGGACAGTTGATGACAACTTAAAGTGCAACTGAAATGAATTTTCGTATCTGAGATTTTTGCTTAATAATGAAGTTTGAACCTTACTTGAAAACACAGACAACTATGTTTTTGCGCATGGTGAACGAAAACTGCTTTTTCAGCCATCAGAAGTTGGCTGGTTGAGCCCATAATTGGCATAATCTTGGCATGGCCAAAACAGCCTTGTGATGTCACTGGTTGCATTACTCTCAAACCCAACTCAAAATTTAGAGTGATTATGGGAGAAGAGACTAGTGTTCTAAGCCCCCCACCTCCCCCACAAAAAAACAGCCATCTTTAGAACATTTCAGAGCTGTAAAGCAATTAATATTAGCTTTTACACCTGAGGTGGAGGAGAATCGATCCTGTGGCCTTTTTCTATTTAATTAGATATTTCCAGGATATTTTATGTAAGCAACCAAACAAGTGCGATGTGTTTATAAAAACAGTTCATTTTGACCATTCAACAGTCACTTCAAGATGTGGCTAAATATCATTTAGGCAAGGTTAAACTCAAGCTAACGTAGCCAGCTAGGGTGCCCATCCAGCTAATATCATTTAGGCAAGTTAAATATGAGCTTATGCAGCCAGAGGTTTCCCCGTTTGGGAGTACATGACCTGTGGGGCGGCCTTCAGGGGGTTTGCAGGGGTTTATGGGTCATTGCATAATTGTTGTAGTGTATTCAGCTGATTGTTGCGGATCAGTTGCACTGCTTTGCTCGCGAATCATTGCGGATTCTTGCCTCTTCGTTGCCTTTTGTTTTCTTTCGAGAGCTATTGTTTATCCTTGTTAATACGATAATGATGGCCAGGTCAACCCGTAACAGCCAAGCAGTGGCCTTCGATGCCATTGTTTCTGTTGCTGAGACGACTTGACCACGTTCAAATGATGCAAATGTCCCTCGATCAACTACACAGACACCGGTCGTTCCTTCAACGTCTCAAGCTCAATCTACTGATCAGCCTTCTCCCGCTTTCTTGGCATCGGTTGTCAATGCGGTCAAGCAAGCCCTCGTGGCTGAGCAAGCATCAAATCTACCATTGACGCCCCCGTTTCTTCATCCACGAGTGTGCCGGAGGCGGCCATGCCTGGTGGCGTTCATCCATCGTTTCTATCTTCTAGCCAGCTAGATGCTCAAGTCTCAGCCCTGGCAGCCTCTGGCATTGGTTTTCCTCCTGTTTCGGCGGTTGCTGCGAGTGCTACGGTGCAAGGTAGGCCCAATTTTGTTGTGCCTTCGTTTGTTTCTATGTTTGCCTCACCAATACCCGCACTCGCAACATCTTTGTCCAACACTGGCCCGGAAACTCTGTCCATATACTGGCCCGGAAAGATGGAAATGAGATATTTCAATAGACACAGAGAATTGGACAGATGTCTTTAAAATGGCTTCAAAAACATGCAAAGAAAATAAGTTGAAAGAATTTCAATTCAAACTTATCCATAGGATTGTCATTACAAAGA
>Ga0126338_10002843_pt1 | contig 12018 bp, 8 predicted proteins | sample OrbCmetagenome_2_FD_92529 | JGI IMG/M metagenome (GOLD analysis project Ga0126338, IMG submission 92529) | Coral microbial communities from Petempiche,Puerto Morelos, Mexico - Orbicella C C metagenome | ecosystem: Host-associated > Invertebrates > Cnidaria > Coral | place: Petempiche,Puerto... | reverse complement strand
GCTGCATACCCCCACCCAATTTTTCTGGGAGTACTCCTCCTCCCCTCTGGGACTTCAAGGGAGCAATCTGCCAGAAAATAATCTCGAGCCAAAACAGAGAAAAAGGCATGCTCTGTGTTGCATAGATCCACAAATTATATGTGCTAGAAATGCTAGAAACATGGGAGTTCTCAGCAAGCCTCAAGAGCTGTCCCTGAGTTCCACACAAGGCCAAAGAGAGATGCTATTGCTTAACTACTGCAGTGTGCAGAGAAGTTACTGAACCATCTGACTTGTGGGGAGATGTTAATTTGTCAGCAGCGTCTTGTGGCAGACGGCAATATGTATGTTCAATCTAAAATTACAGTCTCCCAGATTTGGATGTTATTAGGTTGCACCAGAAGCATATCACCTATGTTTCTGCTTGGCACCTATTTGGCCCAAATATATTAAACAAAGGCTGCAGACTACCTAAAATCTGAAACTCATAAATTAAACAATTCAGTGCTCTACAAAAACGTCTGATACATTCAAGGCAAGATAAACTAAAACAAACCAAAAACCAAGTGAACGCTCACTTAATAAACTAAACCAAACAAACGACAGTTGAGTTATTATACTGAACTTATAAACTGCTTTTAACTATTCGAGCTTAGATAGAAACGAGACGTGACTTCAGTTTCAGCGGTCAAAAGACTATTGATAGTCACAAATAACAAACTTTTAGAGAGCTACTTCTCCTTTATAGAAACTCGCAAGAATGAGTTCCATACTGACACGGAATAAAATCGTGAGTTTTTTTAGGGCAATCGATGCGCCAATGAAGGGCCTTAATTGGTGCGTACATCTTAAATGTGTTATTTTTTTGTCGAATATCTTACAAATCCAAATCTTGTTTAATGTTCCCGGTCTGATTTTCCAAAGACAAAACATTGTCTTCATGAGACAACAAAACAGGCAACTTGAGACAAAAACAAATGCACCTACCTCTCCCAACCAAAAGGAATTACGATCGATCTTGTAGACAGAAACAAATATGTCCACGTAATACAAAAGGAATACATTGTGAAGAATCGCTATGAAAAGCGACATCGAACCGTACGCTAAACGAACCGCGACACTTTTGTGGTACATTTTTCCCCGTAATTTAAAACTAAAAATAAGCAATGTTTTTTCCTTCTTAAACTGTAAACTACCGGTGTCCGTCGATCTGCGTATAAAATTTTTACAACATCTCCGATGTAGGGAAAATAAATACACCGCCAGGTAGCCAAGCCTTTACTTTTCCACAGGACACCCAACTCATCCGAGCGTTAAAATTTTCACCAATTTTCACGTCTTATTTAAAACCTGGGTTCTTGTTAAAACCCAACACCATTATCCTGACCATCAACGGGTGCTTTTACACCGTTAACAATTACTAACTCCAGGATGGAGGATTTAGCGTAAAAAAGAACATGAGAAGTATTGCAGGTGCCCAGAAGAAGGTTAACTGATAAACTGACTTTGAAATGGTTGTAAGGACTGCCAGGATCTAATAAATATGGGGAGCTATCATATTCTTTCTTATCATCTGACTTCTCCTTGAATGGTCAAAGCAAAATCAAGTGATTATTATATAAAGACAGAAACTGATGATAAATGAACGCTGCCGCCTCAATTAATCAGGGCTTAGTTTATATAAGGGGTAGGGAACAACCGCGTTCAACAATCGTGTTAGTCTTCTTCGTGTGGGAGTATTTTGGATCAGATTTGATCTTGTTACCAGAGGTGCCAACCTAAAAGATCGAAATTAGGGAGAACACCACTTTTACCTCTCAACCACCAAAACTGTTGTTCAAAGTAGAGCTCATCCACAAAAATGCGTCAAATAATCAAGAATACCACACCACACCCTCGACCCCTTCCAAAACGCTGAAAATCGGCCAAAATGTCTGCAAAGTGTATTTTATGCGCTTTCCTCCGGATTGTCTGGGAGATTGAAGGACCCATGAGGGAGACCGGGAGATTCAGTCTGTATCCGGAAGACTCCTAGATAATCCGGGAGAGTTGGCATAGATATGACTGTTATAAAACGAGAGAAAAAATTATTACATATAATAAGTCAAATTATTCTCGCATTTTGATTGGTTATTAAGTGTGATCTATTGGAGAACTGATATTAACATTTTTTTTAGATCTCTTTATTATATAAAACCACGGATAGTAGAAGACAGTCTCTTTACTATCCATGATAAAACAGATGTTATTTGTTATAAAAGATGTTATTTGCCTTGCGTCTGTTCAGAAATCGATCACAGATGTCAAACCACTTCGTTCTTCCGCAAGTTTTGACGTCATCTGTGATCTATTACCGAACAGACACAGATCGAAGATTTTTGAGAATATCAGAATCAGAATCAACAAAGGTTTATTTTGATGACACATTAGACGGGAATAGACCAGTTTTCCTTTGATTGGTTACTGTTTTGATGCCTTGTTTGTTTGTTTGTTTTGTTGACTGCTCTCTCTACTTGGTTCAAAGTATTGATTCAGCTTGCTCTATCCAACTGGAAAATATTCTTTTCTTCTAGGCACCAGTACGAAACCTGAAGTAAAATAAAGGTTTAATACGCGGGAAAAAATCCCGCGTTTTTCATGTAGGATTCCAATTGGTTCACTGCGCTTATTCAGCAAGTAGTGAATGGTCTACTGATAGCATCACTTTGGGTTTTGTTTACAGTGTACAGCCAACGTGAGATTTAAGATTTCGCGTAGCCTGTCTAATCCGTTCTTTATTGATTTCTTCTCGAGGTTAAGGACAACAAATGTACACAGACCCGATCCAGCTATGACAGCTTCCATTTCAGCGAGGCGTCAACATGATCAATTTCTAAGCATTTAGTATTGATCAGAGGTGTTGTACCGAGAGAAATGATGAAAAAAAAAAAAAACTTACTACGACTTCCGATCTAAATTTCTTGGAAGATTGCAAATACCAGAGGTACAATCAATTGCATAGTTGTAGAGATACTCTTGTGATAAAGTAATTACAGTCGAATCCCTATTAAACGGTAACCCCTATTAGGCGTGGGCCAGTAATCCAAGTCTCGATGAGGATCATCTATTAATTTAACCTCTATTTAGCGGCCACTATCCATTTCCCCGAAGGTGGCCATTTAGTAGGGATTGAACTGTACTACCATTATTGTTTTATGCAACAGCAGAATAATGCGAACTAGTGTTGCTAAAAACAGCAGAACAATACTTGGTAACTTTTCAATGTCGATTCCAAAAGAGGACGAAGCCGGTACTGATTAAAAGGATGGGGGATCATAGGTTACATTTTCCGGCGAGAAGTTCAAACTTGCTAAAATAATAGGAAAACTCCAAGGCTTACGGTTGCTATGTGGTGAAAATGGCTGCTGACCGGCAAGAATATAAGTCGGTTCGAACCAGTCAAATGCCGAACCGTGGAAAGCGACAAGCGGATTCAGAAGGCGTACTCGAGCCTCTTTATAGGAAAAAAATGACAGCTGTACATTTTACCACAATACCTTGTGAGCCTAACACAGCCTTTGTTCCTGCACTAACTACATTGTGTATGTTATGTTTTAATGTTTTTATGAGCGCTAAGGATTAACGACTTTATTTTTTCCTGCGGAGGATTTGCCAAGCCAATTTAATAATTAATTTATACAGAAAATGTCATAAATTATTCTAATTCATGTATTCAGACTGGTTCATAATAAGAGCTGCGTTCCAAACTGCTACATCAGTCACCGCTCGGAGGTCCCACAGTATGTATGAAAACAGATGGCCTTGAAAGCGATTTTTCACGAGTTTCACGCCGAGAGAGACTGATTGCAGATTGATCAGACTGCAAGGCAGCATCACACGTTTTCCAAGCTATCAGCTTTTTTCTTCATCGGAACTAGCCTCGTACGACACCAGGGAAGGTTTTCTGTTCCTGGAAGACCCGCTTGTTTGGTCCCGTAGCCCGAGGGATTTTGATGTCTCCCTTACACGACCCGCTGTTCTATATCCAGCTTCAGATTTGCTTACAAGAACGTCTGTAGAGCTTTGATCTTTGGAAAGAGCATATTCCTTGAAATGCCTTGAACTTGACCGCTCAGTTTCCCGGCTACGTAACTTCTCCGAGCTTCTGTGATCGCTGACAGTATCAATTTTACTGCTAAGACTAGCGTCTTTTTTCCTTGCGCGGTAATCATCGGCATCTTTACCACTGTCTTCTCTGATTCTCTTTAGCACGCTTTCTAGTGATTTTTCTTGAAAGGAAGGCAAAGCAACATTACCCTTCTGTGGGGAATGCATCCTTTTGGATACATCCTCGCTATCTCGTTTATATGACGCCCATTCACAATTCTTCCTTTCCACAGGACTTCGATTTATATCATGGCTAACTCGTTCTCTACTTTCTTTACGTCTTAGTCTTTCTCGTTCTTTCTCCCTCTCTCTGCCGACACTAGGACTCCGTGATGAGGACGAACGACTAGAAGACAGTCTTCTCTTTTCTCTCTTCACTATGCCACGTTTCAGGCTCCAATTGTCCGCTTTTTTCCCGTCCTTTTCCGGTGAGTACTCCGTCCTTTTGCGACTCCGACGGTTTGTCTCTTTGTGTGAAGCATCTGTATGAATACGACTTTCTCGACCACTCTGATGCCTATGATCTTGTTTAGAATTATTTCCCTGTTGTCTACCTTTCTTCAATTCGTTCTGAGCTGTTCCAGTACTTTCCACCCATTCTTCACTGTCACTGGATTGTATGGAGGATTCGCTTTCGCTGGAAGATTCGCTGGAACTGCATGATGACCTAGACGAGCGTTTTGAGCGGCGGCGAACTTTCGCCGTGGATTTCTTTTTCTTTTTCTTGAGATGTTTGACCTTCTTCTTCTTCCTGAAAAAATAAAGAAACTTAATCAAACCGAGGTCACTACGCCAACTAAAGAGACGTTGCCTTGTAGGGGTGGCCATACTAAGTCGGTAAAACTTGGGTGAACCCGAGTCTCCCTCTCACAACCCATTTCCGATTTTATGCTCAGCCTAGATGGTTTTAAGCGAGTTTTTCATGGGCTGCACCAAACGAACTACATTACCTGTATCATGTAAAATTTCGGAAGTTCTATTTCAGACAATTTTTATCTCATTTCGGACAACAATTTCGGAAACTTTGCTGAAACAAATAGATTACCAGCTACAGTAAATTTACGCCTTCAAAACACGAATTAGACTGAAACGACATTGGTGAAAACGATAATTTTACTAGTGCAGCCTCGAGGTTTTATGAATTCGCCGACGAGAAAATAACACAGTTTTATTTTCGCACACGTTTTTTGGTCCGAAATTAAAATCGTCCGAAATGTTTTGCACGTTATGTACGCGCACAACTCAGATAAAACCCAAACGCAGCTCCTGCATTAAACCCAGCAAAACAGAAAGAGCTGACTTCTTTCTCTGCCAAGAAAAATTCATACTTGTTCACCCGTAATTAAGAGGCAGGAGTAGGGCAGTAGAGGCTAGCGCGAGCTTGAGGTTAACTAGGAAGAGGCGAAATTTGACCATGTAGGGGGGAAATTGATTCCTATAACTTTCATTCTATATGTACCATTCCAAGCTAAACTAGTCAAAATGATAAACAATTGGTTCACGTGACTTTCCCCGCGCTTACAACGCGTTACACAGTGATTGGTTAATTTCACGTATCAAACTGTACAAGTCATACCTGTTTTTCTTTTTCTGTTTCTTCTTTGCTTGGCTTTGTTCCTCCAGTATCAGCTCCCTCACGTGACTGAATCTGCTCTTGAGCCCCTTGTCAATCATTGCAGCGGCAGCCTGGGCTTTCTTCTGACACCACGGAACAGAGGATTGGAACAAGGGATGGGTGGGATGGTAGTTTTAATAAGGAGGTAAATGTCAAGGCGGGAAAATTTCAAAGGGAGGTTACGTGTATAAACCATTGATTTGATTAACGTCAGAAAATAATTGGGGAAAACAAAATAACGTTTCAAGAGAAGCATTTCAAAATTGTCATCAGAGGAATCAAGATAAACAGGAATAAGCAGGATTTATGAACAACAAATTGGACAAAGAATGAAACAGAAAGACGGATGAACAGATAATGGAAAAAGGGACAACAGAAAACAAAGCATTATAAAGAAAATACCAAGGAAATGGTCATTATAAATGATTAAATCGCCCATTTAGTTCAAAATGTGGTAAAATAGTCCATTCCAGATTTGGAGGAGAGGGTGGAGAAAGTAATTACAGTAAAGCATGCAACACAAAAAAATATATAACCATACAATAAATAAATAAACGATCACGTAAATAAATAATAATAATAATAATAATAACAATAATAATAATAACAACAACAATGCCAAGAATAGTTTCATATGTAGTTTTATTTCAAATCAATAACCAAGTTATTCAAACCAAACATCAAAGTGATTGCAAAATCCAGCGAAGAGATTCCATAGTCCAAATGACAACACAGAACATGAACGACATCATCATCCAACAGTTGATTGGTGGGACAAGAGAGCCAGGCATGAAAAGAAAAAGCAAAACAGAACCGCATTAGCAAGGAAATGTAACTGTAATGCTTGGCCTACTCCCCAAAGGACATATCTTCAAAACACTCCTACTACAGTTGTCAAAAAAAAAGGTATCTGTCATCATGATCCAAAGGAATTGTAGACTTCAGTTACGTTACTTTTAAGTACTATTGGCAACAAGTCACTCACCTGTTCGTTATGTTTTAGTTGTTGCTGAAGTTTTTCCAGATTCTCTTTAGCAGTTTGTTGATTGTGATCAAGTCCCAATGCTTCTTTCAAACTCTGCACAGCTTCAGTCAAAAGGCCTTCTTTTTCTTGTCTGAAAATTATACACACAGAAAAGAATTAATCTGCTACGGGTTTAATGCAGACCCTTCACCGATACGAAATATTTAACATGTTTAAATGGAGTTCATGTTGTAATTCATAAAAACATCTTTTCCTAGAAAGGAGCATGGTTGACAGAACAGGACGATTAAATCTCTGTAGTTGCAAGGTGATTTCTGTGGCACTGCCAACGTTTTATACAACCTGAACCTGTTGAGTTAAGAATAAACCTTATAAAGCTTATCTTAATTTGATGATTTTCTGTATCCACGTCTATTGTTCTTATAAAAGTCTTGGCATGTCATTCAGCTCCGAAATGGCGCAAAGAGGACCTAAACTCGTAGTATCGACAGTTATCACACAGTTTAAACCAATGTTTTACTTCTCAGAAAAAGTAAGTAAAAGTATTTTCAATCTACTGACTGTATTCCTTGCTCCACTAGCGTTGCTGTGAGATACTTCTTGGCGTTCCTGTGGCTTGGACAAATTGTCAGTGCACGCCGAAAATCTTTGATGGCAGCAGAGAGCTGGCCTTGATTAGCGCAGCTAGAAGGTGGAATTTTGAAGTTAATGAAAAAAGTAAATGTTATATGAAGGATCTTTAGTGGACCTCCGTAACGGTAATCAACCTAAAAGTACTTATTTCTAACACTGAACTGTGAAGAGAGGGGTGTTGACGGGTGGGACGATGTGAAGGGGGGGGGGGGGGGGAATTATCCAAATCATCAATTGGTTACCATATTTAAAATAAAGTGTAAAATGCTTATTACAGCTTGAAGTTCCTAAAAACAGTTGATTTCATGTCCAGTAATTGTCTTGGTTTACTCTAACTGTCTTGTAGAGTGGGGCTCTTAACTGCCAAAGAGAGGAACTTACTACAAAATAGAACCTCTGTGGAAGGCTTTTAAAAATAAGTGAACACAACTGAGCATTGACTCAACTTGGCCACTTTGGCCAGTTAATTGAAAACCGCACTACTAGAGAGACTCACAGAGCTCCTTGTGCTACAAGTGCCTCGACATTTTCACCATCAATCTGCAGCGCATGCTTAAAGTACTTCATTGCTGTATCATTATTTCCTGCTTTAAAATGTTCCACTCCTTTAGCAGTGCTGAAAGAAGATAGTAAAAGCCTTTAAACAAACGAGAACTTACGGAAAATAACTGACATACTGAGGAATATCCACCTAGAGAAACACGCACTAATATTTCCTTAAAGACATTATCTGTCCTGAGGGGCAAATTTCTGAGAATTTCTGAGAGGGAAATTTCTGAGAGGCCAAATTTCTGAGAGGGAAATACAAGGAAAGCATTTCGAACCTGAACATGATATATTTGACTTTGAACAGGCATATTGAATGTCTTTTTAAATATTTGACCCTGGACATGATATATTTGACCCTGAACATGATATATTTGACCCTGGACATGACATATTTGACGCTGGACATGATATATGTGACCACGAAGATGACATATTTGACCCTTGACATGACATATTTGACCCTGGACATGATATATTTGACTTTGAATGTACATATCAGATGTAAAGTATTTGTCGTATTTGACTCTGAGAATGATCTAAAAGATTAAAAGTTTTTAGACCATGTTAGGGGTCAAATATTCTTCCACATTCCTGCTTGAGAGAAGGTAACATGTTAGTTATATTTGAAATACTCTGTTTAATGTCAAACTTTTTGTTGACCTTCCACAAGAAAATAAGTGACTTACAAAGCTTTTAAACTTAGTTTCAATAATCTTCCATTTCACACTATTTGATGGCAGCATAACTAACATGCAGTACAGGTGTATTTTGGGCACACGAGTGCACATTTTTGTATTAGGCCACCATGTTTGATTTGGTAACTGTGGAGGATTGGGGCAAGGAAAAATTTGCCGAGGGGGGAGGGGGAGGGAAGGAAAAATAAGTGCCCCACCCCCACCCTGCCTCTGCACCAACCCTCTACCAATCAAGCATCTAATTACAATCCAAGATGGCAGCATCAAAAACCTGGTTTATCGAGTAATCTGTTCCAAAATAACGTCTGCACTGCAGGCTACATCATAACTAAATAAAGACTGGTCATTCAAAATCAGCTGCATAATATTTATTGAAGCTCTTTCTTACGTCTCCATTGACCATTTGGCAGACTGTTGTCTCCTTAATGGCTCTGCATATTCACTTTCAGGACATTCATACCTGAACACAGAAACATCAGTGTACAATAACTTGCAATCAAGCCATAAAACAGCAAGACACAGTGGTTAACTGTACCTTGAGGTAACAGAAATGAAGCTGATACTGGTGGAGAAGGTTGGTGAAAAGTCAAATGTATGATATTAGTTAGGACTTTAAAGTCAACTTAAAAATGTCACAAAAATGAAAAAAAATGTATTACAACTTCAGCAAGCATCTAGTAACAATCACTGCCTTACACAAAGAAATAACCAAAACAACGCTCGGTGACACAATGATACCTTTGGATGCTTCTCAACAATGAACATGGAGCAGAAGTGTCCACACCAAGCAGGTCTGTAAGCGTATCAATACTCCTTGGGTTGTTAAAACCTTTATGCTTGGTTAGATGTTCTTCAAACCTAAGTCCCTCTGGATTACTCTGTAACCTGGCAAATCAAAAAGCAGCCTTCATTTATAAATCATTAGTCACGAGGAATAATTTCTAAGCAACTTTTGGATAAGATGGAAAAAAACTATTTTGACTGTGGAAAACAATCTATGCCAATGTCCAAGACATAGGAAAAAACTTGATCCACACTTACATGTAGCACTCACAAAAAAATAATTTTTTCATAGGTCATTGTTGTTTTAATTAATTTATTGTTCTATCTTAAGCCAAGAAGTTGGCAGGGAGGGGTATGGGAATAGGACTTCTGACCCTGCCTGCCCACCACTCCCCCATCACCACAAACTACAGATTACATTGAGAACTCAAATCAGTGTATGCAAATGGCACATCTTTTCAAACAGTTAAACCCCACTATTTTAAACTCCTAGGGGAAATGAAAAATAGTTTAAAATAGCAGGAGATTGAAATAGCCGATATCAATAAAATGACTGAAGGGTAAATCCAAGGGAAACAGTCTTGAGTTTGATATAAAAGGGAATTAGAAATAAGCAAGTTCAAATTACCGGGTCCAACTTTACATTGTTTTTATTCTAGAGAAACATACATACCGCTTGAAAACTGTATCTGGATCTTCGATGACACCCTAAATGCAGTGAGATGATAAACAATTTCAAAATCTTCAAACACCAACAATGATCACCTATCGTGTTTACAGACCTAATTACATTACTGGTATGATTATTTCAATGAATTAAGGCAGTTAAGAAGACCCATAGTTTTTTTGATAACAACATGCATCATGAAAAACAATGTTATCAATTATTATGAAGGTCTGTAAAAGACTCCTTTACATGTATGATCCAAAGCTCATTTACATTCACAACTAAAAAGGTTTCATAAAGCAGTACCCCAAGAAGGCTGGTGGTTCTAATGTAACAGCAAGAGTATAGTTACATGTAACTTTGAAATACTCTTAAACACGCTGTGAACCTTAGTGCAGTGCAATAGTTTGTTAAGATGCATATTGACAATACTGTGTTTACTTTATCAGTTACTCTTAAAAATAGAGCTACAAAATGTACAATGATGCCATGCATGTGAAACTATAAACAACAAATCTTGGTATCATCAAAAAATGAAAGATAATCAGAATACTGTTAATAAATTAATGTCTTAGTACTATAAATCTTATTACAATAAAGAAACAAAATCAATATATATTTACCAGGCGCAAGTGTTTATGTTCATCGGGCAATCTTGATTGTTTTAATGAAATGGAAACTCTGTTCTCTTGTAAATTCACAGCTATGATGACTCCTGAACATAAAGAGAGTCATATTAATTCCAGGGTTTGTCTGTTGCCAAAGAAGCAAGAAATTATTTGGAGGAATTAAACTACAGCTAACAATATATTTTTTTTAAATTGATAAATTATATACATCCAATGGACACTTACATACTTACTATACAAAATTACATTATTTGCACAAGCAAATGAAACAAATAACTAAATTAACATGTGTAATAATCAATTAACTCCTACCTTACACTCCTATTTCATTGCTACTAGTTTTGGTATAACTAGCAGCTAACAATAATTAGTATTTCCAATGACAAAAGTCCCTCGAACCAACATGTATTTACATAATTTATGAATTTTTTTAAAAAAATGAAATATTTCAAATGCTGTGATTATTAAGGACAGTGCCTACTTTTGTTAGTGCGCACATGTTCTGTGCATCACGCAAGGCATGGTTTAAGTGCCATGTATGCGCTGGGTTGACATTGACGCAATCAACTATGCTACCAAGACAGGGCTCAAAGTTAACGACCAACTGGTCGCATATGCGACTAGATTTTTGGCTGTGCACCAAAAAAATCATGTATGGTCACATCACCGCGCCTTCAAAGCCAAAGTACAGTGCGACTTCTCTAGTACTTACTCACCTGACCATACTAACGTACTCAGATTGATAAATATCATATAAACATAGATATAACACAACCAGGCACCAAATAATAAAGTTGCATATGACCATTTTCCTTTCATCGGTGTGTGTTCTATTCGTCATCTTTAAGCCTAATTTCCTAGTGGATTCTCTGAACTCAAACGTTCATTTCTTCCCCACGTTCTGTGTTGTAAACAACTCCACTGACACATGAAAATGAAGAAATGAAGCACATGCTTCTTGCACAATCGATGATCTAGTGGAAAGCGTGGAAACTGGGGATGAGAATTAAATCGTGTGCTCATTCTTCACGAAGAACAGTTACAGAATGCTGTGTTTTGTAAAGAAAGCTTTGTTTTCGCTTGTCTGACATACAAAAATGTCCAGCGTTTTGGGAATGGGCCGGTCCACGAGTTCTATGGCTTGAAAGCTAGCCAAATGAGCAAAGTTCGTGCTAGTTCTCACAAATACCCAGATGTTGAATAAATCAAGAATCTTCGTGAACAGAATTTCAAAGGGAGGCAAACAACAAGCAATTGGATAGTGAGGATACTCAACGGAGCGACGTCAGTAGTTAATATCTAAGCATAACCCTTGTGTGAAATATCCTGATTCTTTT
>Ga0126338_10002842_pt1 | contig 12019 bp, 11 predicted proteins | sample OrbCmetagenome_2_FD_92529 | JGI IMG/M metagenome (GOLD analysis project Ga0126338, IMG submission 92529) | Coral microbial communities from Petempiche,Puerto Morelos, Mexico - Orbicella C C metagenome | ecosystem: Host-associated > Invertebrates > Cnidaria > Coral | place: Petempiche,Puerto... | reverse complement strand
TAGGTCAAAAACAAAAGCAAATTTTGAAAAACGTGCTGAGATTCCAGCGACAACATTAGGCCACCTTCAACTGCATGTTCTGATCACGTGCAACAGTGGTCAACATTTCGCGGGTAACAGTGAGCTGTTTCCGTTTGACGTCATAGCTTTCGCAATGTTGCGTGCTCGTGGCATTTGGCGGGCCTTTTGGCGGTAAACAGTTTCATTGTTAGATGTCACTAGCCAATGAATGGGCATGCTTTAGCGGGAAAAACGCCAGCTATATAACAAGTTATCTTATGTTGAAGCCCTATTAGGGTTTTTCGGGATCTAAGATATTTAGGTAAAACATTTACAGGATATAGGATATTTTGGGGAGGGGGGAATAAATGGGGTATGGGATACTTAGAACCGATATCCCAGGATATGGAGTAGAAAAATTGTTAACTTTTGTTAGATTAAATTACAGTGAAACCTGTATTAAGCGGACCCCATATTAAGCGGACACCCTCTATTAGTCGACACCAGCTTGAGTCCCAAAATTTTCTTCCTGCATTTACTGTAAAATAATCTGCATTCAGCGGACACCTCTGTTAAGTGGACGCAGACACCAATATTAAGCCATTTTGTTGCACAAAACCTGCTATAAGCGGACACTTCAAGGGCTTTTTACTTCTAAAAGCTCAGCTGAGACTCGTTTAACATTGTTCAGTGATGTCATTTTAAAGCAAAGTGATTATTCCATATTGATGCATTGATTGACTGGACATTGCACTGTGCTAGTCTTTGATTGTACACTGTGTTACAAAAGGGTTAATAAATAACTATTATTGCTCAACATATTGGAACCTGCTTAGAGCGGACACCCTGTATTAAGCGGACACTAGTGAGGGTCCCAAGGATGTCGGCTTAATACAGGTTTCACTGTAATGGCATATGGTATATTCGGTCAATAATTAATGGGATATATTGGATACTCAGAGCTCCCAACCCTAACTGGGCCTCTGTATTTAATTTCATATTTTATAGAATTATGAGTTAACACTTTTAGTTAGAGTCAGATATCTCTTCTTTTAGGCCTATCAAAGTTTGTCTTTGTTCGATTTGTCTAATTTCTGTAACTGTTGGTGGGTTAATCTGATGAGGTTATTCTTGTAAATCTACAAATGAAAGCTAACCCGAACCTTGATGAGTCTAACAGGAATGCTATTGGGCTACAAGTAGTGACTCGACTTTGTCTGGAACTCGTGAACTGGGCAGATCCCATCAAAAAAAATTTCTGTCTTCTAGTGGGTCATAGAAATACGATTGAAAGCTTGGGTACATGAGGCAGATGCAAGTGTTCCTATAGCTTTTTGTACGTTCTCCCAAACTTCTACTCACGTTTCAATAATTTGATAGAAACACAGAGAAAATGTTTTGTATTTCTTGTAAATTCTCTTTGATGATGCAATCATTCCATCAACAGCTCGTGCTACTTTTTGTTTCTATCAAGTTAGAATAGACAAGACCTTCAGAGTGCACTTTCTTACAGGGTGGTTTCTAAATTGTATTGTTATTAGGCTTACATTTTCATGGGATGTGTTTTGAAAATCACAATAAAGCTATTAAGAGGGTCACCTTTCTTGAGACGTTCAAAAACTCTCTCCCCAAATCTTGTTGCACCCATCCCCACCCCAAATAATTGTTGATGATGTGCAAAGCCCATGGGCTTATTTTCGGCAGATTACGATGTTAAAATTTGTTCTTTTGTAGGGTGGATGGATCTCATCAGGCAACCTCATTCGCACAGCACGTGTTGTTGGGGAGGTACACTCTGAACTGCAGTCACCCATATTTGAGGTGGGGTCTGAACTGGCAAAGATCGTGTTTAGTTGCTCTGTCACTTGTAACCTGACTGGAGTAGCGCCAAAAATGGCACGAGGCGAGCATTTAGCGAAGATCCAGGACTGCAACTTGATATTTCAAGTGTTGGATGTTAATGACACAGTTGTGGAACAAGTGAACTGTACACGCCCTAAAGGAAGCTATCAATTCAGACATTACACTAAACGAGATGGCCAAATCACGAATCATGTTCATACCTTGAAAGAGGGCAACTATTCCTTCAGGTACAAAATATCATTTAAAAATGTTTAACTTCAAAAACTATTGAGTCTCAATGGGAGAACACAGTTTCAACTTTATTGCTTGCTCCATTCTTCCACAGATGGGTTTTCCATCAAGAGGATGATTCACGAACGCTTTCAACAGCATTTGAGGCGAAGCTCTTCAATATAAGTGTTCTTGGGGTAACATCTGGAGAGGCTCAGAACTGCACAGCATGCCCAGCTGGGTACAACAGTACAGCAGATAATACTGACTGTACAATTTGTCCAAATGGAACAGCAAGTTCGCCTGGATCAGAGAAATGCACGCCATGTCCAGATGGCTACTTTGCGTCCCAGGTACAGCTCATATTGAATGAGAAGTGACTAGTTTGCACTTTGCTCACGTGCCGTGACTAATGATTTTGTCATACACGAGGTAGATTTGTACTTGCTGGAAGTAAGTTCGTAAGAGTAAAAAAAGCTAACGCAACTCAAAGGCCATGTTGAGACTGTGCCCGAGTACAATTCTTGCTGGGCACTAATGTGAACACACCTTTTTTCGAAGTAGTCACACCAGTTCTCGACCTTTAATTCGGGCACTAAACCAAAAATGGTATTTGGATACTTGGAGTACCAGTGTCTGAATGCAACACTATTTTGTGTCCAGGCGCCAGTGCTTGGGCAGGTGGGCACCAAGTGTGAACACAGCCAAGAAATAAGTCTTGACCCCCGAGGTTAGATTTCTTGGCAATTGTCTTACCATAGTAATCCCTTACCCCAACATAAATGCTAACATTTCACGATCTCTGTCTGCTTGAATGGAATGCTATGTTATGCCTTTCAATTGAAGTACTGCTTTTTGCCTAACCCAAGCTCTTGGTCAGCCAGCCCGTCGGTCAGTGGGTCCATCGATCGGTCCGTCGGTCGGTCGGTCTGTCGTGCAGTCAGTGCATTGGTCAGTCGGTCCGTCGGTCCTTTGGTCCGTCATTCGGTCAGTACATCAGCCAGTCGGTCCGTCAGTCGGTCAGTTAGTCAGTCAATCAGTCAGTCAATCAGTCAGTCAGTCAGTCAGTCGGTCAATAAGTCACTTGCTCGCTCACTCACTCACTCACTCAGTAAATAGTAAGTTGTTGTAATTTCCAGAAGGGAAGCGAGAAATGTCTTCAGTGCGGTAACAACACAAAGTCACTCCCAGGAAAAGATGGTTGCACCACTGGTGGATGTAGGTTTACTGCTGCCCCTGGTGTGGTGTATGACCTGAACATGCTGTCTCGTCCTTTTGGACCAATGATTGAAGTGGTATTAGATCAAGAACCCTATCGGGGTGGTTTACGAAGGTAAGGAACAGAATCCAAACCTGTCTTCTGTCATTCTCCAGCCGTCTCCTTCCCCCAATGATCGAAGAATAACAGTAGAAACCGCGTGTGAGAACCTAGTGGTTTAACAACCTGCTGATAGAAATTTGCCATTTTAATACCCAAAAATATAAGAACCTGTTTAGCCAAGCAAGGTCAAGCAGGTTCTTATATGCGGGTTACAGTTAAGTTATGATAAACATTTTAATCAAGGAGTGTGACTTTGAGCTTGCAAATTTATATTACAAGAAAATACATAATACAGTTTTAAATAAATACTGTATATTTAAGGATCAGATCCGAGTATACATATTTTTCTGGTATTTTTTTTCCGATATTCATAGCCTTAAAAAAAAAAAAGCCAACAGTTAGCAGTTAAGTGAAAGTCCAATAACCATGGTAACCACCTGTCTATCTGTGTTATCGTGTAACACCTCGTAGTTAGAACTTCCTGAAGTTGTAAGTAGTTAACATGTACGAGCAGAATGACTGACTGCCTACGATGGAATAGCCTAGAACAACAATGAGCTCATTGGCAGCCAGTAGGGGTTTAGGATTACTAAACGAAATATTAGATCACTTGTTTAGAGTCTAGCATAAGTACAGGTGTTTTGTAAATTGTTCTTCGGTTACGCCTCCGGTGGTGGGACACCAGATAGCACTATCCCGTATTGGGTTACATTCTGGTTATATCCTGGCTACGTTCTGAGTATGTTATTGGATTAAACCCTGCTGTTGGAGCCAAGTAACTGCGTATTCTCTGTCGTCCCGTTGGATTGTTTTGCTGTAATAGATTCCGAGTCTGACAAACGCCGTCGCTGCAAGCGTGTTTCCCTCTGGATTGTTGTAACAAGGATAACAACTTAAGCGGCTAAAAAAAACTTGTTATCACAATTCCCTTTCTGAACTTAGAAAGGAAATAAATGTTTTTTATTATCCCGTGCCATTTAGAGTAGAGTTGTTTCATTTTAGCCTGTCTGATGCCTAGTGATGGTGACATAAGTTTAGCTATTTACCCACCCCTCCCACAGATCCATGCCTAGTTGTCAATATCTAGAAAACATTCGTTGAAGGAGATTTTGTCCTTGATTTGTAGGCCCGGCATCTGGCCATACCAGCCTTCTCTTTATGTCAACCTTTGTACTCATGATCATGATAACAGCTCGTGCACGTATCTGGATCGTGCCACTAGATTGAAGATTCCTCGGCCTGTGATGGCGTGCAGGTCCTCATGGTATTCACGTGACATAAGTGTGGGTAGTGTGATTGGTTACAGACCAAAAGAGGACATCAGATCTGGTTTGTTTGTGGATTTACTTCATGGAGACAAGTGCTACAGGGGTGGTAAGGGAAGCATACTTTGCTGAATTACTGTACCAATGCACTCGAGAAAGCACCGCGACGGTTATTAAGGTATCATGGTAGGTGGATTGACAGTGTTTGGAAATCGCGCTCTTACGCTGGCGCTTTGAAAGAAAACTCCATCAAACCTATACATTTTCTGAAAGCTTAATAGTTATGGAATACAATCATATCTTTGAAATTTTCTAAAAAGTTATTGTCGCAGTGATATTAAAAGAAATACCCAGAAACACTGCCTCGCTTAAACTGGTTCGCTTCCGTGCGTGAATTATCGGAGCGGCGCGATTTACATCGGAAATGTTTTCTCACGCATCACCCTCAAAAATCTTGTCTGCGATTTTCCAGATGTGGTTTGGTTTTTTTTCTACACCCTCCTAAACTTTGATATTTTTAACGCGGACGTTTCCTTCTACAAAAGAGGCCATAACTTTGAAACGGAAGCGAAATTAAACTAAGCCCGACACTTTTTTCCGAAGGAGGTATCCTAGAACATACCTACCGATTTTCAGCCAATTCCATCGGAAGACGCGCGTAAACGAACTAAAAATGTTCATTCTTATATGCAGTGTTATTTTATCGAGAAAAACACGAAAAACCTTTTATGAGATTTGCATGAATAGGTGTTAAAAATCTCCGCACTGACAGATGTCGGCATGAGTCAGTTTACCACCACAATGGGTTATGACAACTTGAAATAAACAGACGACTAATATTCTGGCGCGGAAACCCGCGTCGCAGTGAAGTCGTCTGATAATGGACAAACTACAAGTTGAACTGCCGTGATCTTTTACTTAAAAGATTTCGTCGGCGACATTGGTATTATGTTGCTTAAGTTTAGGCTCCTTCGTTCTCCAGACATTTTTTGAAACCATGCCTCGTGAAGCCAAGAAGCATGAAAAAGAGGAAATCTCGAGGTCTACATTGTCAACATCTATATTTGCGCTTGACTCTCTCGTTGTGGAAGTTTCGGAATCGCGTCCGTTCTACAACAATTTCGTGCGACTAGCACTTGTTGTATTTTGTCCTTTAGCTTCATTGGCAGGACTATTGTCCTCGAGTTCCTTCAACCATTCTTCTTGGTTACAGTGCGTCCTACGGTCGCTCAGAGCCAAAGATCTTGTTCGACGCTGAACTTGTGGGTTCCACCAGATTTTCGCCTCTTCGGTCTCTTCGAAGACGAAAATAGGTAAGAATTTTTCTTCCTGACATAAAGAAAATTTGACAAGAACGAAAGCCAACTTGCGATGAAACAACCAGATCAGGAACAGTTCGCGTGCACAAATGAAATATCACACCGCAATTCGCGTTACTTGTGACAACTGGCGGTGAATTTTAATTAGAGGTGTCAACGCGCTGTAAGGGTTAATAATATTCAAAAATAGTTTTTTTGCTTTAACTTAAAAGTCAAAAAGCCCTTTCCCCCATTCTTTTTGCAAAATATTTATCTCATTTTTCTCAATTTGAACAGCCAAAAAAAGATTTTTCGCATTTTTCGTAAAAATCCACCTACCATGATACCTTAAATTGTGCCCCCGTTTTCTCAAAGGCGGCTCTTTATGAAAATTCCTTAAGAAACGTTTTTGAATAGACCATTTTACCGTTGTCCGCTCAGTGACCTGGCCTTTGAATGGCAGCGAGGCTGGAGGTGACCTTGTTTTGATACAGACCTCACTGCTTTTGTTGTGTAAATCAAGTTGTTCTAATGCTAACTAGGTGCATTTACATGACAAAAGCAGAGAGGTCTTTATCAAAGCAAGGTCACCTCCAGCCTCGCTTTCATTCATGGGCCAGGTTACTGAGCACACAACTGTAAACTGTAAACATATGCACTCTCATTTTATTCTTCATTTGTAGAGTCAAGAAGATTAGCTGTGGGTTGAACTTGTTTTTGTAGAGGAAGGCAATGTCAGATAGTGTCTTACAATTTATGGAATGCTCAAATTTTAATAGCTACATTTTGAACTGAACGTGTCTGCTATTAACCACACCGAAACTTTGAGGAGACTGAATGTCAGCCCTCGGCGCTATGATTTCTGGGATCGTTTGTGTAACAAGTGTGAACCGTGATTGTTTAGTATTGTTTAATGTTTATTACAATTCATGGCGCTAAAATAATTACGTGTAAACACAATAATAAATTCCTAAGAAAAAGGCCAAGGAATAATCTGTAGAAGAGTCCACGACCCCATATAAAAACAGATCACCGAATTGGTTAGAAGTACATATTATATCTATATAAAACTGGATTTTTAAAAAAAATTTTTTTTTTTTTCAATTAACATTCAACAAAACACTGCTGAAAGTACTTACAATTTAAACTTCTACGTACAAAATTAGTGCTAATACAATACTCGATAGTACACTGCATTCAATTCTTTTTTTTTTCACCTTATTAAAGCACAGACCAAAAATAATTTACAAGCACGCTACTAACGTTAATACTAAAAACTAACGCACACACACTACTAGCGCAAAGAACGTAACGCCAAGTTTCCGAATTACATTATATCGCTTAAGCCTTTAGGATACACTACACAGAAGAAAATGTAGAAAAAGTACAGAAATTCGAAAAAATAAAGAAATATGACACCTTAGCTTTCATTGTTGGAACATACAAAGGAAGAAAAGGGAAAAGGGAAAATTCTTCACGCATCGCGAATGCTGAGAGAGGTCCACTTAGCTTCGTATTTTCTGAAGTTTGAGTTTTTAATGGCCATTTGTCTTTCACATTTGATTTTATTTTCCAATAAGGGAATAAAGCCTTCAAGTTCGGAGATCTTTAAGTTCGGAAATCTGACTGATTTCTTGCGAGGAATATATGATATTTAGCGATGAGAAGATAATGATTTAACGTTAGAAAACTGGAATTAGAGTACTCATCACTCCATGAAAAAACTATTGGCTCTAGCCTTAAACATTTTTTCATTCATAGCACTACGAGTTTCTCTTGGAAAAAGATTCCAAGTGTCCGATATTCTGTGGATAAAACTGACTGATGGATGGCTCTTTTTATACTGTCTTTTAGGTTTATACAGCACTGTCCTCGATCTTCGGTGTGACGTCACGGCTGGAGTTGGTAACCCAGGCCGAGAAAACAGGTACACGGACATCATGAGAGGATCCTGCCAATATTACTTCGTATGGAAGTCCTTGTACGCATGTCCAAAGTGCCGGGAGGGTGACGTCACGAGGATTACTGGCGAATGCATCAACGGTACTCGCAATATAACCTACGTGCGTTCTGTGCTTTGCTGGACCAAGGACGGTGTTCCGCCGACTACAACAGAAGATTGCGTGATGCCAACTGTCACGGTCACGGTCAACGTCACGGTCAAGGTCCCGGTCAATGGAACAGTGGCTTATTTTAAGGAGACAAACAAAACCAATATGGCGTTGATTGGCGTGGGAGTTGTGGTCATTGTTGCTCTACTGGCTGTGGCTGGGTTCTTTGTGTACAAGCACCGTGAAATGAAATACCGGTATTACACGCTGATGGCAAGAAATAAGCCAATGAGCCGCCTGGAACAAGAAGATGACGAGAATCATTTTATCACGGAAGACGAACTAGCTGCACCGTATGATGAAATGTCACACAGTTTAAAGACCTAGGAAATAACAGGATTGTTTCACTAGCAGTGTTAAAGCTAGCATGATAGATGTAGGTTTGACGTAGTCTAACATTAGAACTTGCAACTGAACAGGGGAAAACGAATGCAAAATTCTGTGGAAACACTTGCAAACTGCATTTGACGAAAGCTTTAATTTTCTCGTGACCGAAATACGTTAGGATATGTTCCCAATTCGTGTTTAGGTTGTTTTGGGAAAAATTTTGCAAGCTGAAGTTTTGAACGAACACAATGGTCTTTCTATAGTGTTAAAAAAAATGGCGGGAAATAAGATCGATAGATCACAGTTAATTTTGCGCCATTTTCTCTGTATTCACTGCATGGGCATGTATTGAAAAAGGCGAGAAATTTATTGAATTTCTCGTTAAGTGCTCATTTCTGGTCTGCCCGTATCGTTTGGAGAGAAAAATGGCGGGAAATTTCATTTGTAGTCGGTTGTCTCTTCAGATATTTCTTACCGATTTTTGCATTGTTTTTAGTTCAAACTAGTAAAATGTAGCACGAGGTGTGTTTTGTAGGAATTTTTAATGCATTTTTTATTTAAACGCTTTTTAAATTGAAATTAAGGTTAACACATCACCAGTAGAAAGTGTCTAATAGGAGATATCCGTCAGCCAGCAAATCTGGGACTTAAGGAGCTCAGTCACGGTATTTTAAAGTACCTTTAAATTGAAGGAAACCTGAAAATAATAGCTTAATAAGATGCAAAACCACTTAAGAGATACTAATAAACCAGAAAGGAACAAGGATGGTTAAGGACGGAGAAGATTAACTTGGATAACAAACAACGAACTTGAAACCTGTAGGCTAGACATTGCGCAGACCGTGACGTAACTTCTTGAGCTCATGATGGAGTTATGGAGCTTATGCACATGACGTCATGGCAGCCTTATTGTTGTTCCAAAACAATGAAACGGCGGCCATGCTGGTTTACCAGACCAATTCTGTGGGAGTTCAACTCTTTTCTTATGTAAACACTTTCTTTTGTTCTAATAAATTTGCATGGCTGCTGGACACGTGAGTGAATACGCTCTATAGAGCAACATTTTACGGAAGAAACTTTATAGCCATTAAAATAAGAGTGAAACGTGATAAATGTGTTTAATGAAGTGCGAGTTATGTAGGTTTGATTTATTTTTTACGAAAAGTTGTGCGTTATATAATGGGTGGCACTCCAGCACAAGATGGATAAGTTTGGTGGTAGCCTTTTAGTTGTATTAAGTGGCGTCATGTAATGCCTGTTTTAATTGTTTTTAGATATTTTTACGGTAAAATTTCCATTTATCACCTTAACGAGTCAGTCGTACACGTCATGAGTGAAATAGCAGAAGTTTCAACCGTTGCTTTACAATTTAAATTGTTATGTTAAAACAAACGACCACGAGCTAGTTCAAGCTCGCCCAGCGTTGTTGATCATATGAACATGTACAGCGGCTTGGAGCAACACAAGAAACCCCTGATATTGTACCTGTTTTAATCACTATTATTTAATTAAATCTGCTTTTTCTTCCCGGCTTTATATAGGAAATATACATGATAGAGTTAAAACTAACAATAGCTTGTAAATTATAGACTTCTAGATGATTAAACTGGCAGTGATATTTAAAATACTAGTGTCGTTTCTTTTACTTTTTGTTTTAATTCTCGGCAAACAGCGATCCATTATGACGTTTTGGAGCTGTCAAAAGCAACTCCAGTTGTGGAACCATTTCGATTCCAAACTGAAACAGCCCGCACCAGTGTGTTATGAAGACCTTTACCGATGTAGTCCGATTGGAGACCGTTCCCTTGGTTTACGGTTTGGAATTACACCATAAAAGGAAAATTAAGGAAAATGAGCAAATGGACGAATTCTTCCAAAATGTAACTCAGTCCTGAAAAGAAATAGGCGAGGGACATGACTCCTACCCGGAAGAAAGGTTGAATATTCACCACGACCATATATGACAGCAGTGGCGATTTGACAAAGTGTCCTGAAACTTCTCAGCTGTCACAGCAGACGATGTAAAGTAACGAATAGACTTAAATCCAATTGACTATGCTAGCACACGTCACTCGGTCACAGGAGAGTCCCTTAACGCCTCAAAAAATAAAATAAAACCAGTTGTTATATATCTATCAGTTGTTATCTTGTATCTATCGGTAAGTGCCAACGAGTGAATTGAGTTAGTAAACAGGAGTCCATTGAATTTTGTGATATTTATTTGGGATACTTATAGTACAACAGGTGTTAAAATCAATTTCTTTTAGTTAATGTTTCAAATTATCGCTGTAATTGAACACAACATTGTTTATTTTTCAACTCAGTGGGTGAACAAAACGCTAAACACTTAATTTTTTTGTATTTTTAAAAATCCTACGTGCGGGACCTCGTTGGGCGATTATTTTGCCTACCATTCTGCTTTTTGAGGCGTATGCATCTTGGGTTTGTTGTGACTGAATCCTACAATTGTTAAAGCTCAACAAGACCGGAGTTGTTTTCTGGAATGAATTCGAATGAATGAAATTATTCGAGTGTTGTTTATTTGATTCAGGGTAACACTCAGGATTCGTTCGCCATCCGTTCGAAGAATTATTTCGGTAAGTAGTTTGTCTGATATTCTGCTTTTTGAAGGTGAGTGTAACTTGGATTGGTCGCGATTGAATCATTCAGGTGTTAAGTCGAGCGAAAGCGTTCTTTGAGAGTAAATTTCGTGTTGACAGCTCAAATCGAACCAACGAGTTCACTTCTGACGACCTCTGAGCAAAGTTCTTGAAATTAAAAGAAACTTCCAACCAAACATATACCATTAATCACCTAAAACCTTACCGCGAATCACCGAATTGATTGCAAATAATCCTTTAAAAACACGTTCAAATTAAACAAACAACATTGATAATCTTCGTCATATTACATGCAAGCTTGTTTTTCACTGTTCTCTGCTCAACACTTTCGTCTCCGTGAAAACGTGTTAAATCGAAATTACATGCAGCTCATTGATCCTTTACTAACTTATTTTTCATTCACCTTCAACGAGCAGACGCTGTGTCTCTATGTCCGGCAGCCGGACAGGTTTTTCAAAGTAATCCGTGTCCGAATTCGGAAGGCTACCGGTGTCACAGTGATTTGGGTATCCCCGTGTTTTGGGTATCCCCGTGTTTCGGGTATCCCCGTGTTTTGGGTATCCCCGTGTTTTGGGTACCCCCGTACCCAAATCCCTAGTGTTTTGGGTACCCCAGTCGGGATACCCAAAACACTGAAAGCGTTATGCACCACAGACTGGGGCAAGTGAAATCACCCATAATTCTGCTGAAAAACCATTTCTCCTCTTACGAAGCTTTGTCTCAGTAAATTAAAACTTTCTTAATCTTGATATAAACACATAAAGTTGCTGAAAATAGTTGCAATTTATAACAGACTGTCTGATCCGAGTCCGCAGTTATAACGACATAGGAAACACATTTACGCGCCAAAGTTCCTTGTATGAACATGCGCTTGGCGCCCATCGATAACCCTTGAAATGCACGTCATTTTAAACAAAGCTAAACAAGAAAGCCGCATTCTAAACCTCGGATAGTTCGGCGATTGAATAAAATCAATATGCGAGCGAACACACTGAGATACGGC
>Ga0126338_10002841_pt1 | contig 12021 bp, 4 predicted proteins | sample OrbCmetagenome_2_FD_92529 | JGI IMG/M metagenome (GOLD analysis project Ga0126338, IMG submission 92529) | Coral microbial communities from Petempiche,Puerto Morelos, Mexico - Orbicella C C metagenome | ecosystem: Host-associated > Invertebrates > Cnidaria > Coral | place: Petempiche,Puerto... | reverse complement strand
TTGGAAAGATTTAAATTTATCCAGTGTTTTGTTTGGCAAAGCTCTCTGCCTCCACCCCGACTGCGAGCGTGTTAGTGATTTCGCCGCTCAACAGCATCGTCTAAGTCAGCGAATATAAATTCATTGAGCTTGGCCTTTCTGCCATCATTTGAAAGATTGAACCGGACTCTCACTTGACGCCAGACATTCACCTGAAATTTTCCGCTGCTATCGGCAAACATTTCACCGCAGTTGGATGATCTCCTATGTATAATGTATAATGTATAGTGTAAATTCTCGGTTGAAACTCTGTTGAAATTTTCACAATAACTTTTAGACGTAGCGAAAATCGTTACAAGAGGCCTCATTCGCTGTCTTCTTTTTGAAACTTCTTTGACAGTTTCACTGAACGAACACTGGACGAAGATATACTTCTCACGGCATATGTTTTTGCCTGGCTACTTGAAGAGTAGAGTAGAGCAATTTTATTCAGATCTCCCGGGGCTATTGATAACAGGTGATAATAAGAGGACGTCAAGATGAGAAATCCTACACCGAAAACTCACTCGGCCGTGAAAGGGCAAACTCTTGGGCTTAGGCGGTTGTCCCTCCTTTCGCGCGCTCCTAGCCCCCAGGATTTCGCACGGCCATTTTTTTCTCGTGAATTTCTTTTGCGTCATGCATGACGGACTAAGCGAAAGAGGGACTACTCGTAGTCTACTGGCAAACAGATCGGAAAGTTTGCTTTGATAATGGGCTACTGTTCTAAATGTCACATTTACCACTTTGCTTAGATCTATCACAATGATTTTGCCAACTCTTTGGTCATTTAACAACAGTAAAACTATACCTAAGATTTAATGATACACAAAATGTTTTAGAACAATACAATAAAGATACTATGAGAATGAGTGAAGGAAGAACAAAATGCAGTTAGCTTTGAGCCAATTTCCCAAGACAATCAGGGCTTGAAAAAAACTTGAATTCAAGTGTGCCCTTCGGACAAGCAGCTCTCAAAGTTTACTTGTCCTGGGCAAGTCTTAGTTCACTTTTTTATAATATACCTAGTTGGCAGACAACTTGCCTGGGCCCTTGCCCACTGGGCAAGTGAGAATGAAAATTTTCTTGCCTGGTGGGAAAATCTAGTTCTCCCAGACCACCAGACGGCACTTTTTTTTCTAGCACTGACAATGACGAAATTTGGAAACACTTGCTAGACCTTTTCAATTTGAAACCACCACATACTATACAGTTGTGCATTCATAACCCATTACAGGCTGAGCAGTCAATTTATGACATCAGTGATTTCTAATAGGGCTTGACAATTATTTTTATACAATCATGGGAAATCATTACTCACAAACTATTATCAAAATATACTAATATAAGCTACAAAAATCAACTGGTTTACATGAATTCAAGGTGTGGGTTTTTCTTATTGTAAAGCCCCCTTAACGGTTTCATCTGTCCACCATAACAGTCTCTTTTCTATTCAAATATTTTGTCTCTACTGGGATTGTCACAAACATTTGAAGTACGCAGCTTTATTGTTGGATTTGCAGCCAATTTTGCCTAGATAAACCAGATTATTGGACGTATAGCATCACTGTTACAGCTTGCTCAAAGGAAAAAAATTGGTTTGCTTTGCACGCTGACACTGCCGGTTTTAGTCGTGGATTCAAAAAGTAAACACTTGATGATGAATTTGATGATCAATAAAACCTCAAGAAGTTTCCCTCAAGGTACATTCCTTCCTGCCTATTCTTCCTGGGGAAAACATGTTGTTGAAGTATGCAAGTTTGTTGCATTTTTTCAGTTATCTCCACCATACAGTTCAATTTTCTTTAACAGCAAAGAAATTGAAAGCTACAAAAATAAGTGATAATTATTATCACCACATGGTCATATTTTTTCATACACAATGCAAACCAGTGTTCCATTAGATCGCCTGGAAAAAAAATCCATTCCAACAATTTCATTGTCTGGAATCAGTAGTAGTGCGGCAGAACTCTTCATTTAATAAATGAGTTTATTTGATACCGGGGTCATGTTCCTGTTAAGTCACCGTCAAACATAAATTAAGGGTGGCATGATGGACGCATGATGTCCGAAATGGACCTGGAAGACAACTTTCAATATTGTGGGCCAGAAGCAGTGAACCGCACAGAGGACAGAACACAAAATATTATAATTAATTATACAACGTATTTATTTATCATGAAAGATAAAAATGTCAATAATTTAACAATTGGGTTACTTAACTTAATTCCAACCTCTTAGGACGAATATGGTTAGAGCTGTGCTATAATTCTAAAGTATGCTTTGGCGGGAATCCAAATAAAACACCAATATATTTTATGTAGCCATTATGTTGTCCTTTCACATTAAAAACTCCACAATCACGCTACAAATATGGCCACGCAAGATTCTTGAAATGCAGACGCGATTTTGAATGTTTAGAATAAAAGAAATCATGTTGAAAGACTTGTAATATATTTTTAATTCTATACTGTCAACGATCAGTGCTTCAAAATCGCCCAACGATCACGAAATTTTCCGACTTCCTCTTTTGTTTTAGCTTACACTAAGCTTACCCAAGGAGGTAAAATTTTTCGAAAGGTAACTTACGGTGAATGTAAAATAGCTTCGCGATCTGTCTTCGAACGAAATTAATTTCATCTCGTTTCACACAATTTTTTTATTCTTGCATCAAAGGGCGCCAAAATAATGGCGGTAAACGAGTCTTCGAAATCAAGTTTGCGCGCTAGAAACACGCGTCCAAACGATGAACGTGCGAAGAACTCACAATTTTTTTATTTTCTTCGCTCTAGAGGAACAATTGTGTTAGATTAATGAAGATTTAATGGGACCTTACGGCACTACGGGCTGGTTGTGTGAAGATCTGGAATAAAATGCTGTCGCAGCATGTCCCGCGAGATTAAGGGAGCTGCGATGGAATTTATTCGTCGTCCCGCGCGAATGCCTTTCTCACATGAGATAATTTCCCCTTTATAGTTGTACTTACTTCCACTGAATGCTATTCTTTGATTTCTTCTCTATCAGTCCGATTCCTTCAAGAACATTTGTAATGTCGTAAATTCGTCGCTTTTGTCGTACAGCTAGAGTATCTGCCGCCTAAAATCGACAAAGGTAAACACTTCAAAAGGTGAATGCTAAATGCAATGGGGGCACAAAGGAAAGCCAGCCGAACACGAAAATCTCTTCTTTCGCGGGTTGGTAAACCCGGATTTTTCCATATACTCACCACTTTAAGATCTAAGACACCATCCTTGGCTTCTTGTAGTAAACTAACGAATTTTGTCGTCAACAAACCGAGAGATTTTTCATGTCTGCTTGGCGTTCCCGGAGAACCGAAATCCGCCATGATAGCCGAGCTGCATGCTGCAGAAAGACAGTGCGTTGATGTGATTGGCTAATAGTGAAATTTAAATAGTGCGCCCGTTGGAGTCCCCTTTGATGCGGTATTTTGAGCCGGGGAGGGCTACTGAGATATTTTTTCTTGTCGTATTATTTACCATTTCTCTGCAATTTTAATGACTGAAGAAGATCTTTTCAAATATGATATAGAATATTCTATCCACAAAGGAGAGGATTTTGCTTAAAAACTCTTGAACGGAACAACTATGGAAGAAAGAAAATCTAAAGTTTCCCCCTACCCATGTTGGTTTACTCGGCACTTTTTCGTTACCAGGGTCCCAAGACAGAGTCGTCAGTTTTTTCCCGCGCGCGGGTTTTTCTGGGGACCGCACCTCAAGGTCAAGGCGAATTTCGAGAAGTGCTTCTCTATTTCTCTTAAAATATCAACATTTTACAAGTTTAAAAGAACGTTTAAGGTACAGTTCAATTTTCATCTTTTCATAGCCAGGTTGTAATTCTATTTTTAAGCCTTTTTTGCCGAAGGAAAACCTTTATTTCTTCTCGGCAGGAGGGGGTTTCCCTGTTTTTTTTTTCGGAGCATGTCTGATATGATCCAGGTAGATCATTAACAAATTCAGCTTTTATTACAGGTCTGGAAATTTTCTGGGGAAGAAAGCGGAACAATTAACCATTATTTCCATTGTCATTTTCCCATCTGAATATTTTTCCAGGAATAGTTAGGTATAGGCCAAAATCACCAAATGAAAAATAGTCACATCAGATTATTCTAATTTCCCAATGTAAATAAACAGTATTGTTGGCACATGTCAGGAAATGGTCAGGAAAAAAAATTCTTCAAGGTGAGGGAGAAGTCTGAGAATTTATTTTTGAGTCCGGGAAAATTAACATGAGTTTTGAGGAAAAGTCAGGGAAAATGGAAATTAACTCATAACACTGCTGATCAAGTGTGATACATTGAATTTAAATAAACAAGGTTTCAACAACAACAACAAAAAAATTAGAAAAACATTTTTGAGATCAAAGTGACCTGATACTTTAGGTCACTGTGACCTCAACAATATTTTCCTTACATTACCAGTATCAGTAATATTAATGGTGCTGAAGTACGCATTATGGCTGTATAGGGAGGCTGGAGGCTGCTACCAGGTCCTGGGGGTGCTATATAAGGTAGGGTTTTCAGCTGTTTTGGTCATGAATAGGGTATCGATTTTGGCCATTTTGGTTATAAATAGGGTATGTTATTTTGAACTCTAGTCTTGAACTGGGTATGTTTTTTAGAATAAGCCATAAATAGGGTAGGGAAAATTGCAGATTTTGGTCATAAATAGGATAAGGGTTTTGGGAAGTGGGCCACACACCACCACCCAATTTTTCTGGGAGTACCCTCTCCCTTGGTTACCTCCAGAATTAAATTCACCGAGACAGACACCCGAGTGGAGAGAGGTACTGTGACAGTAATGGGTCTTGCTCAAAAGCCCAAAAGAATGACTATGCCCAAGCCTAGCCCATATAGCAAGTGTTCCCCTACAAAGAGCAAAGCTCTTTGTATCAGAACACTTGCTATGCAGGCTAGCTCAGGGCTTACATTGTCATTTTCCCATCTGAATATTTTTCCAGGAATAGTTAGGTATAGGCCCTTACTCAATCTAGAATCCAGCCAAGCACACTAACCATCAGGTCACTGGTCACCAAAAGTGATCACCCAAGACTAAAAATCAGAGCCAGGTCACTCATCCTAATTTTCTACTCTAAAATAAATAATTATTTTCACTTTTTTTAGCTTGTGATTGATTGTGTTTTTCCTTCTCTTGAATAGAATGCTAGTCCATTATGGTCTAATGCTCTTGACGTATCTCTTAACTAATAGCCTTTACAGTCCAATTCCTGAGTCAAGCGAGGGATAGTGAGAGTGACGTTCCCTTTCAAAGGGCTGGCAAATGGTCTTCTGTCTGTAAAATGCATGCCCTGCAGAACTGAAGTCAAATTTCATGGCGTGAAGCCATCTCAAATTGTGTAGTTTCAGAAGAAAACATACTTTGCCTTTGAAAGTCATCGGAAGTTCCAAATGGGTGGAGGTCTTTTGCAATGTAAAGAAAGTCCCGGGTTGACAGAAAAGATATTAGTCTCACATTTACCATGTCACACCTTTAAATCATAACCGGTGTTGCCAGGCTCTACCACTATATAGCTCAACCTCCCTGAGCCACTGGGAGTATAGAGAATACAATATAGACTAACAGGTCTGTTTTTTGTGCTCCTTCCCATTCTTCCAAAGACTCCAAGAATGTGTCGCAAAAAAATTGAGACAGCAAGACATGAAAATTTGACTAAAATTCAGTGAGACACCTACAATTTGAAGGACCATTTGCCACCCCTATAGAACTTTTGGCTATATTCACCATCTTTTCCTAAAAAAACAGACTATAAGCCCAGTAGAGTAGCTGGCTAAGACCATGAAGTAGATGGTGATTTCCCCTGCAGCTGACCACTTTTTGAGAAACCTGCCTGAAGTTTGGAAATGCCATTTATTAATTGCTATCTGGTACAGCTACGGTAAAAAACAAATTAAAAAAAAAACAAAACAAAACAAAACAGGAAGTAACATATTATTACTGGTAAATGTTTCTACTCCAGAATTTGATAAATGCAAATGAGGACAGCAAGATCTGGGATGAAAGCTGGCCGTTCACCTCAGCTTATACAGTAAAGGTAAGGTTAAGTCTGCATAAGAGCCGAAATGGCCCATCAGGCTGGAGCTTATCCCAGTTTCTGTAGCATGAAGCGACTAGGAGTATTTCTGCTCCTCCCTGGATGGGATGCTAGTCCATCACAGAGTTACCCCCAGCATTAAATCTGCCAATACCCATTTATACAACTGGATGGAGAGAGGCACTGTGAGTGTCTTGCCCAAGAACACAACACAATTTCCCTGGCCAGGGCTCGAACCTGGACCGCTCAATCCAGAGATGAGTGCACTAACTATGAGACCGCCGTGCCTCCCACCAGCCGGTACAGTACAGCATCTTTACGGTTGATTTTACCGTGACAAACAATAGGGGTGTGGTAAATGGTCCTTAGAATTTTGCCAAGTTTTACAGGTCTTGTCACCTTCAATTTTATTGTGACATTATCAAACAGTCTCAATTTCTCTTGCAAGGCTGAAGAGCTCTTAACCTTTCAGAAAAGATGTTAATTCTCATTGACTCACAGTCTCCATTGTTATCAATTGCCATCCCTGAGTAACTATGGTCAGTTCATGATTAAATAGCTAAAAGAAAAGGGGTTTATTGTTATAGATCTACAGTAAATCCTTGAATTAGCGCCCAGGGTGCTTATATCAAATTTAGGAGAAGACGGGGGGCGCTTATTTTAAATTTCGGCCGATAGGAGGGGTGCTTATTCGAAGGAGGCACTTATTTGAGGGGGGGGGGCGCTAATTTGAGGATTTACGGTAATTATAATTGTACTAATTTGTGTTGGTCTCATGATCTTGAACATTTTTAATTATGCATTCTCTCTAATAAAAAAAAAAACAAATAAATAAATAAATTACGAACAATATTTGGAGAGAAAGCCATGGTTTTTATGTGGGTTCTTTATCCTGGAATTGGAATTTAGAGATGTTGGTTTTGCAGAGGGAGGGAAACCAGAGTTCTGTAGAAAAACCCTCAAAGCAAGGTGAGAACCAACAACAAACTCAAGCCACTTATGGCACCAGGCCAGAGTCAAATCTGGACTACATTGGTGGGAGGCAAGCTTGCGCTCTCACCAGTGTGCCATCCCTGCTCCCCTGTTCCCATTTGATGTCCCAAAGCTTCCCTCCCTATAAAAATATCCAATGAACCTCTTTGAGTAGGCATGTAATTTTTTGAAGCCACAAAAACGTTTTTGCTCTCTCGAGCTCAAGTTCTCAATTTCTCTTTCATTTTCTGCTATCAAAGTCAGTTGAGTTTCTGTATAATTATGCAAGCTGTGAATAAAGTAGACTCAAAGTGGCAAATGGCAGAGGCCTTATATACTCTGCTGTGAAGTAGACTTTCCCAAAGAGCTTTCTATTGTTATAATAATTTATTAAATTTTCGTACATGTTTACCACAATAGCCATTCCTTGAGCCCACCTCTCCTCTCACTTGGTGATACAATCTTGTGGCTTGGCTAGGGAACAAAGCTAGGTCATGTTGTATTAGAAAAAATACACATTAACCAAATGCCTCCATTTCCTCCTCTAATTTTGTACACACTGTATCTGCTGTGACCATTGAAATTAAACCAGCCTTGAGGGAGCTCGGTTGTTATAGCACATGTGACATCATCCCCTCTTTCATGCCAGAAGATGTATTTGATCATCAAGTGATAAAATGGAAAAGGCCTTTTTATTTTAATTTATTTCATGCACAACAAATTACTTTACAATAACGTAATAAAAGGCCTTTTGAATTAGCCTAAATGAGCACCATTGCATGATAAATTTAGCTACAGGTAGAAGCCATAAAACTATAAAATGTTCCTTCCAAAATCAAAGATACCTTGACCCTCTCTACCAGTCAAGAACAAATTATCCCTGTTGTACACATCCAAGTTGGAAATGAAGCTATTGGCCCCAAAATAAGAGAGCTAGTCTCCTGTGGCATTAATGGCTGCAATCAGTCTTGGGAAGTCAGAAATTTGCACCTGTACACCATTACTAGTGGCTGCTTTTATAATCCCAAGAATCGACGAGTTAAATTTGCTTTGATGTGGCAGTTATGCTTATTTAAGGGTGAGGTGCTTATTAAATGATCATAAAGAAACCTTTTAATTAATTAACTCTCATTATGGTTTTCCCCAAAACGACCAGGAGTTTAAGCCTTGTCAAATAAGTGCCACCTGCAAGCTCAAGCGTTTTGAATAACTTAAGTGCTGCAATGTTGTTCAGGTCAGTGGGTGACATAAGTCAGACAGACAGGTAGAGAGCAGTTTGTAGTCTAGTATTTTAGTGGTTATTGATAATTTTTGTCCTGGGTAGTGCTTCATGGGAGGTGTTCAATTGGGGAGTATTTTTTTAGTGCATGTATATACATTAGTCACATTCTCCAATGATAAATACTGTACATAAAATTCCAGTAAACCCACAGTGTAATTCTCAAAATAGGCTATAACTTAACGTAACGTCAAGGTCTTTGACCTTTATTTGTTTACCTCTTGTATCCGTCATTATGAGGTTTCATGCAATAACCTCTGTGCTTCACATGTTTGTTTCCTTCCTCCAGCTTGAAACCAGTAAATGGAAAACATCTTTAGATAATGCTGGATGTTAATCTCAACTCATCTTCTATCAGCTCTTTTTCATTTTTCTTCCCTATGGCCTAACCACCCCACCCACCCATCCTCCACTCCATTTATAAGCCCAGGGTCTAGAACTGGAATTTTAGGTCATAACTTCTTAGTCCTCAAGTTCTTTACGTGTTACACTCCATTTGCAAAACCATGCTCAGGAGGCTGGGTTCTTAGAGATGATAACCTGTTAATAATATACCTTGGACAGGTAAACTGGTGTAGCAATGTGGCACATGGCAAAAAATGCTGTAGGTTGCATGGCAGAAAACTTGCAACTTTTTGACAGCTTATTTAACCTCAATTCTTCTCTTTCATTCACCTGCTGCAAAATATTAAGTTCAATAACTTTGGTATCCTTTGAAGGCAAGATTGCTTGAGAAACAATGATAATCATACCTAAGCAAGAACAACAACAAAAATTATAATAAATTCCTCGTGTAACATGTATTTTAAGCCATTGTTCACCACTGGATGATATACAGCACTGAAGCCAGAAAAAGTTCAGGGTTAAAGCAATGCAGTCAAACATTATCACAACAGTTCCTAAAATATAAGAAACTCATTTATTTAAAGGTACTACAACTACATCATTCCACATAAAGGGGGGAGGGAGGGGTTAGTCCTGCAAAGGGATATTCCTATCACTGCAGGACTATAATTTATTTCAAGCGAATACTTAGGAAAGGGAATTAGTAATGTTCCTCTGTTATTGCCGGGGATGACCATAAGGCCATCCTGCCAAATAATTTGTTTCCCACTGCCTGCCTGACTCATTCATAATGCTTTTGTAGTGATTCTTTCTGACTTTGTCTTCTTCCATGTTTGGGGTGTTCCCAAGTTTAACACACTTCATCTACAAGACTTACATCTTCAAGTGAACTTGACATCTAAAGCAGCCCTCATAGTGACATCTTCACTTTTAACAGTGATAGTGACTCGGATGCAAAAACGCAGTTATGGGAAGAGCATTTGTTAATTCTTCAATATTTCTCATGACCACTGTTCTTATAAGCAAGAGCACAATGGGAAATGAGACGTTTCATGGGGATGGCCTAAGTATAATCTTCTGGCACTTACACATACCACGGTTGAGTTCTTACAGTATAACCCCACTGAGCACTATCTACATACACAATTTAAGATTTCAAATTGGGTCAACTAAAAGAAAGCATTTATCAGAAGCTAACAATTAAGTCATTTTGGAATAATCATACATTCTATGTTAAATAATTTCATCGTCAAATAGTTTCAACGTATATTCCACAGTTACACCAAGTGTCTGGTTCAACCATTTGTTAACTTGAAGTAACTTGCAACTGCTATTGATTGACGCTGATTGTAATGACAGTTATTGTGTAATGATCTAGAAAATACTACTCAATGATGACTAAGGAGTGGGAGTGGAGTACAAAAACAACATCAGTTTATTCACACTGGCTCATCAAGTTTGAAACTTTAAATTAAAATTTATTCATTTAAATTTTGCACTGCAATCTCTTTACTGAGGAAGTATATGTGAAATAAATACATCTCTGTAATTCTACTTCTTAATTTACATCTCCAGCGTATATTATTATAATACTAATCATAACAATATTACAATTTTCTCAAATGTGATTGGTGCATAAACTGGTGTATTTTACTCTAATTAATCTGCAAAGTTGTAATCCAACAGTGTAATCAGACAGTTGGCTGTAATCGGACACCTGTAATCAGATAGTTACATGAGGCAATCATTTTAAGTCCGCTCCACTAAATCCACCAATCACAACATTGATTACAGTCACAATAGTAACCAATTAAAGAGACTGACTTTGTAAAATTGTGGAGGTTTAGATTCCAGTGACTGTTTTGAAAGAAACTTAACAGCCATTTTGCAAACTATTCCCATATTCTTAATTATGATATTTAAAAATGACTATTAAACGCTATTTTTCAAACTGGGAAATTGTAATGGTTATGATTAATTGGTAACAGGACATCGTGTCTGTAATCATACTCATGATTAACAAATCGGACTTCCGCTTTGCGGTCATCCAATTTTGTTAATCACTCGTATGATTACAGACCGAATTGGACTCCATGCAGTCCTATTACAATTATAAATGTGAATGCAATCACTTTCAAAATTTCTAGAAACTTTGTAGATTCAATCTCTGTCATTATATAACGTATATTTGCCATATAAACTCTTTGCACCCAGGATATAAATTCAGTTTATAAAAACTTACATTGATAGGCTATTAACATGTAAAAGTAAAAATATGCATAGTTTCTGATAAGAAAATATATTATTATACATCCAAGGTAAATAAAATGTTTCTGGACTATATGGTTGGCCATTTGTTTCAAAATTACAACAGGGAATGCATGGCTTTTTCTGCTGCGTGTACTTGTTTTGATACATTACGTATGGGCTTTGAGCCCATATATACGACCATTTAGATCGTGTACATACGCATTTTTCAAAGGGCCACATATTTGAGTAAACTCAAGCGTGGGGATATGCGAAATAAATGCCCAAATATACGCGTCCTACAAGGACCCATATATATGCGTGCTAAAATGCGCGTATATGTGGGTCTCGTAAATTACGTTCTATATGCTAGCACTAAATGTGTCTTTTAAGAGAGTGGCTGTTCATGTATGATAGCAATGAAAATTGCTTTAACTTAGAAATCGTCAATATGGTGGCAGAGGTAAAATGCCTTCTCTTGGTCTATCTGGTATTTAATGTTTGTTACTGCAGATCTCTGGTGACTGAACTTCTAGAAACAGTTACGTGTCTTTGGAATGACTGTTCAAGATTTTATCCTCACGCTGATCGTAACATGGCAGAGAACTTGATCGTTTGTTGAGACTGACGTGGGTTTCCCAATTCTGGTATCAGTATCAAGCTGGTTCATTTGTGAAGTAGAAATATCTATGTTCAGTGTCAGTGTGTAAGGGAAAGTTTTTTTCAAACTGACCCAGCAGGGTCTGCTATGAGGTGGTTCAATACCCTCACAAGGCATGTTTACAGTGTCAGGGGACCTAATTCTCTCTGGCACATTGATGGACTACACTGCCATTTTTAGACTTTAAGTTGTGCAACAAACAATTCTACTGCGACTGGGCTCCCTCTCTTCTTAGCTGCTGTGCAAAGTTATGGATTGTCCTCCAGAGTGTGTTCAGATGAAGGGGATGAAAATTTACGGGTAGGAAGAGCTATGCTATGGCACAGGGAATTTAATAGGGGAAGCAAAATTGCTGGGTTGTCTGTACACACCCAGTGAATTGAGTGTCTCTGGAGAGAAGTCTTCATTGGAGTCAGCCAGTTCTACTACA